>Ga0157376_10003979_pt1 | contig 10215 bp, 6 predicted proteins | sample M45metaG_FD_121801 | JGI IMG/M metagenome (GOLD analysis project Ga0157376, IMG submission 121801) | Miscanthus rhizosphere microbial communities from Kellogg Biological Station, Michigan, USA - M4-5 metaG | ecosystem: Host-associated > Plants > Roots > Rhizosphere > Soil | place: USA: Michigan... | reverse complement strand
GCGCCCAGCTGACGGTTGAGTTCGAAAAACATTTGCTTTTGGAAGTGCGGCCACAATAGATGGGAAGGCGGCTCGTTTCCCACGCGTGGCGGTAGCTGGTTTTGCTCAGAAAAATTGCCAAGCGAGGCTGCGTGAACGACGCGGTCGAAGCAAACGCCATGCCGCACAGAAGCAACAGGACTGCGCCGAACCGTAACATCTTCATCGCCAACTCTTGGCAGGAAGTTGCCCGCTCGGCAAGTTATTGTGGCCGCACTTCCAAAAGCAAATGTTTTTCGAACTCAACCGTCAGCTGGGCGCTGTGTCCCGATAGCGTCCCAAGCTTCGTTCCGTTGACGTAGTCAATGACTTCATAGGTTCGGTCTTCCAGGCCGCGAAGCTCGACGGGCCCTTTCCAATGCTTGGCATAAAAAGCGTAGTACAGAGTCTGCTGCTTGCGGATGACGTGCGTCTCGGGCACGTCAAAACCAATGTCGTAAAGTTGCCCGAGATATTGGCCTTGCGAGAGCATCTTTTCGCGATAGATGCGAAGCCAGGTTTCGAACTCTTTTTCGCGGGACGCCGTCAAATCAGACTTACTGGGCTTCTCCGCCAGCGAGGGAAGGACAAACTGCGTTCCCACGACACCGCCTACCCCAACCGTGGAAGCAAAGTCGTCTCCTCCATCACTCAGTTCGACGTGATCGCCGAAGTACGGGATGGAGTCTCCGATCAAAGCCTTTAACGTTTTAGCCTTGGAGCGGACCTGGAACGAACTTCCGGGGTCGGAGGCAACGGACATGTTGAAATGCGGCATGGTGAAGAACGAATATGCAGTGCCGCAAGGACAGAACTCTACCAGCGAACCCGGCTTCACCTTTTGCGCGGTTTCGTAGATCTCACGGAAGAAGTCCGGCAACGCCTCAACAGATCCCTCCGGCCGTTCGTGGTGGTGAGCGGGGTTGTAGCATGCCGGGACGCCGTTCATATGCTGGCCGTCCAGCTTCAGGCCATCGAAGCCCCACTCCAGCAATATCTTCCGCACCAGAGCCTTGTGGTACTCCACCACCCGCCGGTTCGCCGGGCAGAGGTAGTTGGAGTTCCACCATGAAACCTTTCGTGCAGAACCATCGCGGTTCAACAGCTCGTAGTCGAGGTGATCTTTCAAGAGTTCAGAGCTCGGTACAGCGCTGAGCGGCGACCACCAGAGCTGTGCTCGAAAACCTTCCTGGTGGATTCGGTCAACCAGAGCCTTCATATCGGCGTCGCCGCGAGGAAATTTCTTGGGATCGAGAGCCCAATCGCCTACATTGTTCTGCCACCCATCGTCGAGTGTGACCCAGACGAATCCCAGGCGTTTAACCGTCGGTAGCGTATCGAGCAGCTGTTTGGGCTGCATCGTTCGTCCGTATCCCCAAGCACACCAGATGGGGCCGAACGCACTGTCCGGCGGCGCGGGTGTCTGAAAGCCCGCCTTCTTCATCATGAACCGCCTGTAGTCGACCAGAGTGTGGAAATAGTCTCCTTGGTGCACGGCCACAAAAGTACGGAGCGTATGCAGACTCTCTCCCGGACCCAGCGTGGTAGCGTGCCGATAATTCACGGCGATCTTGGCATGCCCAGAATCCGGCATCGACACCGGAAGCGAAACTAGCCTTGGCCGCGGGTCCACGTGCCCCACCGCGATGCCAACATCGCGCCGCCAGACGTCAACGATCGGCGTGCCGCCACCGTAGTCGCTGGCGTTCATACCGAGAAAATTCTCCTGCCGGAATTTGGCATGCAGCGGGACGATCCAGTTTGGGCGTTTCTCATAGGAACCGCTCTGGTAAGACCAGAAAGCTGGCATGCGGCCGTTGCGCAGCGCGTTCAGCGTATAGGCGTTGTTGGTCCAGCCCCTTACAGCGAGCTTGGCCGCGCTGGTATTGGTGTAACTGACATCAAAGAAAGCCATCGCGGGGAGTTCATCGTAGATCGTGACCGAGACTTCTTTGGTGAGTGGTCCGGCTTTCCCAACCACTACGAGTCGTTCTGCCGCTCCGAAAGCATCCCTAACCAGGTCATTCTTCTGTGAGACCAGCGAAAACTCCGTCCATCTTCTGTCCGCGATTGACGGTGTCTCACTGGCAACAAATGGCCCCATCGTTGTCTCGTGACCGTCAAAACGGGCGACCACGCGGCTGTGCAGGTAACGATCGAATTCAATTCTCAGGTGGTCCCCCTGAATCTGAGGCGCGCTCGTGGAGGTGTCCGCAGCGCCAGCGGGTAACCAGGATGAAAACACAATGGCGAGAGCAGTAGTCGTCGCCCAAAGACATGAGACCGTGGTAACTATCAGCGTCCGAAAGCGGTTGCCGCCAGCTTGCGCAACCGCTTTCCCGGTCGGAGACATAGAACACCTTTCTCGCCCATCACGGCTTCCACGTTAAGCAGGCTGCTTTACGGAGCACGCATCAGCGTACACCCGCAGAACTCGCCGAATGTGATATTGAACCATCCGGGCGGGAACAGCTTGCAGTTCTCCGCTCCGGATTGCTTCGTATTCCAGGGGCAGATACTGGCTGATGAGGGTAAGAGGAATTGGTTTCTCGCCAAGATTATCGAATAGTCGAGCCATCTCTTCCTTGACCGCAGGCCGGTTCCAATAGTATCGGCAGCGATCGCTGTAGCCGTATGTGAGGTCGCGGCGCACCTCGCCTTCGTCGCCGCAATAGTACGACCGCCAGTGAGCCGGGTCGCGCAACATCGCCTCTTCCAGGGCTTCGCGCACGTGCGAGATCTGACGCTGCGACGTGGTGGTGAACAGTTCCCGCTCAATGGCACTCAAAGCCCACACCGCCTCCCTGAAGGCAAAGGTCAGCCACGGACCAACCTTCAAGATCGCGAAATGGTCCTCGACCATCCGGGCTAAGGCTTGGGGAGACTGGTAATCCGTGGAATGTGCTTCAAAGACGATTCCGGGGTACTTCGATAGTGCGGCAGACAACAACTGTGTTTTGGCACGATCGTAGTCGAAGATCGAATTGGATGCGAAATCTACTCCCGGTTGAACAACTAACGCGATCACCCTTTCCCAAGCGGACGACAGGCCCAGTTCTTCAAACGCGAGTCGGAAGGTTTCCAGAGTGCGATGAGCGTCCTCTGCCTTCGTTACTACGGGAGAGTGAGCGTCAACAGATTCTCCGCCAGGCGCGGGGACCTCGGTTCCGACTACATAAAGTGGTTTCGGAGAACCCGACGGCAATTCCCGATACGCTTCCTCTGCAGCCTGGCACAAGATAGCGGCCCGGTCGGCAACCGTTCGCTCCGTGATCCCCTTCTCGTCGTCGGCACAAGGCATGCTCGCGTCGAGGTGGATCTTCTGGTATCTCGCAAGCACACAATCGTGCACCAATTCGCGAGCTCTACTGAGGGCGGAAACCGATGCTTCATGTCGCCATGGGAAAGGCCCAAGGTGATCCCCGCCGAGCAACACTCGCTCCGCTGGCAGTCCGGCGCTTTTCGCCGAGGAATAAACGAAATTCGCGAACTCGTTGGGAGTCAGACTGGTATAACCGCCAAACTGATTGACTTGGCTTGACGTCGACTCCACCAGCACTACCGAACCATCTTCCAACGGATGCTGGACGGCGGCTTCGATCACCGCAGGATGAGCGGAACACACCGCGTAGCTGCCACCTTTCCCTGATGAGCGATTGCTACGCAATAGCTCCCGTAGTCGGCTACCAGAATCCTCGCGTTGCTGGTTCAGAGTCATGGGGTAAACGTAACAAATCGTAATATAACGAAAGTATTGAGAAGTCAAAGGGAATTTCAAATCGCCGACCCCACCTCGGCGCACACTTTGCCCGAATTGCCTCCCGAAGAGCAGTTTCCAACCGTTCGGAAGCGCAACACGTTCCTTGGTTTGCTCACCTGCAGCTTCGGAACAGGCACAACGTGCACATCCGGACACTACGCTGTGAGAATATTGTTCCCGTCGGTCAACGCGGCACCCACCCATGCATACTGCCCAGCAACTATTGCCCGGAGTTAACTGGTTCGATGTGCCCGATCCTGCTTCGTCCGACCTGGACGAACTCGCGCGGCGCTTCCACCTCCACGAGCTTCAGATCGAGGACTGCCGCCATCGTCCGCAGCGGGCAAAGGTGGACGAGTACGGCGCCTACTTGTTTGCCGTGCTCAAACATATGGTCCGCAGAGAGCAAGGCTCGGCGTTTGACGATTTCGACACCTTTCTCGGGCCGGACTTTCTCATCACCGTGCACCAGGGCGACTGCCCGTTTCTGGCGAAACTCTGTGCCCGCGTGCAGCAAAACCACGTGGTCCGGCTGGACCGCATCCTCTATGAAATCACCGACCTGATCGTGGATGAGTACCTCGCCCTGCTGGACGAATCGGCCGATGACATTTCGAAGGTCGAATCGGTTGTGCTGCAACATCCGGAGCCCGAGGTGCTACGCCAGATTTTCCACCTCAAACGCCGCCTAATCGATTTTCGCCGCTCGGCTTCGGGCATGCGCGACGTGGCCAACGCCATCATCCGCCGCGAGCAGGGCCTGGTGGGTGACGATCTCGATCCTTACTTCCGCGACGTTTACGACCACCTGGTGCGCGCCGTGGAATTGGTGGAAAGTCAGCGCGACCTGCTCACCGGATCACTCGATATCTATCTCTCCGCGGTGGCCAATCGCACTAATGAGGTGATGAAAGTCCTCACCATCTACGGTACCTTGGCCGTACCGCTGGTGGTGATTACGGGCTTTTTCGGAATGAACTTGCATCTGCCCTGGAGCAACAACCCGCACGGCGCATGGTATGCCAGCGCACTCATGGCCCTGTCGATCGCGGTGGTGCTCTTTTATTTCAAACGGAAGCGGTGGTTTTGAAAATCGGTCGGCTCTGGCCGACCGCGCCCGGGCGGCCCGACAAAGAGCTGCGAAAATAGGCCTTTCTGGCCGCAACCTTCCCAATTTTCCTGTATTAATATAATTCGGTTCTGGGAGGTCCAAGGGGTGTCTCTCTGCGCCTTTCGCCGGGATCCGCAGGCAAAACAGCAATACAGGAATGGATGCGAGATCGGTTCGGGGTCGAGTCTCGGACCCCGGGAAACTATATGTTTTTAGATCGAACGGTCGGTTCGCTGATCAGGGGCTCTCGAGGAGATGGAACATGTCGCAACTGGCGCTGCTCGGCGGTAAGAAATCCAAAAGCAAGCCTTTTCCTTTGTGGCCGCAATTCGACGACACTGAGCGCAGGGGATTGAACGACGTTCTGGAAAGCCGGGTCTGGTGGCGTACGCCCGGCACCAAAACTCTGGAGTTCGAGGAAGCCTTCGCGCGCTTTCACGGTGCCCGTCACGGACTCGCGGTGACAAATGGAACAGCTGCGCTCGAAGTTGCAATGGCGGCAATCGGGCTCCAACCAGGGGACGAAGTTATCGTTCCCAACTTCACATTCGTCGCTACCGCGAGCGCCGTTCTATTTGCGAATGCTCTTCCCGTGCTGGTTGATGTTCGCCCAGATACCTACTGCCTCGATCCCCAACTGGCCGAGGCGGCCGTCACCCCCCACACAAAGGCGATCATTGCGGTCCATATGGGTGGACATCCGGCCGATCTGGACGCGTTGAAAGACCTTGCTGCCGGCAAGGGAATTCTCCTGATCGAAGACTGCGCCCATGCTCACGCCAGTGAGTGGCGCGGAAAGCGTGTGGGGACCCTCGGCGTCGGCGGAACGTTCAGCTTTCAATCGAGCAAACTGATGACTGCGGGGGAAGGCGGCATGGTCATCTCGAATGATGATGGGTTTGAACGCCAGGCTCGTTCCGTCCACGATTGTGGCCGGTTGCCCGGAGAATGGTTCTACAGCCATTTCAGCTACGGATCTAATTATCGGCTCAGTGAATGGCAGGGCGCTATTCTGATGGCGCAGCTTGGACGACTAGACCAGCAAACCCAGCAGCGTCATCAGAATGCTCGCTGGCTTGATCGCGAACTCAGCCAGATACCAGGCATCACTCCACAAAAGCTTGATGAACGGTGCACTCGCAATGGTCAATACGCATACATCTTTCACGTCGACAGCAAACAGTTTGCCGGCATTTCGACCGAGAGTTTTATTGCAGCGATGAATGCAGAGGGTATTCCGAATCAGGCCAGCTATCCACCATTGCACGACTTGGATATGTTCCGTAACGGGGAATACCGCAAGCGGCTGAGCGGTGCACAGGCCACGGCCGAGCACGCCTTCCTGCGCCAGTCGTTTCCGCACACCCATCGTGCGGCCTGGGAGGCGGTTTGGATTCCGCAACCGGCGCTGCTGGGAGATGAAACCGACATGCAGGAGATCGTGGCCGGCATCCGGAAAATTCAGGCAAACGCAAAAGAACTTGTCGCCCACGATACGCATGCGACGCCGGTGCCAGCCCGCGGTTGAACGCAGGCGAAAGCGTCAATGCTGGAACGGATCAGTTATCGGGGATGGGAAAACGCGTATCGGATCTCAAACGCCACGATCGAACTTGTAGTTTTGGCTGATGTGGGTCCGCGGATCGTGTCCTGTCGGCTTGTAGGCGGTGGCGAAAATATCTTCCACGAAGTTCCTGAACAAGCCGGGCTGACCGGTGGTAATGTTTTTCGGCTGTACGGCGGTCATCGCCTTTGGATATGGCCGGAAGTCGAGCGCACTTATTTCCCGGACAATTCTCGGGTGACTGTTTTCCAGAGCCACAACCAGGCGAGTTTCATGGCGCCAGTGGAGAGTGCGGCACCGGGAAGCAACTTGCAGAAGGAACTGGAAATCAGGTTGGATGCGGGTGCGCGGGTCACGGTTACGCACCGCGTCATCAATCGGGATAGCCGTTCGACAGAGCTGGCGCTCTGGGCTCCGACCATGATGAAGGCCGGCGGGCGGGCGATACTGCCTTTGCCTCCACGGGCGGCGATGGACAAAGATCACTTTCAGTCTGTGGGACCCTTGACGCTGTGGTCATTCACGGACTTCGCGGATTCGCGATGGGTTCTCGGGACGGAATATGTGCAGTTGCAACAGCAAACGAATCCCACGGGTCGGTTTCCGGAGCAGATGACCGGCGTCTACAACCCGGCAGGCTGGGGCGCATATTTTCTGAATGGAACTCTATTCCTTAAGGGAGCTCCGGTGGCCCACGGCGCCGTATATCCCGATTTCGGGTGCAATTTTGAGGTATTTACAAATCCCGATTTTCTCGAACTTGAGAGTCTTGGCCCGATGGTTGGTTTGGGTCCGGGAGAAAGCATGAGTCACACGGAAAGGTGGGCACTATTTGGAAACGTCCCTGGTGGGGACGACGACTCCTGGATTCGTCGCGCAATATTGCCGCTTGCTTCTAACTTCTGAAATTGCAATGAGTCGCAGGCAACCAGACGAAATGATGTATGGTACGCGTGCACCAAGTAGACCCTTTCCTGTCGGGATGGAGGAAGAAAATGCGATCCCTGGCATTGCGAAGCCTTTGCGGGCAGTCTCTCTTTCTTATTGGTCTTTCGCTTGTCTTGCTTTCGTGCGGATTCGTTCCGCGTTGTTTCAGTCAAGAACGCCGGCACGTTCCGGACCACGTACCCCCCAAGCGCTCGTCACAGATTCAGGACGGCTTCGGCATCAACTCCGATATGCCCCGAGAGCCATACTTACCTTGGAACCGCTGGTGGTGGACGCGGATGTTTGATGCGGGTTTCAAGTGGATACGCATCGGCCAGTACGAGAACAGTTCGGATTACACCAGTTGGGATTGGATCGAGCAAAAGCGCGGGGTCATGGCGGCCGTGCCGGAGCTGGACGACTACGTGGATTCCTTAGTGGATAACGGAATGAATATCCAGGTCCAGCTGATGTACGGCAACGTGATGTACACCTCACCATCTGGAAAGCTGCCGGATGTAGGGACACCGGAGCCGGGATCGTTTCACAACGATGATCGGAGTTTGTACTCGGTGTTCTGGGCACCCACAACTCCGGATCAAATCGCGGCCTTCAATCGCTACGTGGCGTGGACGGTCAACCGCTTTCATGACCGCATTCGTTACTGGGCCTTATGGAATGAACAAGACATCGGATATTGGAATCCCTGGGGCAATCCTGAACAATATGGGAATCTGCTGGCATCGTTCATCCCGGCTGTGCGCGGGGCTGATCCCAGCGCGAAGATAATTTACGGAGGCCAGGCAGATCCGTCGCGTGAATTTACGCAGAAGGCCCTGGATACCTGCAAGTGCGCGTCGGGAATCGACGTTTACGCGTATCACACCTATCCAGGGTACGGACAAAATGTAAATCCCGAATCGATGGACTACGGCGCCTATCTGAATGAATCACCGCGCGCATTACGTGACCTGGTCACGCACTATCCCGGAATCAAACCGGGCATTCCATTCTTCGATGACGAGTTTAATTCCATCCCTTCGTGGATCGGCTCGGATGAATCGGTGCAGGCGAAATATGTTCCGAGAGGTCTGATCTACAACCATGCTGCGGGAGTGAAAACGTTCGTTTGGCTGCTGGCGGCTGGTGCGGACGGCAATGAGTACGACGATTTCGGTATCATTCACGGGATCACGAATCACGATACCGATTTCACGCCGCGTCCGGTTTTCTTGGCGCTGCAAAATACAAACGCTCTTTTTGCCGACACCAAGTTCGATGCCTCCATTGAGATTTCAGGTGTTGATCTTCCGGCGCTTCGCCGCCAGACTGGCTTTCCTTTTATGTCCTACGGATTCCGGTCGGCCGAGGGCAAAGCCGTCGTAGCGTACTGGTTGGCGGCGCACAGTCTCCCGGGCAATGCCTTTCCGCCGCTGTTTACCACCTTGTCTTTGAAGAACACGGGCATCACTCACCCAGTAGTGATCGATGTAGTGAGCGGAGAAATCAAACCCGTCGCCTGGAAGCAAGGCACGACTGACACGTTGGAGCTTCTGCCTCTCAAGGACAGCATCATGGCAGTCACAGACGAGAGTTATTTCGACTGGCCTGTGCTTCCCGAAGCTCCCAGTTCGCTCAACGCCAGCGTTGCCCGCGGCGCCGTGAAACTGACCTGGCAAGTTCACGGAGGCAATCCGACTGGCTCAGTTGTCGAGCAGCGAGTCGAGGATGCCAAAGACGGGCGAGGGACATGGAAGAAGATTGCTAAGCTGGCAGCCGGCACAGTCGAGTACAGCGATCCCACTGTCAGAAGTGGCCAACGAGCCTCCTATCGGGTCCGTGCGATCAATGCCGAGGGAGAATCTGCATACTCCAATATAGTAAGAATAACATTTTCAACTAAATGAAGAATCCGAGGCTGAAAGATATACGACCGGCGAAGCTGAGGAGAAGAGCACCGTTTTTGAAAGTCAAATAGGGGATTTCGGTTGAAAACTCGCCGAAGAGACTCGGAGCCAATTGTGAAAATCGCCAATGATGTAACCGAATTGATCGGAAACACACCGCTGGTTTATTTGAACCAAGTTACCGAGGGCTGTGCCGCCAGGGTGGCGGCGAAACTCGAGGGCTTTAACCCCTGCGCCAGCGTCAAAGACCGCATCGGCGTAAGCATGATCGTGGAGGCCGAGCGCACCGGCAAGATTCAGCCCGGGCGCACCGTCCTCATCGAGCCTACCAGCGGCAACACCGGCATTGGACTGGCTTTCGTTGCGGCGGTGAAGGGATACAAGCTCTTGCTCACTATGCCCGAAACCATGAGCCTTGAGCGCCGCGTCCTGCTCCGTGCCTTCGGTGCGGAACTGGTGCTCACCCCCGGTCCGATGGGAATGAAAGGCGCTATCGCCAAAGCTGAAGAAATCCTGGTCAAGACTCCGAACGGCTTCATGTTGCAGCAATTCGATAACCCGGCCAATCCTAAGATTCACCTGGAAACCACCGGCCCCGAAATCTGGAACGATACTGACGGCGCCGTCGATATCCTGGTCTGCGGGGTCGGCACCGGCGGTACCATCACCGGCGTCTGCGAGTACATCAAGCCCAAGAAGCCGTCATTTATAGCAGTGGCCGTCGAACCCGCCGATAGCCCGGTTCTCTCTGGCGGGGCGCCTTCCCCCCACAAGATCCAGGGCATCGGGGCGGGCTTTGTGCCTGGCATCCTGCGCACCGATTACATCGACGAGATCGTGACTGTGACAAACGATGATGCCATCGTGATGGCCCGACGCCTCGCCAAAGAAGAAGGTCTGCTCGTCGGCATCTCTTCGGGAGCGGCAG
>Ga0157376_10003976_pt1 | contig 10216 bp, 11 predicted proteins | sample M45metaG_FD_121801 | JGI IMG/M metagenome (GOLD analysis project Ga0157376, IMG submission 121801) | Miscanthus rhizosphere microbial communities from Kellogg Biological Station, Michigan, USA - M4-5 metaG | ecosystem: Host-associated > Plants > Roots > Rhizosphere > Soil | place: USA: Michigan... | reverse complement strand
CTGGTAAAGCCAACTCCGAATTCATTAAAAGGAAAGACGTCCGAAGAAAAAAAAGCTGACGATGCAGATAAGAAAACAGCGCGCGGGAAAACTATTCCTTTCCGAAGCATTGCTGTTTTGCCATTTGTAAATATGAGCAACGATCCCGACCAGGAATATTTCAGCGATGGCATTGCGGAGGAAATTTCTAACTCTCTGACCCATATTAAAGAATTAAATGTAGCAGGAAGTACATCCTGTTATCAGTTCAAAGGGAAAAATATCGATCTGTACGAACTGGGGGAAAAATTAAGTGTCCGGACGGTTCTGGTAGGGAGTGTGCGCAAGCAGGGCAACTGGCTTCGTATAACAGCCCAGCTGGTGAATGTAAGCGACGGGTATCACCTGTGGTCTGAAAAATACGACCGGGAATTAAATGATGTTTTTGCGATTCAGGATGATATTGCCTTAGCCATTACAAAGAAACTCAAGCTGACCCTGCTAAAGAAAGAAATTGATTTAGTAACCAAGAGCGCTACACAAAACACCGAAGCCTATGAACTGTATTTAAAAGGAAGATTCTATATTGCCCGGCGGGGTGCTTCGGTTATTACCGCCTTACAATTTTTTCAAAGAGCAATCGATCTGGATCCCGGATTTGCGCTGGCCCATTCAGGATTGGCGGATGTCAATTTAATTATCGGTGTTTACGGCTTATTGCCTCCCAAACAAGCCATGGCATCTGTAAAACGATCAGCCGAGAGAGCATTGCAACTGAATCCTTCGCTCTGCGAACCGTATTGCACACTGGGATATTATTATACCTGTTTTGAATGGAACTGGTCTGAGGCAAAAAGATGTTTTCTAAAATCCATTGAAATCAATCCCCGTTTTGTAGAAGGTCATATCAGATATGGCTGGAATTACCTTACCAGTATTGAAGGCAGGTTCGACGAAGCGGAAAAACACGGGGAAATGGCTATCAGCCTTGAACCACTCAGTTCATTATTCCATGCGGAGTACTCCCTTATTCTTCACTGCGCAAGTAAATTCAAAGAGGCGCTTGTTATTTGCAATAAGGGGATCGAACTGGATGCCAGTTCATTTATATGCTGGGCCACGGCCGGTTGTATTCAGATGGGACTTCAACAATATGAAGAAGCTATAGCTTCCTTCGATGTGGCATTAAAACTGTCCAACAGGCATACCTTTGCGGCCCATCCTTTTGTCTGGATTAATTGTATCATCGGGCGTATTGATAAGGCCCGTATGCGGATGAATGAAATAAAAGAAAGATCAAAAACCGAATATGTTTCCAGTGCGTTTACAGCGGTATCCGCTGCCTACCTGGGTGATTTGGATGAAGCTTTTGAATATCTTGATAAAGCCTGCGAAGAAAAGGATACGAATGTAGTGCTCCTTAAATATGAACCCTGGGTTCCTGCCATCCTCAAAAATGACCCCCGTTTTCAAAAATTCCTGGACAGAGTCGGGTTCCCCTGATATTGATCATTTCGTTAAACCAGTATTATGAATTTACTTGGCAATCTAATATGGATTTTATTTGGCGGACTATTGGCCGCACTCGGCTACGTTATCGGAGGGTTCGTGTTATGCCTTACTATTATTGGAATTCCCTGGGGATTGCAATGTTTTAAAATTGCAGCCGTGGTATTGTGGCCGTTTGGTAAACAAATCGTGCCCAGACAGGGAGGCGATGGATGCCTGAGTCTGTTTTGCAATATTATATGGTTGATATCCGGCGGCTGGTATACTGCTCTTGTTCATCTGATATTTGCCGCCGTATTAGCAATTACTATAATTGGTATTCCATTTGCCCGTCAGCATTTAAAATTAGTGGAGCTGTCCCTTATGCCTTTCAGCAGGGATGTGATAAGCTGAATTTAATTAATATTGAATTCATTCATCAATTTTATCTCATTTCTATAAAGGATTATTTTTTTATCATTCTCCAATTGCTTCAGGAGTCGTGAGATAACTACTCTGGAGGTTGCGAGCTCATCCGCAATGAGGTAATGAGATACCTTTATAATGCTGGATCCGGAAAGACGCTGTTTTTCTTTGAGGTAGGCGATCAGCCGTTCATCCAGTTTATGGAATGCAATGGTTTCAATGGATTTCAGCAGTTCTAAAAATCGTTCATTGAAACTTCGCATGATGTAGTTCTTCCAACTGGGATACCGGCAAAGCCATTCGTCCAGCTTGTTATGTGGTATAGCGAGCAGTTCAACATCATCTTCGGCGATGGCTTTCACTTCACTTTTTTTTGCTTCCACACAACAGCTATAAGCCATAGAACAACTTTCATTGCTGGACAAATAGTACAATAGTATTTCCTTGCCGTTTTCATCCATACGCAACACTTTAACTGTTCCGCTGATAATCAGTGGCATCATACGGATGTACTTTCCGTAATCCATAATCACATCCCCTTCCTTAAAAGTCCTGATTTCGCCGAACTGCTGCATTTCTTTTACTAATGCAGGTTCGAAAATGGAGTTTAAGAATGATTTGCCCGTCATTAAATTAAGAACACTTTTTTGAAATAGTTTTATCTGGTATTGAAATCAAATTTAGCGCTTTAAGCTCATGTACCAGTCAATAGTCGGTTCACTTGTTTCATTGTCCCGCCATTTATTACGCAGGTAATTCCATTTTTTTCCAGGATTGATTTTGCCATTGAACTTCTGCCGCCACTCAGACAGAAGACTATAATATTTTTTCGGCCCTTAAATTGGCTGAGTTGATCAGGAATTTTATCCAAAGGAATATTGACAGTACCTTTTACATGATCCTGTGCAAATTCCGCAGGTGTTCTTACATCAACAAGGAATGCACCTTGCTGAATCGCGTTTTTTAAATCTGTAGTTCGTGCTGATCCGAATATCTTTTGAAAGAATTTCATATTTAGTTGTTTGTATTGTGAATGGTTTTAGAAACACAATTATCATTGATACAGCATTTAGGCCTGAAAAATCCTGTGACAAAAATTATCAGTCCAAAAATTATAATAGCCCAGTCACTTTCATCTTTGCCATGGTTACAACCCATAACTATAAATACCAGCCCAAGGGACCATCTCAGGATGCGACTAAACCATATGGCCAGTTTGTCGTCCCTTGTATCATTTATTTTTGTGATCATATCAAATAATTATCAAAACCAGCTGTTCATTTCTCTGACGTCAACAAGCCCCTCTTTTCTCAAAACTTCTTTGCCGTTTTTATACACTATAAAAGTCGGGAATCCGCTAACACCTAATTTGCCGCAGATATCGGTCTGATCGCCCCCGTCTATTTTTACCAGTACAAAGCGATTGGTATTTGCAGTGGCCAGGGAATCCACAATGGGTGCCATGGTCTTGCACGGCGGACACCAGACAGCACTGATATCAACCAATACCGTTTTCTCTTTCGGTATCTGTGCCATGTATTCATCCAGACTTATCTGAGGCACAGCTTTCACCTGGTCTACGGGCATGTTTTCATTTTTCCAGGCAGTGATCCCGCCGGATAAATTATACGCAGTAAATCCATGCTTTCTTAACCAAAGCGTTGCCGCGTGGCTTCTGGCACCACTCAGGCAATAGGTATAAACGGGTTTGTTTTTATTCAGGGATTTTATTCTTTCCTGGAATTCGGTCACATCATTCCAGTTAGCCAGCAGCGCATTTTTAAGATGGCCCGACTGGTATTCTGCTGCAGTACGGACATCCAGTAGCTGAATATTATCTTGGGCAATCGCATTTTCGAATGCTGGTACTGTAAGGTCGGTTTGCTGTGCCTGGGAGCTGCAGGATAATAAAAAGATGGAAATATTTATAACCCAAATAAAATTCCGTTTAAATGTCATTTCATTTTTTTTAGTTATCATTCTTAAGCTATTATTCCGCCAAGGTAATTCCGTATATTTTGAAGCTTGGTCACTTTTGTTACAATTCGAATAAAACGGGCTGCCGCAAAGTTGTATTGCAAATAATGGTATGATGGAAAGTATTTAATTAAGATGATCTTAAGCGGGCTCTCGGATGATGTTCATCACTGTTCAGTATGATTCTGGTTGAAAAGGCCATTTAGGAGATCCATATGTGATAAATGTTACCGATCTTCTGTTTGCGGGCGGGTAATTTTGAAATAGCTGTCCTGTAAAGACCTTATTGAAAACATGATCAAATGAAATACATTATAATAGGAGCCGTTGCGGGGGGAGCCAGTACTGCCGCCAGGTTGAGAAGGCTGGACGAGCACGCAGAGATTATTATTTTTGAAAGAGGGGAATATATTTCATATGCCAATTGCGGTCTGCCTTATTATATCGGGGATGTCATTAAAGACCGGAACAGACTGTTCGTCCAGACAGCTGCTTCATTTAACAGACGGTTTAATATAGATGTAAGAACCCTTACAGAAGTTACACAGATAGATCCGAAGAACAGGATCGTTACAGCTTTTAAGCAGTCAACAGGGAAAGTTTACACGGAAAACTATGATAAACTGGTTTTGTCTCCAGGAGCGGAACCCATTCGTCCGTCACTTCCCGGTATAAACAGCGAAGGCATTTTCACACTTAGAAATGTTCGTGATACAGATGTCATTAAAAATTACATCGGACAGAATGATGTAAAAACCGTGGTGGTGATTGGCGCGGGTTTTATCGGCGTTGAAATGGCTGAGAATTTTCATCACCTGGGTTTGCAGGTAACCATCATTGAGATGATCAATCAGATAATGGCGCCGGTAGATTTTCCGATCGCAGCCCTGATGCAGCAACATATCCGCTCCAAAGGGGTTCAGCTGCGGTTGAATACAACCGTCACAGGATTTACAAGGGATGCGAGGGGACTAGGGGTGACGCTTAAAAATGGTGAAATTCTGTATGCAGATTTGGTATTACTTTCTATAGGTGTTCGTCCGGACACGAGGCTTGCGGAGAAAGCCGGCTTAAAAATTGGCGCTGCGCACGGAATTGTAGTAAATGAATATTTGCAGACCTCAGATCCTGATATTTATGCAGTAGGAGATGCGATAGAATTCAAAAACCCCATTAGTGGCAGGTCCATGATCACTTACCTGGCCGGGCCGGCCAACAAGCAGGGGCGGATCTGTGCAAATAATATCGTATTGGGTAATTCACATTCGTATCACGGATCGGTCAATACGGCGATTGTAAAAGTGTTTGATATGACCGTCGCTACGACGGGAATGGCATCTAAACATTTAAAAGCAGCTAACATCGCTCATATTGTCTCTACCAATCATGCGGGATCGCATGCTTCTTATTTTCCCGGATCCAGGCGGATGTCCATTCAGATAGCATTTTCTCCGAATAACGGAAGGCTGCTGGGCGCGCAGATAGCCGGCTATAAAGGGGTGGATAAGCGGATCGACATACTGTCTTCCTACATTCAGCAGGGTCGTACTATTTATGATCTGGCAGAATTCGAACATGCGTACGCTCCCCCTTATTCATCAGCAAAAGATCCCGTGAATATGGCCGGGTTCGTTGCAGAAAATATATTATCGAACAGACTGAAGGTCTTTTACTGGCATGAGCTGGCCGGGTTGAAGCCGGGAGATCTATTGCTTGATGTACGTAATCCGGATGAATTCTTATCCGGCAGTATTCCCGGCGCTGTCAACATTCCCCTGGACGAAATCAGGGCACGTTTACCGGAGATACCCACGGATAAAAATATACGCATCTATTGTGAAGCCGGATTAAGGGGTTATCTGGCGCAAAGAATTTTGAAACAGCATGGGTTTGACTCTGTATCCAATCTGTCCGGCGGATATGTTTCATGGAAAGCATGTGTGGCGGAATCGGAAAATGAATATCATTTCGTCTCATGATTTTAGTCACTCAAAATGCTTTCAGTGGGGATTACATTTAATCTATCGTTTCAATTATCAAAAATATAATATGAAAAAGAATATGGGAACATCTGATCGTACTGCGCGTATCCTGCTTGCAATAATAATGGGTGCATTGTACTTCACCAATACGGTAACGGGTACGTTGGGTATCGTTTTATTGGTACTGGCCGTGGTTTTCCTTTTAACCAGTTTCGTTAGTTTTTGCCCTCTTTATACAATTTTTGGCTTCAGTACCTGCAAAACAAAACAGCAAAAGGTTTAGCCTTAGCCATCGGCGCTCAGGTTTTTGCGTTCATTCGCTTTTCCAAGCAAGCCTGGAATGCTCATAAATGTGAGTGTGCTTACGGTTGCAAGACTTTTTATAAAAAACACTAATCGGTGAAAAATAATTTTATCATTAACTCTCAGCTAACATGAAAGGATTTAAGGGCGATATCGAAAAATTGACTCTGGAAAATATGAATTTCCGGAAAGTATTATACACGGGCAAACATCTTCAGCTTGTATTGATGAGCCTGAAAGTTGGAGAAGAAATAGGGTTGGAGGTTCATTTGAACACCGATCAGTTTTTTCGGTTTGAAAGTGGAAATGGTAAATGTATTATTGATGCAAATGAGTACAATGTTAAAGAAGGAGATGCGATAGTTGTACCTGCGGGCGCAAAACACAATATCGTGAATACAGGCAAGGGGGCGTTATCAATGTACACACTTTACGGTCCACCAAATCACCAGGATGGGACCATCAGAGCAACAAAAGAGTTGGCGGAAAGACAAGACGAAGAATTTGATGGGAAAACATCAGAATAAATCCTTACGGGAAACAGATGGAATCCGGTACAGTTATAGCTAACGGATGATATATTCACAAATCTGCATTTAACTGGGTTGTCGGTTTGTCGGCATTATGATTAATTTAGACTGATTTTATTTCTTCCTAAAAACTTCGAATGCTCGGAATTGTATTATGTGGAGGGGCTAGCAGCCGGATGGGCCGGGACAAAGGATTAATTCCTACAGAAAAGGGAAACTGGGCGGAGAAGATGCTGGAGAATTTTATTCAAATGAACATCCCCGGTTTTTTGTCTGTTAACAGGAAACAGGTGGATCAATACCAGCTAGTTTTTCCGGGCGTGGAACTGATTTGTGATAACGATTCTTTGCATATAAAGGGACCCCTCGCTGCTGTTCTGGGTGTACATTTAAAATACCCGGGGGACACTCTTCTTGTAACGGCCTGTGATATGCCCCTGATGAACTTAGCGGTTTTAGAAAATCTGGTAAATCATTATAAGAAGGAACCTGGTTATGATGGTTATATATATACTAATGAAGGGGAACCGGAACCATTATGTGGGATCTATTCCGCAAAAGGATTGGCGTCCATTAAAGCCATTTATGATCGTGGCGAATTATCGAAACATAGTATGAAATTTATGCTGGATCACTTATCAGTTATCCGGATTCCTATTCCTGAAACCTGGAAAATCTACTTCAGGAATATAAATGCCCATGCAGACCTAAACGGGTTGTGACAGGAGAGATGACTTACGAACAGGAATAAATTCGGTTTTGACGGATTCACATAAAGGGCAGAGCCAGGTTTCTGGTAAGATAGAAAATGGGGTGCCCGGTGGTATATTGTTTTCAGGTTCCCCGCTTTCTTCATCATAAACTGCCCAGCAATGTTTGCATTGATATAATTCCTTTTCGGCAATTTTATCAGGATGTGGATCTTCGGTTTTAGGATGCTGGCCCTCTATCGTATTTTGAATGCACTGCTGCTCATAATAAAATTTACAAAGGGAAATCAAATAAGCGGGCAAGTGTTCCTTTAAAATGCCGGTTCGATAAGTTATAAAATTTTTGGAGTTTGGATTGAAGTCTTCCGTGTACAAAATATCAAATCTGTCCAGGGGTTTTAGTTTACCCCGGATGGTGGTGAATTGCTTCCGGACGATCACGGAACCAAATAACCCGCTGTTTGCCTGTGTTTTTATTGACAGGCAAAGGCCGAATGTCCTGATGTCTTCCTTGTCAAATTGCCGGATAATGGATTGCTTGATGCTCAGTCCCTCTTCATTGGTATCTTCTACCTGCCAGTTCAACTCATTGGATGCGTGTCTTACATTGATCCGGTGTTTATCCAACACGAAACTCCAGAGGTGTCTGTGTTTTTCTTCAATATTTTTAATGATCAATGATTTCCAGGGTGTGGAATATAACTGACCCACTTTGGTATCCATGCAGATCCTGCATATATCTCTCAGGAAGGCAACCGAAAATAATTCATTGCGCTGGTAAAGGCCAAGCCAGGATTTATTTCCATATCCATTATAACCTTCGTAATAAGGTAATTTAAACTTAGGTAAGACCAGTGGAGTGCTGACCGGTTTAGAGAGGATATTTAATACAGATTTCAATTTTTCAAAAATGCGCTGGCCATCCCATTCATTGTTTTTAAAAAAACCATCTGATTGGAGCAGGATCATTTTTTCCAATTGTTGGGATACCCGGGGTATCTCATTCGTATAAAACAAATCCTTTGATGGGAATAAAATATTTGTTTTTGGAAATCTTAGATAGAGATACCAGAACTGTGGATCCCTGGAAGCGATCCAGTTTATATTTCCAGTAAAAAAAGGCGTAAATGTCTGCCCTTCATCCGATATATTTATTTTTAATGAGGGTTTGTAGTCGAAGAGATCAAATATGTCTTTGTATACCCCTTCCCTGACCCATGAATCACGGATAAATATTTCTTCGGCGGGATAGGAGCTGAGGATGTTCGGAAATTCATCCTTGTTGACTTCAAAGGAGATACCATGAGCTTCCAGGGCGGCAGCCACACTATCATGTTCCTTCAGGGAAACGTCGATTAGTAATTGCTGTCTCAAGCCGAAACGCAGATCGGTTATAGCCGTTTTTTCCAGCGCGTCGATTAGATACAACAGGGAACCCGGAGAAATAATCCCTCCCGTAAAATTTATTTTAAACCGGTATGCATGTCTCATGACTCTTTATTAAATAGCCCGAATTCCACCAAAGCTTTTTCAAAATTTTTACTCTCATGACCCGGCCGGGAAAGTTTAACCAGTGCAAAACGTTGTAATATGGTAAGGGATCTCCATTGCGATATACTGATCTGCTGCCTAAATTGGCTGAATTTTTCGATTAAGGGTTCAGGGATGATGTCCGGATTATCCCAACCTGGTCTTTCCACGTTTCTTAATAACCCCAGGTCCGGAATTGAATGATTCTTCGCCAGTTCCAAAACCAGTCTTTTATAATTTGAGATATCTGTTATTATTTCGCAGGGATCAAGAGCAAGCCGGGTTCTTTCATCCTCAGTAAATTGGCACCAGGCTTTTAGCGGAAGTTTAATGCCAATGGTATCCAGTTTCAGGCGAACAACCATGGGAATACATCGGAGATTGTCTTCGATGAAGTCTTCTTCGAAACGGAAATATTCAATATGGGATTGGTTTGCTGTCATGCCACCGTTGTTAATACTTCCGAGGTTAATGTAAGAAGCGGTTTTGCAGTTCTTTTTAAAATGGCTTCCACTTCAGATTTGCAGCTGCCACAACCTATTCCTGCACCACTGGCTGAACATAAGGATTCCAGCTCCTTAAAGCCATGGTTGATTTTATTCAGGATATTACCTTCACCCACATTCCCGCAACTACAAATCAGTTTTCCAATTGGCGGTTCCGTGGTTTTACCGGATCGCAATAACTGAAGACGTTTTTCGGAAAGCTCAATTTTATCCTGGATTAAGTCTCTGAATTCCCGAAATTCTTTTTTATCTCCAATAAGTATTGCGCCGACCAACCGGTCATTTTGAACGATACATTTTTTATAGTAACGCTTCGCCTTATCCATAAATATGATCTCTTCATAATTCTTATCATCCGGACATTCTGTGATTCCTAAAGTTACCAGATCCATGCCATTCATTTTTAATATATTCATTTGCAAAGTACCCTGGTAGTATTTTGAAATGTCTCCGGCCAGGTAACGGGCAAGAATTCCGGCCTGTTCTTCTGCAGCTGCAGAGATGCCATGCAATATTCCCCGGAATGATGAAATTTCGCCAATGGCATAAATGGAAGGATCGCTGGTTTGCAAATATTCATTTACGATGATTCCCTGTTTGCAATCCAGTCCGCATTGCTTCGCGATTTCAATATTCGGGATGGTTCCCACGGCTACAATAACTGCCTGGCAAGGTATTGACAATCCGCTTTTCAGTTTGATGCCTTCTACCGTGTGAATGCCAAGATATCTTTCAATTTCATCATTGAAATAAATATCGACGTTCCGGCTGGTCAGTTCTTCCTG
>Ga0157376_10003975_pt1 | contig 10222 bp, 9 predicted proteins | sample M45metaG_FD_121801 | JGI IMG/M metagenome (GOLD analysis project Ga0157376, IMG submission 121801) | Miscanthus rhizosphere microbial communities from Kellogg Biological Station, Michigan, USA - M4-5 metaG | ecosystem: Host-associated > Plants > Roots > Rhizosphere > Soil | place: USA: Michigan... | reverse complement strand
GAATGCGCCTTGTGGTGCGAGCGCACGAACAGCCTGTGGTGGACCGACATCGAGTCTCGCTGCATCAGCCGCCGCAATGCCGAAGGCGAGGTGATGCACTGGACCATGCCGGACAAGGTCGGCAGCTTCGCGTTCTGCGACAACGATCCGCGCTTGTTGCTGGGGCTCGCCGGCGGCATCGCCTTGTTCGATCCCGCCACCGGCAGCGTTTCCGATTTCGTGGCGCTGGATGCGGGCGTGCCCGACATCCGCATCAACGACGGCCGCTGCGACCGGCAAGGGCGCTTCGTGTTCGGCCTGTTCAACACACGGGAAGCGCCGATCGGCCATTTTTATCGCGTGAGCGGCGACCTGCGCATCGAGAAGCTTCCCCTGCCGCCGGCCGGCGTTGCCAACAGCATCGCCTTCAGTCCCGATGGCAGGACGATGTATTACGGCGACTCGCCGGCTCGCACGATCTACAGCGTGGACTATCGCGCCGACGGCAGCCTCGGCGAGCCGCATACCTTCGTGCAACTGCCTGCGGATGCCGGCTTTCCCGACGGCTCCGCGATGGACGCCGACGGGGGCCTCTGGAACGCGCAGTGGCTGGGCAGCTGTGTCGTGCGCTACGACAGCGCCGGCCGCGAGACCGCACGATTCGCGCTGCCGGTCTCCAAGCCGACGTGCCCGGCATTCGGCGGCGCGAATCTCGACGAGCTCTACGTCACGTCGGCGCGCATCGGGCTCGACGCGGCGGCGCTCGATCGCGAACCGGCGGCCGGCGGCGTGATCGCGTTGACGCCGGGCTGGCGCGGCTTGCCGGAATCGCGCTTCAAGCTCGCGAAATGACGGCGCCTCGCATCACCAAGAGCCACTACGGCGTGTTGAGCGACGGCCGTGCCGTCGACGAATACACGCTGGACAACGGCCGCGGGATGTCACTGCGCGCGATCAACTGGCGGCATCGTCACGGCGATCGACGTGCCGGACCGCGAGGGCAATGCAACCAATATCGTGCTGGGTCTGCCCGACATGCACGAGTACGAGACACGCAATCCGAACATGGGCACGCTCGTCGGCCGCTATGCCAACCGGATCGCGGGGGGCCGCTTCGAGCTCGACGGCGAAACCTTCGAGTTGCCGCGCAACAACGGCGCGAACACCTTGCACGGCGGCCCGGTGGGCTTCGGCAAGCGCTGGTGGGACATTGCGCCGCTTCCCGTCGGGGACGATGGCAATGTCGCCATCGAGTTGACCCTGGACAGCGCCGATGGCGACCAGGGCTTTCCGGGTCGCCTGCAAGCGAACGTGCGCTACACCGTCACGCAGCAAAATGAGTGGCGAATCGATTACACGGCGAGCACCGACCGCGCAACCGTCGTCAATCTCAGCCAGCACGCGTACTTCAACCTGGCCGGCCACGGCAGCATCCTCGATCACCGCTTGCAGATCGCCGCGGCGCGCTACTGCCCGGTCGATGCGAACCTGATCCCGCTGGGCATCGACGACGTCGATGGCACGCCCTTCGATTTCCGCGCGATGACGCCAATCGGCGCGCGCATACGCGAAGCGCATCCGCAGATCCTGCTGGCGCGCGGCTACGACCACAACTGGGTGCTCGATCCGGCGCCCGGTGCGGGACTGCGCCTCGTGGCGCGCGTGGAAGAACCGGGCAGCGGTCGCGCGATGGAAGTCCATACCGACCAGCCCGGGCTGCAGTTCTACTCCGGCAATTTCCTCGACGGCACGCTGGCCGGCGCGAACGGCCAGGCAGTGCGCCAAGGCGATGGCCTGTGCCTGGAGACGCAGCACTTCCCCGACTCGCCGAACCGCAGCGATTTCCCTTCCACCGTGCTGCGGCCGGGCGAGCGCTACGCCAGCACCACCGTGTACCGCTTCGGCCTGTGCTCTCCCTGACTCTTGAAATCTGACGCCATGAAAGCTCCAGCCTCCCGTCCTTACCGCGGTGTTTTTCCGGTGGTGCCGACCGCCTTCGACGAACACGGCGCGCTCGATCTCGCCAGCCAGAAACGCTGTGTCGACTTCATGATCGATGCCGGCTCGACCGGCTTGTGCATCCTCGCGAATTTCTCCGAACAGTTCGTGCTGTCCGACGAAGAGCGCAACGTGCTGACCGAAACGATCCTGCGGCACGTCGACGGGCGCGTGCCCGTCATCGTGACCACCACGCACTTCGGCACGCGCGTGTGCGCCGAGCGCTGCCGCCGCGCGCAGGATGCCGGCGCGGCCATGGTGATGGTGATGCCGCCTTATCACGGCGCCACCTTGCGCGTGCCCGAGCAGCAGATCTACGAGTTCTACGCAGCGCTGTCGAAAGCGATCGACATTCCGATCATGATCCAGGACGCGCCGGTCAGCGGCACCGTGCTGTCGGCCGCGTTCCTCGCCCGGATGGCGACCGAGATCGAGCACGTGCGCTATTTCAAGATCGAGACGCCGGGCGCCGCCAACAAATTGCGCGAGCTCATTCGCCTGGGCGGCGCCGCGATCGAAGGCCCGTGGGACGGCGAGGAAGCGATCACGCTGCTGCCGGACCTGGAAGCCGGCGCCACCGGCGCGATGACGGGCGGCGGCTATCCCGACGGCATCCGGCAGATCATGGACGCGTGGCAGGCGGGGCGGCGCGACGACGCCGCAGCGGCCTACGCGCGCTGGTTGCCGCTCATTAATTACGAGAACCGGCAAGGCGGCATCCTCACCGCCAAGGTGCTGATGAAGGAAGGCGGCGTCATCGCCTGCGACGCGCCGCGCCATCCGTTTCCGGCGATGCACCCCGCCACGCGCCAGGGGCTGCTGGGCACCGCGCGCCGGCTCGATCCGCTGGTGCTGCGCTGGGGGCGCTGACGCGGCGACGCTTGCGAAATTTCCCTCACCGCCTTAGGTAATTTGCTTAAGCCCGGTGGGGGCGCCGGTGATCTGATGGGAGCAAGCTCAACCGTTCCCCCATGGATCGCGCCCCCGACAACTTATCCGCTGCCTGGACCGACGGCGCGCCAGCCGACGCCGCCGACGCGCTGGCGCGCCTGCAAAGCGCGTACCAGTTGCTGGAGGTGACACTGGCCAGCGTCGGCGACGGCATCCTCTCGCTGCACGATGCCACGGGCTCGGTCTATTTCAACGCGCGCTTCGGGCAGATGTGGAACCTCTCGCACGACAGGATGGCCACGCTGGACAACGCGTCGCTGATCGCGCACATGGCTTCGCAGGTGAAAGACCCCGAGGGCTTGCGTGCACGCGTCGAATTCCACAAGAAGTACCCGGGCGCGGAAGACGCGTGCGCGGTCGAGATGCTCGACGGGCGTGTGCTCGAACGCCGCGTGGCGCCGCATCACGGCAAGGGCGAGCGCATCGCCCGTGTCATCAGCTATAGCGACATCACCGACCGGGTGAACCACGAGAAGCGCATGGCCTTCGATGCGCTGGTCCTCGAGAACTCGGGGCCGCTGGCATGGATCGATCCGGTGGACAAGCGGATCGCCTATGCCAACAAGGCGGCCTGCGACACCTTGGGCTACACAGCCGACGAGATGACGCGGCTGACCCTGTACGACATCGATCCCGACTTCACGCCGGCAAAGGGCGCGGCGCGGCGCGCGGAGCTGGTGCGCGCCGGCAAACCGATCACCTTCGAATCGCGCAACCGCCGCAAGGACGGGGTGGTGATCGACATCGAGGGGACGGCGTTCGCCGCCGAGGACGACAAGCGCAACTTCAGCATCGTCGCCTTCAAGGACATCACCGAACGCAAGCGGGCCGAACGGCAGATCCGCCAGGCCAAGGAGATCGCCGAAGCGGCCACGCGCATGAAGTCCGATTTCCTGGCCAATATGAGCCACGAGATCCGCACGCCGATGAACGCCGTGATCGGCTTGTCGCACCTGGTGCTGAAGACCGACCTCACGCCGCGCCAGCGCGACTACATCACCAAGGTGCAGGTTTCGGGGCAGCACCTGCTGGGCCTGATCAACGACATCCTGGACTTCTCCAAGGTCGAAGCGGGCAAGCTGGATCTGGAGCGCGCCGAGTTCGACCTGCAGGCACTGCTGGACAACACCAACACCTTGGTTGCCGAGCGGTGCCAGGCCAAGGGGCTGGCGCTGGCGTTCGACGTGGCGCCCGATGTGCCGGCGCGGCTCGTCGGCGACGCCTTGCGCATCGGGCAGATCCTGCTGAATTACGCCAACAACGCGGTGAAGTTCACCGAGCGGGGCCATGTGCGGATCGCCGTGGGCGTGGCCGAGCGCACACAGCAGGAGGTCCTGCTGCGCTTCGAAGTGCGCGACACCGGCATCGGCCTGACGGCCGAGCAGATTTCGCGCCTGTTCCAGAGCTTCACGCAGGCCGACGCATCGACGACGCGCAAGTTCGGCGGCACCGGGCTGGGGCTGGCCATCTCCCGCAAGCTCGCCGAGCTGATGGGCGGCGAAGTGGGCGTCGACAGCGAGCTGGGACAGGGCAGCACGTTCTGGTTCTCGGTCCGGCTGGGCATCGCCGCACGCACGCCTTGCGAATCGGCACCGGCGCTGGACCCTGCGGCCGCCGCGTGCTTGGCGCAAGTGCAAGGCGCGCGGGTGCTGCTGGTGGAAGACAACGACATCAACCAGCAGGTCGCGCGCGAGCTGCTCGAGGACCTCGGCCTGGCGGTGGACATCGCGGGCGATGGGCAGGTCGCCGTGGAGATGGTGCGCCGGCAGGCCTATGCGCTGGTGCTCATGGACATGCAGATGCCCGTGATGGACGGCGTGACGGCGACGCGCGAGATTCGCAAGCTGCCGGGGATGGCACGCTTGCCGATCATCGCGATGACTGCCAACGCGATGGAGCAGGACCGCCGCAGGTGCGTCGAAGCCGGCATGAACGACGTGGTGATCAAGCCCGTCGAACCTCAGGACCTGCACGCGGCCGTGGCGCTGTGGTTGGCGCCCGGCGATTCCCGCTAGCGCATCGTGGCTTTCAATCCTTCAGGATCGCCTCGCCCTTGGTCGCCCACGACAAGCCGAAGGCGAGGATCGCGATCGATTCCAGCCAGAACACCGGGCTCCAGGCGGCGAGTTCGCGGCCGAACGCGGTGAGCTTCAGCACGGCGACCAGCGCGATGCACGCGAGGATGGTGTAGCCGCACGCGGTGTAGATCTTGTTGCGCTTGATCTTCTGCGGCGTCGGGGGCTTCGTCGGGTCGGTCTTGCGGAACAGCGCCAGGCAGAAGTACGACAGCACGAGGAAGAACGCTGCGGCGAACGCCAGGTGCACCGGTCCGTATTCGTAGCCGTTGGGAGTCACCGGCGTGGTGGGCACCAGCGCCACGCCGAGCGCGGACACGCATGCCAGGTCGGCGGCGAAGTCGTCTGCCTTTTCAGGCCCGTGGTACGACGCGAGGAAGACGGCGATCGCGCACAGGCTGCCGACGAAGACGTCGTGCATATTGGTCCAGTAGTACGCGCTGATCGAGGCCTCGATCTTCAGGCCCACCTCGAAGAAGTGGCCCACCACCAGCACGAAGGGCAGCAGGATGCCGATGGCACCCACGGCCTTGCGCAGAGCAAGGTAGGACAGCACCATTGAATCGTTGGGTTGGCTGGCAAAGCTCATGAAATCCTCCTGGGGCGCCTGTGCGCGGCGCGCTGCGCGAACCATAAGCCCGTTCCCTCGCGCTGTCATCCCCCGGTCAAAGGAAGCTCGAACCCGCCCCGAACAGTGTCGCCGCTCCCAACAGCGCGAAAATCGCCGCCGCGATCCCATGCACCAGCTTCATCGGGATCTTCGACGCGAATTTGTCGCCGGCGTACACCGCGGGCACGTCGGCGATCAACATGCCGAGCGTGGTGCCGATCACGACCAGGACCGGTGTGCCGTAATGCGCCGCTAACGCGACCGTCGCGATCTGGGTCTTATCACCCATTTCGGCGAGGAAGAAGGTGACGAGCGTCGCGCCGAACACGCCCAGCTTGTGGGCCACCTGCGTTTCCTCGTCCTCGATCTTGTCGGGGACGAGCGTCCAGACCGCCATGCCGATGAACGACAGGCCGAGCACCCAGCGCAGCACTTGCGCGCTCACATGGGCGGTGATCCAGGCGCCGAGCGCGCCGGCCAGGCCATGGTTGACGAGGGTCGCGCAGAGGATGCCGGCAATGATCGGCAGTGGCTTCTTGAAGCGCGCAGCGAGGATGAACGCGAGCAACTGGGTCTTGTCCCCCACTTCCGCGAGGGCGACGACACCGATGGAGACGAGGAGGGATTCGATAGCGCGCGAATCATACCTAAACTATCGGCACTGCCGGGAGTCCAACCCCGCCGGGGTTCGCTTCGAAACGAGGTGCTGCGCAATGAAGATCGACGTCGACATGAAGGCCAGGCTCCTGTTCGTGGCATTTCTCGTGCTGCTGGGCGGGCTCACGCTGGGGTGGTACTTGGTTTCTGGCGCGCGTTACGCCGTCTACCAGATCTACACGGGCGACGCGGTCTCGGGCCTGATCGCCGACGCGCCGGTCGAATTCCATGGCGTGGAAGTCGGCAAAGTCAGGCGCGTGAAGCTGGTCGACCCGCACCGGGTCGGCATCGTCCTCGAAGTCGAGCGCGCAACGCCGGTCTCGTCCGCCACCGTGGCGACCGTCATTTCGCGCGGCGTCGCGGCGCGCGGGTTCACCGGCTATGTCTACGTGGCGCTGGAAGACAGCGGCGCCGGCACGCCGCTGCAGCCACGCCCGGGCGAGGCCTATGCCGAAATCCGCACGGCGCCCGCGAAAGCCGTGACGCTGGACACTGCCGTGAACCAGGTGAACGACAACGTGCAGGCGACCACCGGCCTGCTGCGCGCCTTGCTCGACAAGAACACGGTCGCGTCCCTGCGCCAGTCGATCGACAATTTGCAGCGCGTGACGAAGGTGCTCGCGGATAACTCGACCAAACTCGAATCGGCGATCGCCGCTGCCGAGCGCGCCGGCCAGCGCATCGACCCCTTGCTCGCGTCCAGCCAGCACACGGTGGAAGCGGTGCAGGATGTGACGCGCCGCCTCGGTCCCTTGGTCGATGCCGGCAGCGACACGGTGCGCACGCTGCAAGGCGCGAGCGGCCGTGTCGGCCCTTTGCTCGAGTCGAGCCAGCAGACGGTCGACACGCTGCAGTCGCAGATCCTGCCGCAGGTCACCAAGGCCGTGAACGACCTGAACGCCTTGTCCGCTTCGTTCACCGAGCTGGCCCGCCGGCTCGAGCGTGACCCGTCGGTGCTGATTCGCGGGTCCACGCCGCCCAAGCCCGGGCCGGGAGAAGGCCGGTGAGGGCGGCACTGGCTTTCGGATTGGCGGCGGCCGCGTTGTCGGCGGGCTGCAGTGTGTTCGCGCCAGTGCGCGTCGACACCACGAGCTATGTCTTGGACAAGGTGCCGGCCGGCGTGAACGCAACGGCACCCGCCGGTTCGCCGGTCCTCTCGGTGCCGGTGCCGGACGCGGCGCCGCTTTACGCAACCCGGCAGATGGCCTATTCGACCGAACCTCACCAGATCGGCCACTTCAACGAAAGCGAATGGGCGCTGCCGCCGGCGCAGATGATTCATCCGCTGCTCGTCGGCACATTGCGCGGCACCGGCCGCTTCACCGTCGCCGATCCCGCCGCGCCGGTCCGCGGCGGCTTCGTTTTGCGCACCGAAGTACTGGAGGTGCTGCAGGACTTCACGGCGCAGCCCGCGCTGTTCCGCTTGCGGATGCGCGTCTCGCTGGAGCGCGGCGCCGATCATGCGCTCGTCGCAGCGCGCGAACTCTCGGCGACCGAGCCGCTGCGCGAGAACACGGCGCGCGCGGGCGTCGCGGCGGGGAACGAGGCGACCGGGAAATTGCTGCGCGACGTGGCCGCCTTCGCGGTGGAGAACGCGCAGCGTTCGGCGCGCTAAGGCAGCATCCGACGCAAGGTGTCGTCGTGGAACGCGAAGTGGTGGCGCAGCGCCGCGCCGGCATGGACGACGAATAGCGCGATCAGCGCCCAGGCCAGCGCCTGGTGGATCGCGATCAGGCGATGGAACCAGAGATCATCGCGGCCGATCAGGTCGGGCAGCGTGAACAACTCGAGGAACTTCACGGGGATGCCGGCGGCCGAAGACATCAACCAGCCGGACAGGGGCAGCGTAAACATCAGCGCGTAGAAGCACAGGTGGACGAAGCGCGCCGCCACTTGCTGCCATTCGGGCAGGTGCGCCACCAGCTGCGGCAGCACCTGCGTGACGCGCCAGGCCAGCCGCAGCGCCGCCAGCAGCAACACCGTCATGCCGATTTCCTTGTGGTAGAGGATCAGCTCGATCTTGCGCGTGTCGAAGCCCACGTCGGGCAGCGCGACCATGTACAGCCCGAGTGCCGTGAGCGCGACGAGCAGCAGCGCCATCGCCCAATGGAAGGCCACTGCCACGAGGCCGTAGCGCCCGGCGGAGTTGCCGATGGCCGCCATGGCGCCTAGCGCCGCCAGAGGATGCCGGCCACCACGGCCGCATCGAGCAGCACCCAGCCGATGCACGCGACCCAGATGGTCTTGTCGCGCCGCTGCAGGCCGTGGACGAACCAGAGGCAGGCCGACACCAGGTACGCGCCCCACGAGAGCAGCGAGACACCATTGACGTTGCCGTCGACCCAGACGGACCACACTTGCGGCACCGTCATCACCATGGTGAAGACCGACAGCACGGGCAGCACCTTGTCGAGCGTGCCACCGGCGGCTGTATGGGACGGATGTTGCGGCAGCGGCTGCATGTGCCGACACTCTAGTCGCTCAACTCCAGTTCTTCAACAGCGGCAGGGTCGCTTCCCACAAGCTGCGCAGGCGCGCCAGCCGCTGCGCCGCGTCGGCCGGCCAGCCCTGCAGCGCCGCGGCTTCGAGCGCGTCGGCTTCCTGCTGGATCGCCGCCGCGCCGATGTTGCTCGCGCCGCCCTTGAGCGCATGCGCGCCCCGTGCCAGCGCGGCTGCATCCTGCGCGGTGATCGCATTCACAATGGCTTCGATGCGCGCCGGCGCATCGGCCTGGAACAGCGCGATCACTTCGCGTGTCATGGTCAGTTGCTCGTCGTCGAATTCGCGGAATTCCTTCAGCCGCGCGAAGTCGACCAGCACCGGTTCGGCGGCTGCGGTGGCGATCGCATTCGCGCCGGCATCCGGCGCCGACGGCTTCGGCTGGGCGATCCAGCGATCGAGCGCATGCGCCAGCGCCGACACCTGCAAGGGCTTGGTGAGGTAGTCGTCCATGCCGGCCGCTTCGCAGCGCAGCCGGTCCTCGGCGGAGGCCGCCGCGGTGAGCGCGATGATCGGCGGCGCGCGCGTGCCCAGTGCCTCCTTGATCTGCCGCGTGGCTTGCAGCCCGTCGACGTCGGGCATGTTGACGTCCATCAGGATGGCGCCGATCGCCTGGCCATGCGTGGCCGCGTGGGCCGCCGCTTCCACGGCTTCGCGCCCGTCGGTGGCGGTGAGCAGGTCGTAGCCGAGCTTGAGCAGCATCGCGCAGGCGACTTTGAGGTTCACCGCGTTATCGTCGGCCACCAGCACCGTGACGTGGCGTTTCGCGTCGACGGCCAGCGCGCCCTGGCGTTCGCGCTCCTGCGCGTCCGGCGACAGGCAGCGCACCAGCGTCTCGAACAATTGAGTCTGCCGCGTGGGCTTGAGCAGGCGCGCCGCGAACAGGCGCGCGCTCTCGTCGGCGGCCGGCATGAAGCCCGAGCTGAGCAGCACGACCGGGATGTCCTTCCAGCCGGCGTTCGCCTTCAGCGCCCGTGCCAGCGCGACCCCGTCCAGGTCGGGCATGTGCATGTCCGTGATGATCACCGCCGGCAAGTCGCTCGCCTGCTCCATCCATCGAAGCGCCTGCGTGCCCGACTCGGCACTGGCGACTTCCATGCCCCACAGCTGCAACTGGCGCTTGAGGATGCGCACGTTGGTGGCGTGGTCGTCCACCACCAGCACGCGCGTGCCGCCAAGGATGCCGGCGTCGGCTACGTTCATGCTCGGCGCCAGTTGCGCCGGCTCTGCCGGCACCGTGAACCAGAAGGTCGAGCCTTTCCCGATCTCGCTGTCCACGCCGAGCTCGCCGCCCATCAGTTCGACCAGGCGCTTGCAGATCGCCAGGCCGAGACCGGTGCCGCCGTACTTGCGCGTGGTCGATGCGTCGACCTGCGTGAACGCCTCGAACAGCGCGCCGACACGTTCCTTCGCGATGCCGATGCCGCTGTCGGTGACGCGGAACTCCAGCACG
>Ga0157376_10003970_pt1 | contig 10230 bp, 6 predicted proteins | sample M45metaG_FD_121801 | JGI IMG/M metagenome (GOLD analysis project Ga0157376, IMG submission 121801) | Miscanthus rhizosphere microbial communities from Kellogg Biological Station, Michigan, USA - M4-5 metaG | ecosystem: Host-associated > Plants > Roots > Rhizosphere > Soil | place: USA: Michigan... | reverse complement strand
TTCCGCCCGATCCACACACAGGACTATCGAGCTGCGTCAGCCTCAATACCGCGGCGGCGATTCGCGTTGGCGATCAACGGATCACCTATGAACCCAATCTCTCGGGTCAACCAGATCCTGCAGGTCTGCAACTGCGAGTCGATGGCAAGAGCGTTGCTGTTGGAGCTGGTGGAAAGACCTTGATTAACGGCACGCGAGTCGTTCGAGATGCAAGAACCGGAGAGCTGCGCGTGGAGTTCCGCGACGAGTCCCTCGTGCGGGTAATACCGCATTGGTGGCCGGACCGAAGCCTGTGGTACTTGGACTTTGATTTCACGCCACCCGATCGATCTACCGGCATTGTCGGGCCCATTGCCAGTGACGGTTGGCTGCCGGCGCTGGCCGATGGCACATCGATAGGTCCGCAACCCGCTCCGCTTCCAGATCGCTACAAGGCGCTCTACGTCAAGTTCGCGGATTCGTGGCGCGTCAGCGACACAACATCGTTGTTCGACTATGCGCCGGGTACGTCAACGACGACGTATACGATGAAAGCGTGGCCGCCTGAGGATGGGAAATGTGCATTGCCATTTGCCGTGCCGGTCCAAGGAGTGAGCGAGGACATCGCCGAACGTGTCTGCCAGGGTGCAATCATCCCGACCCTTAAACAGTCCTGCGTCCAAGATGTGATGCTGACCGGAAACAGGAATATGGGCAAAGGCTACTTGGTGACACAGGGTACTTCCAAATTCAAGGTCAAGGTGCCTGCAGGCAGACCCACTAAGAACAAAGGCGACTAAGCGGGTCATCGGAAGCGCCGCAAGGCGTGATTGAGAGTACGGGCCTTCGGACTTCAAGCTGTGTCGGCTGATAGCGCAACCTGGAGCTGGACGCCGAACGCTCGTTGTACACATCACCCGCGATCCTCGCCAATAGATCACCGTGCGGCGCCTCCACCGTTCCGTTATCGCTTACGAACGGTGAGCGCCGCATTAGAACCGGCTGACCCCAGGCCTATCACGCGAATGCCAATCTACACAACTTCCGCAAATAGCTGATTTCTCCTCGTGAGGATTTGAATGATGGCACGAAATTGAACAACCACGACCGACCACATCGCTCTCTTCAAGGTCTGTCGCCGATTCATTACGCCGTGGCAAAATCTCAATCACCCTCTACTTTCGATTGACTCGAAAAAACGAGAGCCTTCACGACGCTCGCGACAGTGCGCTGACGTTCAATTTTTGTCCAATCTGCGGATGTCTTGCATTCTGGCGCGCCCTCAAGATGGATGAGAACGGGCAAAGACGAATCGCCGTGAACCTTCGCTTGGCTGAACCTGAGGCTGTCGCTTCGGTTCTGATCGATCATTTCGATGGGCTACATACGTTCGAGATCTAACCTCGGGACGGCCGATGTTTGGCTGACTATTGGTTCTAGCACTCCGAAAGATCTGTCTGCTGGAAAGAACCCGTCCTCTCGGCGGCGATCTTCCGCTACTTGTGAGCGCTGATATCTCCAGACTTGAGCACGCGATCGCGCGCCGCGCGGAATTCATCGTCGGTATACCAGTTCGGCCACGTCGTACCATTGGCGAGTTGTTCTCCGATTCCGAAGTAGAGCGCAATATCCTGTAGAGCCCCGCACCAGTTCCAGTGCATGTCGTAAGCATCAGACGGCTGATGGTAATGATGCTCGATATAGCTCGCGAGTTTCGCTTTTCCCCAACCGGGCGGTTGATCGACGACGTCGATTCCATTTTCGAGAACCACGGCCGGCACACCTGCGCGCGAGAAACTCAGCGTGTCTGATCGATATCGATTGCCTTCTTCAGGGGACGAATCAGGCGTCACCACGCGGCCCTGCAACGCGGCAACTCGACGAACGACATCGGCGAGCTCCGTCCGATCGGCGACCAGCGAAATGTCTCGAGTGCATCCCAGCATGAAGCTCAGCGGATCGATATCGATCTCAGCCACCGTTTTAGCGAGTGGGTATGCCGGGTGCGTCGCGTAATACTCGGAACCCAGAAGGCCGTCCTCCTCGCCGGTCGTTGCCATGAAGAGAACCGATCGATCGGTTCTCGGTGAGCGCTTGTATGCGCGCGCCAGTTCGAGAAGCCCGGCTACGCCGGTCGCATTGTCGATGGCGCCATTGCAAATGTCGTCGCCGCTCTGGTCGGGCGGACAATGGCCAAGATGGTCCCAGTGCGCGGTATAAATCAGGTATTCGTCAGCGCGCCGTTTCCCGGGAAGAACTCCCATGATGTTCTTCGAGACGCCGTGCGACATCTTTACCTGAAAGGCGAAACTTGCGGCCACATTTAAGGAACGGGCTTTGAACCCGGACACAGCCGCCGCCTTCTCCAGTTCATCGAGCTTCTGCCCGGAGGACTCAACCAGACGTTCGGCCGCCGTGTGCGTCATCCACGCTTCAACGACTACTGGCTCGGTATCGTTGTCCTTACGGTCGAGAGAAACTATTGCGCCGCCTAAACTGGAAGCCGGGACCGAGAAGGGATAACCGGCGGACGCATCGTTGTGGACAATGATGGCTGCCGCCGCCCCCTGACGAGCGGCCTCTTCGTATTTATATGTCCAGCGGCCGTAATACGTCATGGCCGCACCCCCGAACGGTCCTTTTCCGACAGGATTCTGCCAATCCGGATCGTTGATCAGAATCAGCACCGTTTTACCCCGCACATTGATTCCTGCGTAGTCGTTCCACTCGCGCTCGGGCGCATTGACGCCGTATCCGACAAAAACCACTTCCGAATTTTTCAGTTCGACATCGGACGTACTGCGGCGCGTGTTGAGCGTAACGTCATGCTGATAGACAAACTCCTGTTTACCCGACGGGCCGGCGACTACGAATCGCGGAGCCGGACTCTTCAGCGTTTCCGTTTGAACGAGTGGTACTGACTGGGTATAGCTTCCGCTGATCCCAGGTGACAGGCCGGCCTTCTTCATGGCTGCAGTCACAAATGCGACAGTCTTGTCTTCTCCGTCGCTCAACGGTGCGCGCCCCGCAAACGCGTCGCTGCTCAGCATTTGCGTGTCGCTTTTGAGATTCTGCAGAGAGAAGGCGGGAGTCGCTTTGGTGATACTGGCATCCCCGTAGTGATCTTTAATTTGCCCTGCTCGAGCGAAATCGCCCATCATTTCAAAATAAGCGGGTGCAAATCGCGTCGAAACTCGCTCTCCCTTATCATCCAATTCGTATTCCGTCATGCCGTGCTCCGCTCCAGGATACACGGCGAGCGTGTACTTCTTGCCGAGTGCGATAAGCTGCTTGATGCGTTTCGAAGTTTCTCCACTCGGAGCATCCAGGTCGTCCGACCCCAATATCCACAGCTGAGGTGTCGTGGAAGCACGCAACGTCGGCATCGGCTCATAGCGAAACGGCGTTTCGAAGCCTAGATATTCATCAATGGCCTGAACGATCTTCTCTTTGTCGAGCGGAAGAATGAAGAAAAGAAAGTCGCCATGGACGTCTTTGTACCAAGCCTCTGACTGGTACTTTCGGCGCAAGGCGTCGAACTTCTCGTAGCCTTTTTTGCCTCCCGTCTCGACAACATGGTCTCCTGCGCGCGTGAGCTCTAACGCTTTGGCCGTTTCAGTGGCTGTGTGATGGTGAAGCTTCATGTCGAGCTCAACGCTTTCTCGATCCTCTTCAAGAACCGTTACCGCAAGCCCAAAACTTACAATCGCAAAATCGACCGGTACCCGACTAACCGCTATCGGAACCACCCAGCCACCCTCACTGGCGCCCTGATATCCGATTCTTGCCAGCCGGTCGCCGCTGAGCCGCTTAGCCTCTTGCAACGCTGCGATAGCGTCGTCTGCGAGCACGTTGAAGTCCTGTGTGTACTTGCCGCCCGAACTCCCCGTCCCCCGCTTGTCGTAGACGAATGCGCCGATCCCTTGCGCCGGGAACAGACGTTGAAGTCCATTGGAATCCACGGCGGAATCGTGCTCAGCACCATGTACAAGGACGACGATCGGAACCTTGTCATGCCCTTTTGGCATCACGAGTCTCCCGACGAGCTTTATGCCGCGACTTTCAAAAACAGTATTGGTCGTGTCGACTTCAATGCGCGTCCCGCGTGATCCACCGAACTCAATGCTCCCTGAATCGCAGGCGGAAAATGATAATTTCTTTCCATCCGGCCGATCCGTCCATCCGAACGTACTAATCCAAGTTCCATCGGCTTGCGGACGTAATCCTCCCCGCTCGCCCGCCAATGTTATCCAGCGGAGCGTGTCGCCGTCTGACGATGCGATATCGACGGTTTGACCATTCTCGAGCCGATAACTTCCTAAGTGGCAATCGGTCTTGGTGTCGGCGCTGGCAATACGTGCGACGACGAAGAGTGCAAAAAGTGCGTAGCTAATCCGCGTTTTCATTTTTCGCAATGCCCTCGCAGGAAATTGATGTATGACGCATCAGATAGAGGCGTTGTGTACATGCGCGCAGTGCGAATCTATCGGCGCAACTTGCTGGATGCGGATCGTCATCGCGCCGCTTTGCAACACCGCCTGACCGACCATCGCTAATCGTTCAAGGTCGTCTTCGATAACAAGCACGGGATTTCCCTTAAGTGGACCTGTCTTGCAGGCGAATCGAGCGCTACCGTAAACCACAAGAAGCTCAGGTTCGCTGCCTTCTCCCGCGAAAAGCAGTAAGTCGCCCGGACAAGGGCGGTTCGTTGCGGACTCAGTAGGAAGGCAGAGTTCACGTTGCCATACGCTCGCCAGCCGAGTCCACATTGCCTCACCGCTCCAACGTGCATGAATGACGTCTCCGCCATAGGGCAAAAGTTGTTCAAACTCTTTGCACGAGTGCGGCGCGAGGTCGCGACGCCAGCGTGCACAAAACGTTTCGGCCCCAATAGTGATCGTTAGTTGCTCGTCGATGATTGCCATTGTTCCATTGTCCGATCCGCGTTCACGATGGCATCCTGCTCTGCGCAGCCAGATCCGTCTTGGACAAATTCAAGGAGAAACTTTACCGACCAAATGTTCTTGGAGAAGCATCGAACGTTTCGCTCTGGCCGAGCTGTCCGATGTAGCTCAGAATCAAAGAAACGGCCACCAATGTGCGAATGTTCATTCCATATTCTGAAAACCTATCGCGCTGGCACCGCGTTTGAAAGGTTCTTTCGCTTTCACTGTAAAAAAGAGGGGCGTTGCGCGAGCGCAATGCGATCCCTCGAATCGCATCGCCTCGATTGCGTCTAGGGCCGCGAATTGACGACGACACCCCCGGGCGCGATAACCAACAACGTCGTGCCTTCGCCTTCCGCTATGCCTTGGTGTACTTCGCCGGCAGGGACGTAGAGATAGTCCCCGGGAGAAAGAACCACGTCTGGAAGTGAACGACGGCTCGCATCGACACGGCGGTCCACGCGAAGCTGTCCACCGAGCAGATACGTTTCTTCGCCGCCTGGGTGGTTGTGCCGTTCCGAGCGCGCTCCGTTGCGCATTCGCACAAGGAACGTGACACCTCCGTCTGAGTGTTTTCGCAGAATCGCGATGTCGACGCCCGGTGAACGGCTCGTGAAATCACGTGCCAACGGAGGAGACTTGAAAGATGGGTCAAAAGAAGCGTTCATATGTCGAGCGTCCGTCAGGAGTTTAGGTTGCGCGAAGTGTGATCGATCATTTCGCGAGCACAGAGATAGCGATCAATGCGGCGCCATCGAGTAGCTCAGCTTGATTGCAGGGCGAATGGCATGGGCCTGGATGTCGTCGGAAAAGTACGGCATCCGGACCCATTGTTTCCGACTGTAGAGCGGGGCCTGATCGGCGTACCACGGCGAGTCAGGGTCGGTCGATTGCGAATTGACGAGAATAGTATCGGCCCGCGGACCGTTCGCGTCGAAGGTCACCACTTGAATGTAGGAATCTGCCGAACCCATCGGCTCGGTGTATCCGACGCCTGCTGCCAGAGTGAGACTAATCCGATTAAAAATCAGTCCGCCGTGTAGGGGAATGCGTTCACCATTGCGTTCGATGAACTGCGAATCGCCTAGCGGCTTGTCTAAAGGAATGCCCGCCTTGGTAAGACGCTCGGCAGCGCGAATCAGGGCATCGAGCGGTGCTGGCGATGCAACGTTCAATCCGCGCGGCGTATGCACGGGGTCATGGAAATCGAAGGGCACTGACCAGAGGTCGGCTGAAGTCGACGCGTCCTCCATACCTGCTGGCCTAACTTCGCGCGCGAACTCGCGAAACAACGCAGCGCCGCGACTGTCGAGATCGTCCTTTCGATCCCAGTGCGAAAGCACCTCGCACGCGGTTACCAATGTCGCTTGGTCGCCGGATTGATGCGTCGGCGTCGACGGCCTTCCGCACGCAGTAAGAAGGTCATCGAGAACAAGTTCCGCAAAGTAGTCGCGATTGGAGAAGAGCAAACTCGCCACCTTCTCCATGTCGCTGCGTTCACTAGCATCGGCCGCTGAATTGCCAAACTCCTCTGCCAGAAGATGCCCGAATCGTGTGCGCAAATTCGGCGGCGTACGCTCACCCCCGATCATCGGCGAGTAGCCTTCCAGCGGATGCTTCGCATTGACCAACCAATAGCTGGAATTAGAGTTTTCGACATAGTCGTCGGTAAGCAGTACGGGTTTGTCGGCCGCCGGCATTGTCTGCGTCTTCATCGTGCGATCGACTCGCCAACGACAAGCGCTGCGTGAGCCATCCATCACGTTGGCCAACGTGGCTTGAGGGAAAGCGATTTGCCGAGAGCAAGACTCGTATAACTCGCGCGGAACGTCGGGAATGACGTTGTAGTCGGCGTACAGTACGTCCCCCTGCGCATCGGCCGCGACGGTGTTGACCCACACAAGACCCAGCGTCTTGGCCAGTGCACGCTGCAGCTCCTTGACGTTTCGCGCCTGCCCCATTTCAATAAGTTGCGTCAAATAGTGTGTGTCGTCACCTTCTCCATCCGCCAATGCATACGCCTTGGTTGCTGTCCAAGGCAACTTCTCGGAACGAATCAGCGGGCCGTACTCGCTCAACCAGAATTGGTGCGTCGACTGCGTAATCGTGCCGTCTTCGCCACGCACGTCGATGCTGATTTCACGTTGGGTCATTGGTCGGGACTGGCCGTCGACGACATATCGAGTCGGATCCTTGGAATCCAATGTCAATTCGTAAACCGTGCCGCGATAATCGGTGGCCACCGTGTGTGTCCAGGCCATGGAAGCGTTGTAACCAATGTTGATGAGCGGCATGCCGATAACCGAGACCCCACTGACGTCATAGACACCGGGTATGGTGAGATGTGCTTGCATGAAGCGATTGGGCACACCCCAAAACCAGTGCGGATTTCCAAGTAACAGTCCGCGACCGTGACTGGTGTGTTGAGAACCCCATGCGATTGCGTTACTTCCGGCGTCCGTGGGCTCGAAGTCCACGCCCGCAGGTTGCAAGGCCAATAGCGCGCTGCTCGGCGGACGTGCGTCGTACATTTCTTGATCGAACAGTCCGCCTAAAAGTACGGCATTGAGCACGCGCCGCAACACATCATCGGAAGAGATCGGTCTGACCCATGGCGCGTCACGACACGTCCGCGGCCGTTCCGAAGCAGGCGTATCTTCTAGATAACGATTGAATCCGTCGGCATAGCCGCGAATGAGCTCACGAGCCTCGGCGGAGAGTCCAGTGCGCTGCGCAGTCAGAGATCTTCCGTCAGCCAACAAGTTAACGACGAAATCATTGACGACATTTTGTTCCGCGCGCTTGAACACGGAGTTGCCGCTCAATGCTGAGCCACCCAAATACTTCGCGCGTTCACCTCGTACGTCGAGAAACACCTCGGCGATGGCACACACATCCAACGACGCAGCCGCATACCCATAACCATAGCCAAGTCCACGGAAATCCGTTGCTTTGATATGCGGAACGCCATGCTCAGTAAACGTGATTGTCGCTTTATCTGGCACAGCAGCATGGCTGTACTGACTACCCGTTATTGTGGCAAGCAAAGTGATCGCGCCGACAACGCGAACTGCGAGATTCTTAGCTGCATTCCGAGCTCCAGATCCAGCGACGGAAAAAACGACCGCGTTTCTAAATACCGGCATCGTCGCGACAACCTTCGTGATGGTGGGGAAATTGCGTTAAAATATACAGACCAACAGTCTGTAAACTTACAGACTGCTGGTCTGTATGTCAATGGGATACCGTAGACGGCATCATGGCTACTCAAGCAGAGCGACGAACAATCACGCTGACAGCGATCCTGAAGGCCGCACGATCGCAATTCGGGAAACGCGGATTTCAGGACACGACGATTGACGATCTCGCCGACGCGGCGGGAATTCGCAAGGGAGGCTTCTACCACTACTTCGCAACCAAGGAAGCGGTATTCGAAGCGGTGTTCCTTGAAGCAACGAAGGAACTGGCGGAGGAAGTAAATTCCGCAGCGCGGTTGGAAAAAGACTATTTGTTGGCGATTGTCACCGCCACGCGCGAGTATTTCGCAATCTGCGCAAAGAGTCCCATCGGCAACATCATCTTGCGTGATGGCCCGGCGGTTCTCGGCTGGAATCGTTGGCGTGAGATCGACGCTGAATATTTTGGGGGAACCATTCCACGCGTGATTGCGGCAGCGATGGACGCTGGCATTATTGCGCGGCAACCGGTTGAGCCCTTGTCGCGAATTATTCTAGGAGCAATAACGGAGGCCGCCATTGCCTGCGCTGGTCGATCCGATATTGCCAAAGCCGGTCGAGAGTACAGCGCAGCGCTGAAGTCCATGCTCGAAGCACTGCGCGTCAAGCCAGGCCGGAAGCGACAATAGACAATAACGTCGGCGCGGCGCTCAGGATTGACGAGTTCGTCTGGGCGCGCTGCCCTTCTTCGCGCGATCCGTACTTACTCGGGTGGAGAAACTGCGAGCATGGTCGATAAAAGCACGCAGTTTGGGCGAGACCTGCTTTCGGTCCGGAAAATACAGGAACACACCCAAGGTGATTGGAGCAAACGGTTTGAGGACTTCTTTGAGTCGATCCGCTTTTATGTATTCGGCGGCGACGGGTTCCGGCAGCTGCGCCAGCGCCACGCCCGCCAACGCAGCGTCCAGCATGCTGGGAAAATCGTGCACCACGAGTGGACCGGTGACAGCAAGCTCAAGCGCACGACCGTTGTCCTGAAGTCGCCAATGACCGAGCGCACCATCGGAACGTCGCAGGCGCACGCAGGCGTGTGCTGCGAGATCCAGAGGTACGCGAGGCCGTCCGCGTTCAGCCAGATATTCAGGACTTGCGACAACGACGAGCCGAAACGCCGGCGTCAGTCGGATGGCCACCATGTCGGACGCAATAAATTCGCCCATTCGAATGCCCGCGTCGAATCCGTCTTTGGCCAAATCGACAAACTCTCCACTCGTGGCTATCTCGACTGAAACGTCGGGGTACGACTTGCAGAATGAGGCGAGCAAAGGTCGGAGGACGGTCGGGACGACAGCGCGAGGCACCGCAAGACGCAGCAGGCCAGACGGCTTTGCAGCCAAATCGCTCTCGGCGCTGCTGGCTGCGACAATCTCCTGGAACGCCGGCCGAGCCCGCTCCAGAAATCGCTTGCCTGCCTCTGTCAGCCCGACGCTGCGCGTGGTGCGGGTAAATAACGCAATGCCAATTCGCGATTCGAGAGATCGAATGGCCTGACTGACCGCCGACGGCGTCACGCCCAAATCGGAGGCCGCGCCGCGAAAGCTCGAACGATCAGCAACGCGTAAAAACGTTTCGATGCCGTCGAGAGCGCCACGTTGAACTGTATACCTCTGCTTCACAGTGCATAAAGATTAGCCCGCTTTATTGAACAAGGCCAGACCCTTATGGTGACAACTCGAACTTGAGGTGCATCATGAGTCGTCCAAAAATTCTGGTGACTGGCGCCACGGGCAGAACCGGTGGCGTGGTTGTTTCCGAACTACTAAGAGCGGGCTACCCCGTGCGTGCCATGGTTAGGCGCGACGACGTGCGCGCAGCCGGGCTTCGCGCACAGGGCGTCGAAGTCGCTGTTGCAGAAATTACAGACGCCGAGCGGGTTGCCGACGCCATGCGCGGCGTGCAACGCGCCTATTGGCTGCCACCCTATGACCCCGAGATGCTGACCGGCGCCATGGTTTTCGCCGCAGCAGCGCGTGCAACAAGACTTGAATCAATCGTTACCCTCAGCCAATGGCTCGCCAGTCCATCCCATCCGGCGTTTCTGACACGCCATCATTGGATTGCAGATC
>Ga0157376_10003968_pt1 | contig 10230 bp, 6 predicted proteins | sample M45metaG_FD_121801 | JGI IMG/M metagenome (GOLD analysis project Ga0157376, IMG submission 121801) | Miscanthus rhizosphere microbial communities from Kellogg Biological Station, Michigan, USA - M4-5 metaG | ecosystem: Host-associated > Plants > Roots > Rhizosphere > Soil | place: USA: Michigan... | reverse complement strand
TCAAAAAAACATGGAACAAAACCAACCCTTTTTATCCCTTTTCCCTGCCAGCTATTCCTTTTCGTCTTTGATTCCTTTAGCATTTCCGCATCAACATTGCAAAGATTGCTGCTGTTGAGTACCGGTAGCAACAGCCGATTAATTACTTTTGCCGCAGCAATTTTTTACCTGATGAAAAAAAGTATTTTACTATTACTGGTACTGGCATCAACACAATTACATGCCCAACTGATTAAAGACACCGGTACGCAAAAAAACTGGAGTCTGCATATACAGGCCACCGTTATACCCCAGTACCATTTTAATTTTACAGCCAAATATACCGGCGATAACAGCCTGCAAACTTCTGAAGGCACCAAGGTCTCCGTTACCAATACCTACTATATTGGCAGAAGGCTATGGCACAACGCGGCTGTTTATTTTAACCCCGAAATAGCGGGTGGCGAAGGACTTAGCAAAGCCACAGGCATTGCAGGGTTTCCCAACGGAGAAACATTTCGCATAGGCAGTGCCACACCAAAATTGTATGTAGCAAGGGCATTCATTGAACAAAAAATTGCGTTGAGCAACGGCACATCACTTATTGAAGATGATCAAAACCAGTTGAGGGAAAATGCAGCCTGCTCCTATCTTTCTATAAGGGTGGGCAAATTCAGCCTGGCAGATTTTTTCGACGATAATTCCTATAGTCATGACCCACGCACCGATTTTATGAACTGGAGCTTAATGAGTGCCGGCGCCTGGGATTATCCTGCCAATACCAGGGGCTATACCAATGGTGTAGTGTTTGAACTGAAAAAACCATCATGGGCTTTGCGCACTGCTGCAGTGCAGGTACCCGAGTTTGCGAATGGCCAAAAACTTGACACTAAAATAAGTGGGGCTTTTGGTACAGTGCTGGAAGCGGAAAAGCGTTTCACTGTTAACCCGCAACAAAATATCGTAGTAAGACTGGGCGGCTTTTATAATAAATCAAGGATGGGCAATTATAACGAAGCCATCGCAGAGGGGCTGGCACAGCTGGCACCGCCCGATGTAACGGCAACCAGGAAATACAGCCGCGATAAAACCGGTTTTTATATCAATGCAGAACATAACTTTAAAAATGGCGGCAGCTTTTTGCGCTATAGCTGGAACGATGGCATTAATGAAACCTGGGCATTTACCGAAATTGACAGGAGCTTTTCGGCGGGGCTATCGTTTAACGGAAGCGCCTGGAAAAGACCATCCGATAAATGGGGACTGGCCTATGTAGGAAACGGCCTGTCAAAGCCACACCGCAACTACCTGGCAGATAAAGGATACGGATTTATTATTGGTGATGGCAACCTGAATTATGGCATTGAAAACATTGTTGAACTTTTTTATAGTTTTCATATTTCAGCATTACACCTGTTTATCAGTCCCGATTACCAGTTTGTTATTCATCCGGCTTATAATAAAGACCGCGGACCCGTGCATATTGTGGCGCTGCGCGTACATTTTGAAATATGACGGTGAAAATTATTTATACGTCTTATTGTGACTTTAAATTAATATTTTAGTGCATTACAATTGCTGTCTTAAAATTCTACCGTAATGAAACTAAGAGATATCACTTCTGTAATCAAGCTAAAAGATATCACTACCAAGATCCTGAAAGGCGATTTCAGTGGCTTGCTGGGCCTTACCAAAGGCAAGGACATGATCCACCCCTCTGAGGTAGCTACCATTCTTTATTCATTACCACCAGAAGCGGCCATCAATGCATTTCAGCAATTTCAGCCCAATAAACAGGTGTATGTATTTCCGTATTTAGACAGGCAGGTGCAAAAGGTTATTATTAAGGGCATCGACAAAGAAAAAGCTTCTTATATACTTAACACCATCAGTTCAGACGACAGAACCATTTTCCTTTCCACCTTTAAGGGATCAGAACGCACCAGGCTGATTGAGCTTTTAAACGATCACAATAAAAAAGTTACCTATGATTTACTGGGCTACCCAGAAAGAAGTATAGCCGGATTGATCAATACAGATTTTGCTACTATCGATACCAATATGACCATTGCGCAAGCCAGGGAACACCTGCAAAAATTTCACAAAGACACCGAGGCGGCCAATGTAATTTATGTGGTGAACAAAGAAGGCAAACTGATTGATGATATTCCGGTGAGAAGATTTGTGTTAAACGATCCCAGCAAAACCATTGAAGAAATACTTGACGGCTTCTGCACCCGGTTAAAAATAACAGACAGCCGGGAAGATGCAGTGGCCATGTTTAAAGAATTTGACCGGATAGTACTACCGGTTACCAACGATGATGATATCTTGCTGGGCGTAATAACCGTGGATGATGTGCTGGATATTGCTGAACAAAAAGACACGGCTGCCATTCAGAAATTCGGGGGTTTGGAAGAACTTGATTACCCTTACGTAAAAACGCCATTCTTTTCTTTACTGCGCAAACGCGCCGGCTGGCTGATAATCCTGTTTGTGGGCGAAATGTTTACTGCAACCGCTATGGGCTATTTCGATAAAGAGATGTCCAAAGCCATTGTACTGGCATTGTTTGTTCCGCTTATTATTTCCAGCGGCGGAAACAGCGGCTCCCAGGCAGCTACACTTATTATCCGCGCCATGTCATTAAAAGAGTTATCGCTCAGAGATTGGTGGTATGTAATGCGGCGCGAAATTTTATCTGGTCTTTCACTGGGCATTTTACTGGGTGCCATTGGCTTTCTTCGCATCACGTTGTGGCAGGAACTGGGTCTGTACCATTATGGTCCGCACTGGTTGCTGCTGGCGATTACCATATTCTTTTCACTTATTGGCATTGTCATCTGGGGTACTTTAAGCGGGTCTATGATACCGATGGTTTTAAAAAAATGTAAAATTGATCCGGCCACTTCATCGGCTCCGCTGGTAGCTACCCTGGTAGACGTAACCGGGCTGGTTATCTATTTCAGCATTGCTGCTATTATTTTAAAAGGAACACTGCTTTGATTTTTTTACCACAGCGAGGGCAATTGTTTCGTATTTTGTCTGTACAAACAACTGCACATGAGTAAAAAACATTTCCCCTTCTTTTTATGTCTCATTACTATTATAAGCAACCTGCACGCACAAAACATTCCTGAAAACAAAAAATTGGTGATGGCTTCTGTAGATAAGCACCACCAGGAACTGATCAACCTCAGCGATTCTGTCTGGAAATTTGCAGAGATCGCTTTGAAAGAAACCCAATCTGCCAAAATACTGGCCGACTATGCAGAGAAAAATGGATTTAACACACGGCGTGGCGTAGCCGAAATGCCCAGTGCATTTATAGCGGAGTATGGATCGGGCAAACCCATCATTGCAATTTTGGGCGAGTTTGATGCGCTGCCCGGCTTGTCTCAGAAAGCCCAAACAACAAGAGAGGCATTAAAGATTGATGCGCCGGGTCATGGTTGCGGGCACAATATGTTTGGCGCCGCCAGCCTTGGTGCCGCACTGGCTATAAAAGAATTAATAGCGGCCGGCAAATTAAAAGGCACTATTCGTTTTTATGGTACGCCTGCAGAAGAAGATATCGGCGGTAAAATATACATGGCCCGTGCCGGTTTGTTCAATGACGTAGATGTATGTCTCGACTGGCACCCTGACTCTGAAAACAAAGCCGGTATGCAGAGTTCCCAATCTATGGTGAGTTATATGGTGGAGTTTAAAGGCAAGAGTGCACATGCCGCTGCTGACCCGTGGAATGGAAGGAGTGCACTGGATGCGGCTGAATTTTTTGCCCATGGCATTAATTACCTGCGCGAACATGTACATCCCAGCGTACGCATGCATTATGTATTTAAAAAAGCAGGCGATGTACCCAATGTAATTCCTGCCGAGGCCAGCGTATGGATTTGGTTAAGAGATTCCAAACGAAGTGGCGTAGCCGCAGTAGAAAAAAGAATGCGCGAAATAGCGCAGGGCGCGGCTATTATGGCCGGCGTTGAAAGCAGCGTTAGACTTACCAGCGGTGATTATGAACTGCTGGTGAATGAAACCGGCGCCAAAGCATTGCAGGCAAATATGGAATTGGTAGGCCCTATCTCTTATACTCCGGAAGAAATAAACTTTGCCAACCAAATAATGAAAGAATATGGCAGCGAACCAAAAGGCATGAATGGCGCCATTAAACCCCTGGAAACAACAAAAGAAGATCCTGAGGGTGGCTCTACAGATGTTGGTGATGTTAGCTATATTGTACCTGAGATCAGTTTGCTGGCCACTACCGCTCCATTTAAGGCGCCCTGGCATTCATGGGTAGTAGTGGCATGTGGCGGTATGTCTATCGGCCATAAGGGAATGTTGTTTGCAGCCAAATCATTATCTGCTACCATGGTAGATTTATTTGAAAATGAAAAACTGCGGCAAGACATGCGCAAAGAATTTGATAAACGAAAAGGAAATGAAGTTTGGAAAGCCATGTTACCAGACGGTCCGCCACCGGTGCCCTTGCAATAACTGTCTTCTATCATTCATTGCGCATAGCATCGGCAGGTTCTCCATCAGTTAATCCCGTCCTTTAGGCTGGGTATTAAGTAAGTAGGATCTCCATCGGGCTTAGCGGTTAACCCAGGCCTTTAGGCCCCGGGGTTAGCAAATAAAGTTGCAATCGGCTTTAGCAAAAGATGATCCGGCAAATGACTGAAACAATTATTCAGAAATAATTAAAGATATTAATCAAGTTATTGTAGTTTTCACCTCTGCATCCCAAAGCCGGCCTAAAAAAATTATGTTGCAAACCAGGTAAGATTTAATCGACTGCAGACTGTAACTAATAAACAATTTTATCGGGAGGCACCCCTCTCAACCGGAGGCGGAGAGGGTTGGGGGTAAGGACAAAAAACACAACCTTATCAATTGCCGTTTTTGCCTTAATTTCGGCATTCAAATCTTAAGAATATATGGCTGAAGCGATTCTTATGCCCCGTTTAAGTGATACGATGACCGAAGGCGTGATTGCCGCCTGGCATAAAAAAGTGGGCGATAGTGTAAAAAAAGGCGATCTGCTGGCTGAAGTAGAAACAGACAAAGCCACTATGGAACTGGAAAGTTATAAAGATGGTACCCTGCTGCATATTGGCAGCGATAAAGGGGGCAAACTGCAGGTAAATGACCTGCTGGCCATCATTGGCGCCCCGGGCGAAGACATTAGCAGTATGGTAAAAACCGGTGGTGCGGCCCCCGCCGCAGAGGCAAAGAAAGAAGCTGCGCCCGCCAAAAAAGAAGCCGCACCTGCAAAAACCGAAGCAAAAAAAGAAGCTGCACCTGCCGCAGGCGGCGGAAGTTTGGATCTTAGTAAAATTGATGAGGTTATACTGATGCCGCGCCTTAGTGATACCATGACCGAGGGCGTAATTGCTGCATGGCATAAAAAAGTAGGTGATCCAGTTAAAAAAGGTGATTTGCTGGCCGATGTTGAAACAGACAAGGCTACCATGGAACTGGAAAGCTATAAAAATGGAAAGCTGTTATATATTGGTGCGCAAAAAGGCGATAAAGTTCCTGTAAACGCACTGCTTTGCATTATTGGAGAAGAGGGAAAAGTGGATATCGACAAAATTGTTGCCGCGGCAAAAGGCGGACCAATTGCTGCATCAGCTCCTGAAGAAAAAGCATCCGGAAGCGCAGCAGCTACCACTTCAGCGCCTGCAAAAGAAGAAGCGCCGGCTGCTGCTTCTTCGTCCAACGGACGGGTAAAAGCCTCTCCCCTGGCAAAAAAATTAGCCGCCGAAAAAGGTATTAATATCTCACAGGTACAGGGAAGTGGCGATGGCGGAAGGATTACAAAATCAGACATTGATAATTATAAACCGGCTGCTGCAGAAACAAAACAATCATCTGCAGCTGCTTCTTCCTCTCCCTCTGGTGCCGGAACTGCGCCTGCAGGCCAGGTTAGTTTTGACGATGTACCGGTAACACAGATGCGAAAAGCCATTGCAAAAAGTCTTGCGGGAAGTTTGTTTACCGCACCTCATTTTTATGTTACCATGACCATTGATATGGACAAAGCCGTTGAAAGCCGCGCCAAACTCAATGAAGTGAGCAAAGTAAAAATCTCATTCAATGACATGGTGCTGAAAGCCTGTGCTATTGCATTGAAACAACACCCTTCTATTAACAGCAGCTGGAGGGGCGATACCATACGGGTTAATCACCATATAAATATTGGTGTTGCCGTTGCCGTGCCAGATGGATTACTGGTACCGGTGGTGCGTTTTGCAGATACCAAATCATTGAGCCAGATTGGTACCGAAGTAAAAGAATACGCGCAAAAGGCAAAAGATAAAAAATTGCAGCCCGCCGATTGGGAAGGCAGCACATTCACTATTTCTAATTTAGGTATGTTTGGTGTAGACGAATTTACCGCCATCATTAATCCGCCGGATGCTTGTATTCTTGCAGTAGGCGGCATACAACAAATACCTGTTGTAAAAGATGGCCAGGTAAAACCAGGTAATGTATTAAAGGTAACATTGAGTTGCGATCACCGTGTTGTAGACGGCGCATCCGGTGCCGCATTCCTGCTTACGCTGAAAAGCCTGCTGGAAGAGCCATTGCGCATGCTAATCTAAAAAGTATATTTATTGCCGCTGATTTGCAGAACTACTGTAAATCAGCGGCAATTTTTTTTGTCGTACAGGGTTCGCAGAGAAAGGAGGTGTGGCACTCTTTTTCTCTGCGAACCCTGTACGACTATCTTTTCCTCTTTTGATCACTTAGCACTCTTAGCTAAAATTTTGCTACCTTGAAACAATGCAGAAATCTACCGTTCAGTTACTGCGCTTTCATTTTTCTTTTTTCCTGCTGCCGGTTTATCTTTTTGCACTCAGCCGGGTAGCTTACACCAATTGGTGGCACGCTTTGCTCATCTTTATCATTCTTCACCTGCTTGTTTATCCTGCCAGCAACGGCTACAATAGTTATATGGATCGTGACCAGACAAGTATCGGCGGTATAAAACATCCTATGGCGCCTACATTAGAATTGTACATCGTTACACTAATAATGGATTCAGTGGCGGTCATCTTAAGCTGTGTTATAAGCTGGCCATTTGCGCTGGGTATTTTGCTCTACATTCTGGCATCAAGGGCTTATAGTTACCGCGGCATCCGTTTAAAAAAATATCCATTTGCCGGCTACCTGACAGTAGTAATATTCCAGGGCGCTGTAACTTACTGGCTGGTGTATCATGGCAGCCATGCACCAGTTACTATGAAAATACCTGCAAGTGGTATGCTTGCCGCCAGTTTGTTAATAGGCGGCTTTTATCCGCTGACGCAGATTTATCAACATGCAGCAGATGCAAAAGATGGTGTTAAAAGCATCAGCAGTTGGCTGGGCTATCGTGGCACATTTATATTTACAGGGGTGGTATACACAATAGCCTTAATGGTATTGGCCTATCATTTTTTTTATGAGCTGGACGGAGATAAATTTTTTGTACTGGCAACCTGTATGTTACCGGTTCTCGTATATTTCTTTATATGGGCACGAAAAGTGTGGAAGGATGTATCAGCAGCAAGTTTTAGCAATACCATGCGCATGAACCTGCTGGCGTCTGTTTGTACCAATACTGCTTTTTTAATTCTTGTAATCTGGAAAATAATCAGTAATTGAGTAAAATAATATCAATAGGCACGGCAGTTCCTGCACACCAACACGGGCAGGATGATATCATGCATTTTATGCAGCGGGTCTATGCCATGAATGAAACAGACAGGCGAAAATTAAAATTTCTGTATCACCAGAGTGGAATTGATACGCGCTATTCTGTGATACCTGATTATAACAAAACTGTCAATGAATGGAAATTCTATCCGCATTCAGAAAACCTTGAACCATTTCCTTCACTGGAGCTGAGAATGATCTGGTACAATAAGCATGCGCCGCCTTTAAGCGTAGATGCCATCAGGGATTGCATAGATGGATACATACATGCAAGGGAGATCACCCATCTTATAACGGTAAGCTGTACTGGTTTAAGTGCACCGGGCCTTGATTTGCAGGTCATGGAACTGATGGATCTGCCCAAAAACATCTACCGTAGTTCAGTCAATTTTATGGGATGCTATGCGGCTATTCATGCTATGAAAATGGCTGATGCCATCTGTAAAAATGATACCGCAGCAAAAGTGGTTATTGTTTGTACAGAACTATGTACGCTTCATTTTCAGAAAGAACCTACTACAGACAATATTGCATCCAGCTTATTATTTGCCGATGGCGCGGCGGCGATTTTAATTACGCATGATACATTTGGTAAAAAGGGTTTGCACATTCATAATTTTTATGCGGAGGTGGTACCAAAAGGTAAAAAAGACATGGCCTGGGAACTGTCCGGCACGGGCTTTTTAATGACCCTTAGTGGCTATGTACCCGATCTGATAGAAGAAGATTTTGAAGCACTTGTAAACCGCGCCCTGCAACATGCACAAAAAACAAAACAGGATATTACAGACTGGTGCATCCATCCGGGCGGCAAAAGGATTATTGATGCCATTGCCAAAACATTGCAATTGCCGGCAAACGCATTGCAGTCCAGTTATGACACAATGAGACACTTTGGCAATATGTCCTCCCCTACCATACTTTTTGTTTTGAAACAAATAATTCGGCATTACCAGTATAGCAGTAAAAGAGAATTGTTTGGTGCGGCTTTTGGTCCTGGGCTTACTATGGAAACTTTTGTGCTATCGGCCGGTTGAAAATTATTTTAAATTATGAATTATGTATTTTAAATGCTCTCTTATACTGTCTCGCTTTAATTCAAAATGCAAAATTTATAATTCAAAATAATGCCGTTTTCTATCGCCTGGCTTTAATTTAAAATTCAAAATTTATAATTCAACATTTCTTGACCCGATCATTCAAAAAAGAGCTGCTTGATGGAAATGATATTCCCTTTGCCGACATAAGGCAAAACATGAAGGAGCTTGATTTTATTAATACATGGCTGGGTGGCCATGCTATCACGGTACAGGGTTTCCGGCAACTTGTACAAAAAAAGCAGGTCATTACGGTTTGTGAAATTGGCTGCGGTGGCGGAGATAACCTGAACGCCATTTACAATTGGTGCAGAAAAAACAACCTGACTGTTCACCTCACCGGCATTGATCACAATAAAGACTGCATCCGCATTGCCGCCAGCCGGCTACCACCCGAACATACAAAGTTGATCGTTTCAGATTATGGCACAGTCAGTTTTGGAAACGAAAAACCGAATATTATATTCTCCTCCCTTTTTTGCCATCATTTTACCAATGAAGAACTGCTGTACATGCTTAATTGGATGCATGTCAACTCGGATACCGGCTTTTTCATCAATGATCTGCACCGGCATTTTTTAGCATATTATTCTATAAAAATTCTTACAGGTCTTTTCTCAAAATCTTATCTTGTAAAAAATGACGCCCCCCTTTCAGTGCAGCGGGGGTTTATAAAAAAAGAATGGACAGATTTATTGCAGCAATCTGCTGTAAATGATTACCGTATTGAATGGAAATGGGCTTTTCGGTGGTTGATTACTGCCCGGCATTAATAAAGTAACCCCCAGCAATGAATACTACTATTGCCAGTCATACTGAACCGTTTGCAGCTCCGGCTGAAATGGAAGCAGTCTTATACGATACCGCTATAATCGGCGGCGGTCTGGCGGGGCTGGCACTGGCCATACAACTGGCCAAAGAAAATTTCAGGGTGATTGTATTTGAAAAAGAAACCTATCCATTTCACCGTGTTTGTGGAGAATACATCAGCTTTGAATGCTGGAATTTTCTTGAAAGCCTTGGTTATCCCTTAAGCGATATGGATTTGCCGGTTATTAAACAGTTGCTGGTATCTGCACCCAACGGAAACACCGTATCCCATTCGCTGACATTGGGCGGGTTTGGTATCAGTCGTTATAAAATTGATTCAGAACTGGCTGCTATAGCCAGCAGCAATGGCGCAACGGTAGCAGAAAACGAAAAAGTAAATGAAGTGGTTTTTGACGGCCGCTTTTTTACTGTACAATCTGGCTCTTTCAAAATTAAAGCAACCTGTGTGGCAGCCGCTTTTGGAAAACGCAGCAACCTGGACATAAAATGGAAAAGGCCATTTGCCATTCAAAGACCGGGCAAATTTAATAATTACATCGGCGTTAAGTATCACATAAAAACAACGGCTGAAGCCGATGAAATCGCCCTGCACAATTTTGCCGATGGGTATTGT
>Ga0157376_10003967_pt1 | contig 10232 bp, 7 predicted proteins | sample M45metaG_FD_121801 | JGI IMG/M metagenome (GOLD analysis project Ga0157376, IMG submission 121801) | Miscanthus rhizosphere microbial communities from Kellogg Biological Station, Michigan, USA - M4-5 metaG | ecosystem: Host-associated > Plants > Roots > Rhizosphere > Soil | place: USA: Michigan... | reverse complement strand
GTCGAATTCAAAGAACACCTATTGCTGGAAGTCGACAAGGTTGCAGAGCAGCGAGCTCGCTAGTCTTGACGACTGGTCCGTTTCTGCGAGGAGGCATTGTATGTCCCAGTTATGTGTGATCGACAGCCTCAAATTTCAATTGGAAGCCATGGAACTCACAACCGCAGAAGCCGACGTCGCCGCACCCAGTGCAATCCGCGCCACTTGGCGGCGATTTTGTTCACTCACCATATTGATCTGTTTTGTATTTGCTGTTCCCGTCTGGGGACAAAAGGACGCCGGCACCATTGTGGGGCTTGTAAAGGACAACTCAGGCGCCGTGGTGGCGGACGCCAAAGTCATGGTTACGGATGTCGATCGCGGAACTGTCTTCAACACCAGCACCAATTCGACAGGCGAATATGCAGCCACGCCGCTCAGGATCGGGCGATACACCGTCACGGTTGAGAAGGCGGGTTTCAAGAAAGCTGTTGCAGGTCCAGTTCCCCTGAATGTTCAAGATCGCCTTGCTGTCGACGTGACACTGCAGCTCGGCACCATCAACGAAACCATGGTAGTCACGGGGACGGCGCCGCTTCTGGAAACGGAAAGCTCAGACCTGGGTCAACTCGTCGATAGCCGGCGTGCGACGACACTCCCCCTTAACGGCAGGAACTATGCGCAACTCGCCTTACTCGGAGCAGGTGTCGCACCGAGCGAGCCGGGATCTCGAACCGAAACCAGTTACGGATTCAGTTCGAACGGTGCGCGCTCACTGCAGAATAACTTCCTGCTCGATGGCGTCGACAATAATGCGAACCTTGGCGATGTCCTGAATGGAAGCGCCTATGTAATTCAACCTTCCGTTGACGCCATTGCCGAATTCAAAGTGCAAACGAACTCGTACAGCGCCGAATTTGGCCGAGGCAATGGCGCGATTCTGAATGCGGTGATCAAGTCTGGTACTAATGACATTCACGGCAGTGCTTATGAATTCCTGCGCAATGAAAAACTGGATGCGCGGAATGCGTTCGATGCCTTCGGACGCCAACCCTACAATCAGAACCAGTTTGGCTTCACGTTGGGCGGTCCCATCATCAAGCGCAAGCTGTTCTTTTTTGGTGATTATGAAGGCCTTCGAATTCGCCGTGCCTCGCCTCAGTTGCTCGCAATTCCTGACCCCGAAACGCTTGCGGGGGATTTTTCCAGCGCACTGGATTTGAGTTCACCGATTTCGGGTGTGCTTGATTGCAGTGGAAACCCAACCTATCAGGGAGAAATCTTTAATACTCGATTGACGCAAAATGGTGACGCCAACGTTTTCGCGGCGAACAATCCGACCGGCTTATGTGGTATACCGATTGCCGTTAATGGCGCAGGTGTTCCCACCAACATCTTTCCGGCCACTGGTCCAAATGCGATCAACCCTGTCGCAGCGCAACTTGCCCAGTTATTCCCGCAACCCAACGTTGATCCGAACGCTTTCGGGGGTAACAATTTTTTGACTAGTCCTAAGGCCAGCACGGACCAAAACAACTTCGACATTCGTATCGACTATTCGATTTCGCAGAAGGATTCGCTTTTTGGACGGTTCAGTTACGAAGACCAGCCCATTTTTAATCCGGGCCCGTTCTCGAACTTTCTGGATGGAGGCGGATTCACCTCCGGCAATCAGGATAATGCATATCGCAGCGTAGCCATCAGCGAAACGCACTTGTTCACTCCGACTCTCGCGAATGAGTTTCGTCTTGGATACAATCGCATCAACTCACAACGCCGCGAAGCGAATGCGTTTACCGACGTCTCCGGACAACTCGGCTTGATTGGGGTGCCATTTAGTCCCGGGATCGGCGGATTGCCTTCCATCTGTTTTGTGAACTTCGCATGCGTGGGCAGTTCAGAATTTCTGCCCTCGGTCGAGAAGCAAAATAGCTATGTTCTGAATGAGAATTTGACGTGGATTCGCGGCCGTCATTCCTGGAAGTTCGGCACGGAACTGCGAAGAGAGCAGTTCACAATCTTTCAGCCATCCACACCACGCGGATCAATCCAATTTGGTCCCGATTTCACCAACAATCCGGGCTTCCCGACGAACGACGATGGAAGTCCGAGTGGAGGGTCCGACTTCGCTTCGTTCTTGCTGGGAGTTCCCGACGGAGCGCAGATTGTGAGTCTCCACAATGTCGACTATCGGCGGAACATCTACGCCTTTTTCGTACAGGATGATTTTCGGCTCAGTGACCGGCTAACGCTCAATTTGGGGCTGCGTTACGAATTGTTCTCGACCGTGAAGGAAGCCCACGACCAACAGGCCACGTTTGATTTTGCGTCTCAATCACTCATCGTTCCTCAAGGTCAGAACCAGGCTCTCACTCCTTGTCTTGCTGAGGGAATTCCTCCTTGTCCGTTGCTTCCCGTTGTCCGCACGGGTTCTCGTGGACTCATCAAGCCGGATCTGAACAACTTCGCTCCTCGGATCGGCATGGCGTACCGCGTCAGTGATAAGTTAGTTCTGCGCGCGGGGTACGGAATTTTTTACGGTGGTCAGGAAAACGGGCCATTCTCTAACCCAAGCCCCGGGTTTAACCCTCCATTCTTTAGCAGTCAGGCGTTCAATGCCCAAACGCCTTGCGTCGCGCCACCTTTCCCACCCAACGCAAATCTCTCGGACCCGAACAACTGTGCTATCGGCTTCGTTCCTCCCAACGGCACAAATCTTGCCATTAACGATTTCTGGACACAGGGTTTCCCCGCTGCTTCGCTGAGCGATCCCAACAACCCAGTCCTGTACTCGATCGATCCGCATTTGCGTACGCCTTATACGCAACAGTGGCACGTCGGATTCCAGTACGAGTTACCGAGTGACATGGTTGTCGAGCTTTCCTATGCCGGTTCGCATGGTCAAAATCTCTATGCTTTCTACAACGGAAACCAGATTGCGCCAACCGATCCCGGCGCCGGCGAGCGCCCCGTTCCCAGCATCAATGGGCAGATTTCCACGTTCCGCTCTAACGCCTATTCCAACTACAACTCCTTGCAGGCGCGCCTGGAAAAGCGCTTCTCGCACGGTTTGCAGTTCGAGGCGTCTTACACTTACAGCCACGCCCTAGACGACGCATCCAGTGCCAGCCTCGGCTCGCTCAACAACGGTGACTTCCGAGACCAGCGATATCCATTCCTCGAGTACGGCAACGCGGATTTCGATGTGCGTCACCGCTTTGTGCTGAGCTACGTCTATGATTTGCCCTTCGGAAAAGGTAAAGCGTTTGGCACGAACGCGTCGGGGTTCGTGAACCAAGTGATCGGCAACTGGCAAGTCGCAGGAATCATCTCTGCGTCAACAGGCAATTATCTGACCGTCACCGATCCTAACAATCCGACTGGGATAGATTGCGGTGGAACCGTATCGTTTAACTGCGCCCGCCCCAATGTAGTAGGAAACCCCAACGGCACTCCTTGCGTCGCCGGGACATTCTTCAACACCTGTGCGTTTGCGGCTCTGGATCCAAACGGCCCGGTACTCAGCAACGAAGGACGGAACATTGTTCGCGGGCCTGGATATCAGAACTGGGACATCTCCTTGCTGAAGAACTTTCCCATTCACGAGCAAGTACGATTCGAGTTCCGAGCTGAATTCTTCAACGCGTGGAATCATACCAATCCACTTTGGGGTCCGATTGGCGCCGCCGGTCAGGTCGAACCCGTCGCGATCGAACTGGGAACGGCACAGTTCGGTTTTGTGCAAGCCGCTCGCGATCCCAGGTTGATTCAGTTCGGATTCAAGCTCATTTTCTAGCTCATTCGAATTTGTCGGCTTTTCACGAAATCGAACCTACATGGCAACGAGCGTAAGATCTGCAACGACCGCGCCCACCCTTCGGCGCGCATTGGGGCTATGGGACCTCATCCTTTACGGGATGATCGTCATTCAGCCAACTGCTCCGATGCCCGTCTATGGCGTGATGAGTCAGCGGTCGCATGGCCACGCCGTCACCACTGTTTTAATTGCGATGTTCGCGATGCTCTTCACGGCCATCAGCTATGGCCGCATGGCTCGGGCGTATCCTAGTGCCGGGTCGGCATTCACATACGTTGGCCAGGAGATTCATCCTGCGCTCGGCTATGTGACGGGTTGGGGTATGACCATGGATTACGTGCTGAATCCACTCATATGCACGATTCTGTGCAGCAAGTTCGCACTGAATGCGATTCCAGAAATTCCGTATCCGGTTTGGGCGATCGTGTTTGCATCTCTGTTCACTTGCTTGAATCTTTTCGGGATTCGAACCTCGGCCCACATCAATGCCGCATTGGCTGCCGGAATGGCAGTGGTGATTCTGATTTTCCTCGTTGCCGCGGCGCGCTACGTATTTCATCTACAAACCGACGGCATCGCATTCTTTACACGTCCTTTTTATGATCCGCAAACGTTCTCGATGCGCGCTGTGCTTGGCGGCACATCGTTAGCCGTTCTCACCTATATCGGATTCGATGGAATTTCGACTCTTTCCGAAGAGGCTGAGAATCCGCGCCGCAACATCCTCCTTGCCACCGTCCTGGTTTGCGTCATTACGGGCATCATGGCAACGATCGAAGTATATGCAGCGCAGCTCGTTTGGCCATCCTGGTTGCCATTCCCCGACGTCGATACGGCGTACGTGCACGTCGCGGGTCGAGCAGCTGGCCATTGGCTTTTTGTGCTGGTTAACATTACTTTGCTGGTGGCGACGGTCGGCTCCGGAATGGGTGCTCAACTCGGAGCCGCGCGGTTGCTTTACGGCATGGGGCGGGGCAATGCTATTCCATTGTTCTTCGCTTCAATCGAACCCAAGCGCCAGATTCCGCGCAATGGCGTGTTATTCGTAGGCCTGTTGGCCTTGGTCGGCGCACTCAGTATCAGCTTCGAAAGAGGCGCAGAGTTGCTCAACTTCGGAGCATTGCTTGCCTTCATGGGAGTCAACGCTGCTGCGTTCACTCGCTACTATTTGCGGGAGAAAGATAGAAAGCTGGCAAACCTGTCCCCCGTCCTGGGATTCGTAGTCTGCTTCTTACTCTGGTGGAATCTTAGCCTTCCCGCCAAGATCGCCGGAATTGTTTGGATGTTGCTCGGACTTGCTTATGGCGCATATCGAACCCGGGGTTTTCGCTCAGAACTGGTTACATTCGAGTTCCCCGACGATGCACCCGTTTCGGCGCCGCAATAAGTTGCAATTATCTTTATTATTAGGAGTTCAATATGCCCGTGCTGCTGCGCCTGGTTCAACGATTCCAACACGCACGCAAGGCGGAGTTCATGGAGCTCGAAAAACAGTTCGCCGATCTCGAACATCAAGGAATTCTTCCCAAAGGTGAGCGATTCGCTCCCATCGCAGGACGTGAACCTGGGAACACGGTTGTGTGGCAATGTCGGTTCGAAAACCTTGCTGCTGTCGAAGCTGCCATGAAATTGTTTGAGACAGAACCTGGTCACGCAGGTCTTGCCAAAAAACAAAGCCCTTTTTTCCAGGATAGCTGGATCGAGTTATACGAAGTGCTCGAACTGTAAGATGCCGAGTGGCAGGTATTCTACGAGCGCTTGCCTGCTATCAGGTCCAGCTTGGTGGATCGAATCGCGTCACGACTCCCGTTCCTTCAATTGTCAGCTCTGGAGGTGTTTCGCCAATGATTGCTCGCCCCAGACTCATCCCTGTCGTTGCGCTACTTCTAATTTCAGCCACAGCGGTTCTAAGCACGCGAACTGTTGCACAAAAGCTCAACGACGACGAAGCTCTTCGATCGTTCGCCGCTTTGCATCCAATTGACGCACACGTCCACGTCTTCAAGACGAGTCCGGCATTGCAGCATTTTCTGGAAGCCGAGAACCTGACCCTTCTCGATATTCTCGTCGTCGATGACACGCTTCCTTACCGCAAGGAACTCCAGCCACAAATCGATGATTCCCTCAATCTGGTGAGCTCCAGCAGAGGACATGTCTTCTTATGTACAACTTTTGATCCGCTCAAGTTCAATGGGCCGAATTTTGCCCGTGACTCGGAGCAGCAGATTAATCGCGATTTCAAAAATGGTGCTATCGCGGTAAAGATTTGGAAGAACATCGGGATGGAGATCAAAGACAGCGAAGGTAAGTACGTTTTGCCCGACGACCCCAAACTCAAGCCGATCTACCAGGACATAGCGGATCAGAACAAGACTCTCCTAGCCCATCTCGCTGAGCCTGACCTGGCATGGCAACCTCTCGATCCCAAGGTCAACCCACTTTCTTCGTACTACATCGAACACCCACAGTGGCATATGTTGAATAAACCCGGGATTCCATCGAAGGAAACGATTCTGAAAGCTCGGGATCAAGTTCTTGCACAAAACCCAAATCTTCGCGTTGTTGGCGTTCACCTCGGAAGTATGGAGGCCGATCTCGATGATCTTGGCCGTCATCTCGACCTCTATCCGAACTTCGCTGTCGACACCGCAGCCCGAATGGAATACCTGATGTTTGGTCCAACCGAGAAGGTCCGGGCATTCCTCCTCAGGTATCAGGACCGCGTGATCTATGGCACCGATCTCGATCTACTAGCGACTGCGAACTCTGAGGAGACCATCAAAGACTGGAAGTCTACGTACATAAACGATTGGAAGTTTTTTGCTACGGACGAGAAGTTCGAGGTAGAAGGTCACAAGGTACAAGGATTAAAACTACCCCCCGACGTCCTTGAGAAGATCTACCGAAAAAATGCACAACGCGGGATCAAGGGACTTTAGCCCCAGTAGGAAGAACACCTATCCGCACAAAAGACGGAGAAGCCGCACACCAAGGGGGATTTGCTAACAGAAGCCGGTTTACGGAAGCCCGAGGATATGGCCAGACTGCTGCCCGAAGCGCGCTTCTCAACTTTTTCCACGATTCAGTAAGCGCGCACCCATTGATTGCCGAGTTGCGAGGCCACGCCAACATCACCAAACTCAGTGAGCGAGTCGCAATTCAAGAAGAGACCACTGTCACATTTCTTCTAAACAGGCGTGATAAACTGTGATTCCGCCCGTCGGAGAGGTGGCCGAGAGGCTGAAGGCGGCGGTTTGCTAAACCGTTATACGGGCTAACACCTGTATCGAGGGTTCGAATCCCTCCCTCTCCGCCATCGTTTCAATCACTTACCGGGTTCACCTGCCGAATTACCTGCCGTTCAACCCCTTGGTAACGCGAGGCGAACGATCTTGCCGTGAGCCTCTCGCATGTCCGCCGTCACTGCCTCACCGTAAACATTCATTGTCGTTCTGATGTCTGAATGGCGCATGAGACGCTGCTGCACCCCTACCGGAGTTCCAACCGAGTCCAGCCAGGTGCGGTGCGTGTGTCGGAAAACATGCGAGCTGATGTGACCGATTTTCGCCTTTGCTGCTGCCTTTCGAAGCGCCTGCCACACTCCGGCGTAGGAGTATGGCAATCGCCCAATTTGCACTGGAGAAGCGAACATCCAGTCCTCTTGGGCTGAGAACTGGGTCAGCAACTTCCATCTCTTGAAGACCTCCTGTACCCCAGGGTCCATGTGCATGGCCCGCTGTGACTCTGGTGTCTTCACATCATCGACTTTTTGGTGAACGATACCGCGTTCAACTTGGAGCTTGCCGTTCAGCCAGTCGACGTCCGACCACTTCAACGCTAGGCATTCACTGATTCGCAGGCCAAAGCAGACGCACAGCAACGCAATCGTGCGGAATGGTTCCTCAAGCTGTTCGCACAGGTGTTGGAACTCCTCCGGCGTAAGACTGCGCGTAAGCCGTACCCGCTTGGTCGCACGTTCGATTCGGACAAGCTCCATTGGATTGCGCTGTACAGGCACATCGCCGCGCCACATTGCGAAGTCCCAAAGAACGCGGATCAGACCGCGGATGTGAACTTTGCTCTTTGGTGCCAGCGGGAGCGATTGCAACCACAACTCAACGGGACGCGCCTGAAGTTCGTGGATGGCGCAGTTACCAGACAGGCACGAGAAATGAAGGGGGCAGCCCCCTTGCCGGCCCCCTTCAAGGTTGTTTTGCCGGTTCCCAGAAAAGGGCGAGTTAACGGGAAACCGGCATCATTCCCGAGCGGGACTCTATCACCACTCACACTCGGAGAATGTTAAAAGTTGCTACGCGGCAATTTTCGCTTGGGCCATATTGACCACATTGAGGGGAATTCGTACGCGCAGAGTGCGCCCGCTCTTGGTTTCAATCGCATCCACAACCACCAGCGAATCACTCATCGCAACGGGGTCATTTAGCAATTGAAACTCTTGGCCGTACAGCTTGACGTGATGTTGGCTTGCGTAGCCGAGCTTTTTGAGAACGTTGGAAAGATTGAGAAGTTTCGAGCGAACATCTTCGCTGGACATTTGAATGAAATACCCTGGGCATGAGCTTCCCCCCCTATTTGATTCGTCACGGGTGCGAAAGGTCGCGACGACACCAATCGAGGCTCCAAGGGACTGTCTCTTCACCCCTCACCCGGAGCCTCATTCTGGTTGGCGCGCTCGCATCAGAAAGGGTGAGACTCGCGCGCGCGAAGTGTAGCAAAGCGGCTCAACATGGCGCAAATTGATTCGGTTTGCCGGCTCTTACGGGAGGAATCGGATGATGAGGGCCGGGCGGCTCAGCTTTGGCAGCTAACGAGCCAACACGGGGATAAATGTGTACCCGGCCCGCTTTCATTTATTGGATGCCGCGACAAGCAAAGCGAATGTGAATATTGAGGAGGCGAGAATAATGCCCGCGGGCTGATATCTGGTCCTCAGCCGATTTTCGTGGACTGCTCATGCTCAGTGCGAAAGGCTCGTATTTGTTCGTCCGATAAATCTAAATCGTCGAGAGTCGTATGCAGTTCTGTATCTCCGCGGTCAAAGCCCGCCTTCGCATCCGCAATGGCGCTATCAGGAACCCCGCATCGCGTGCATATGGAAACAGTTTCGGGCCACGTTCGGCCGTAGATCGCGAACGATGCGCCTTCCCCGTGGAAGATTGGTGTGTAAGCCCTCGGCCCCCGCGCCTGTGAATAGAGAATGTCTAGGGTGTAGGGCATTGCTAGTTGTGAGCCGAAACTCTTCCCGCTGTCAAGCAATAAGCGCCAGAGCGTCAACTTAGAGCAAGGCAAGGGTGGTTACTTGTTAATTACTAAACCAACAGTTAATGTAAATGAGGTCGATTTTCGCACCAGCGTAGAATGCTCACTGCCGATACGGGGCACAGCCATGGAGAAATGGAACTTCGTTGTATTCGGCTGCGACTCGCAGAACCGTCCCTCAGTTTTAGGAAAGGCTGACAATTACGAGCACGCGCTTAAACTTCAAGCGAGTGGCATTAGTTTGGGATGGAGTCGTGTGCGCATCTTCGATAAGGATCTACAGGAAGCACAATGGGGACCCAAGCCGCCCACATAGACGGCTATCAATGTAGCTTGACATTGACTGACCCCTGCGTAGGATTTCGCGCCTGAAGTCAAACCCACGTAAACGGCTGATTTGATCATGGTCGGCCCTAGCGAAACGATTTTCGAACTTTCTTCTGGGCGCCCACACTTTCGAACTAGCGCTTTCAGCGGTTTAAGACTGAATTGATTGAACTCGTCGGCCCTAGCGGACGACTGTTCGAATTCTGCTTCAAGTGATCTGCTTAGACCATATGCAAGTTCTTGAACAGCATCCACTTCGCGACATTTCAGGTCGATGAGCCGTCGCCACAAAAACCACAATCACACCGCTCCCGAACGGCCGCCGCGGCTTTAGAGGCGGAACCCCGAACCCCCGCTCTGCGTACCACACTTCGTGACCGAGGGAGACTCCTTTTCTTGAATGACTTCACGACACTGCCGACGAACAAACCGGGTAGCGCTCAGTCCGACATGTCCGGCCCTGCGCAGCAGCCCACCACAAAACCATCCACCATTCGTAAGATCTTCATCGGCAGAGACGGCCTCCGGGCCGGCTGGAGCCTCGCCATCTTCATTGCGCTCATGGCCGCGTTACTCAAAGGTGCGACTGCCATCGGCAACCTCACGCACCTCGCCCCCAGTCAGGATGCCGGCGCAAAGGAAATCACTTTCAGCTTCGGGTTCTTCGCCGACTCCGTCCCGCTGCTCTTCACCTTCCTCGTCACATGGATCATGTCGAGGATCGAGAAACGCCCCAACTCGGCGTACGGTCTGGGTGGTGAGCGCAGGCTCGCCAAGTTCTTCATGGGCTTGGCCTGGGGAGTCAGCTGTCTCTCACTCCTCGTTTTCACGC
>Ga0157376_10003966_pt1 | contig 10232 bp, 6 predicted proteins | sample M45metaG_FD_121801 | JGI IMG/M metagenome (GOLD analysis project Ga0157376, IMG submission 121801) | Miscanthus rhizosphere microbial communities from Kellogg Biological Station, Michigan, USA - M4-5 metaG | ecosystem: Host-associated > Plants > Roots > Rhizosphere > Soil | place: USA: Michigan... | reverse complement strand
TCGATGCGTTCCTCAAGGTCAAGCGCGCCGGATTCCGGCCGAGCCTCAACCTTCTTTATTCGATGGCCGGAGCGCTGGCCGATTGCCATTGGGCCGAATTGCCTGAAGAGCGCAAGCAGGAGCTCTTGCGCGCGCTCGAAGCCGCGGAATCGGCCAATCCGATCCGCACGCGCTGGGAAAAGGCCGCGGCCGCAAGCGAACGTTCGTCGGCGGACAACGGTGCGGACGATGCGAGCGCGGAATCGTCGACGGAGCCCACCGGACTACTCGACGACGTCGAAGCGGAACCCGCGTCCGACAGCGAGAAAACCGACAGCGGCAGCGTGAGCCGGTTCGACTGAGTGCGTTGACCGCGCGCCTACGAGCGCACGACCGCGTAGCTTCGCGCATCCTCGCGCCATTTCGGCGCAGCGCGGATCGCCGGCAGCACGTCGGCGGGCGCATCGACGAGCTGCCACATCTGGCGATGCTGCGGATTCATGAAGCGCTGCTCGATCATCTGTTCCATGAAGCGCTGCAGCGGCGCGTAGAAATCGTTGGTGTTCACCAGCACGATCGGATTGAAGTAGAGGCCGAGACGTTTCAGCGTCAGCGCCTCGAACAATTCCTCGATCGTGCCGCAGCCGCCGGGCAGCGCGACGACCGCGTCGGAACCCGTCAGCAGGCGATGCTTGCGCTCGCGCATGTCCTCGACGATCTCGAGACTGGCGAGCCCCGGATGCTGCCATTCGACCTCGGTCATGAAGCGCGGAATGATGCCGATCACCTCGCCGCCGGCGGCGAGCGCGCCGTTCGCGAGCGAACCCATGAGCCCGACCGCGCCGCCGCCGTAGACGACCGTGCAGCCGGCCTCGGCGAGCAGGCGGCCGAGCGCCGTTGCCGCGTCGTGGTAGATGCGGTCGCAGTGTTCGCTGGAAGCGCAGTAGACGCAGACTCTCATGCGGGCTCGCGACAACGCTCTGGAGCCCCAATCATAATGCCGCCGGCGGCTGACACTCACCGTTCTTGCGAGAGCCTCCGGCGCAGATCGATCGCGCATGGCGTCGAATGTTACGAATCGCCATTTGTTCCGTTATCCCCGATCATTCAGGCCTGCGTCGCCTTGGGTTCGCGACACTTGGCTCCATTGATGGACGTGATGGCTCTCCGATCAGCCTGTGACGCACGCCACCGCGCCGACGCGTGGTTGCGCGTACGCATTCCTTGGAAGGCCCGACTCGGAATCCATGTCGCGGGCGTCATTGCCGCCGCGTTTCTCGCAGCCGGCGCATCGGCGCAGACGGCTTCAACGGATGCGGACAAGACGGCCGAACTGCCGACCATCGTCGTCAGCGGCGAGCAGCCGGGTCCCGGGCTGTGGAAGGTCTCGTCGGGCGATCACGTGATGTGGATCCTCGGCACGCTGTCGCCGCTGCCGAAGGACATGCACTGGCAAGCGAAGGAAGTCGAGGAAACGATCGCGTCTGCACAGGAGGTGCTCGATTCCCCGCGCTTCAAGGTAGACGCGGACGTCGGATTCTTCAGCAAGCTGACCCTGCTGCCGACGCTGGTCGGCGTGCGCGACAACCCGGGTCACGCGACGCTGCAGCAGGTGCTGCCGGCCGACGTCTACGCGCGCTGGATGACGTTGAAGACAAAATATTTCGGCGCCGGCCGCGGCCGCAACATCGAGACCTGGCGGCCGCTGTTCGCCGCGATCGAGTTGTGGAATCAGGCCATCCATCGCAGCGGGCTGACGCGCTCGGACATCACCGGCGATATCGTCGATGCCGCTGCCAAGCGCAAGGGACTCGTGCCGGTCACGCCGACCTACACGGTCGCCGTTGCTGATCCGCGCGCCGCGATCAAGGATTTCAAGCAGGGCTCGATGGACGACCTCGACTGCTTCGAAAAGACGCTCGATCGAATCGACAGCGATCTCGATGCGATGACGCTGCGCGCGAACGCGTGGGCGACCGGCGATATCGACGCCTTGCGTCGGCTGCCGGACACCAATCAGCGCGAAGCCTGCCTCGCTGCGCTCACCGGTACCAATTTCGCGCGCGAACGTGGCGTCACCGATCTGCGCCAGCGCATCGAGAATACGTGGCTCGACGCGGCATCTGCGGCGCTTGCGAAGAACGCGGTGACGTTCGCGAGGATGCCGATCATGGAACTGCTCGCCAAGGACAGTTACGTCGCGAAGCTCAAGGCGAAGGGTTATACGGTCGAGGCGCCGGACGACGTCGTGGAATAGCGATGTCGCCTCTCCCGCTGCGCGGGAGAGGCCGCCCGCAGGGCGGGTGAGGGAAGTTTTTTCGAAGCTCGCGACGGCGACGCAAGATTGCCCTCACCCCAGCCCTCTCCTGCAAGCGGGAGAGGGGGAACGGCGCGGCGTGTCTTGCTGAGAAACTGTTCGACGGTGACGGACTTCGCCAAATTGCGCGGCTGATCCACGTCGGTCCCGCGCAACACCGCGACGTGATACGCGAGCATCTGCAGCGGCACGGTGAACACCGCCGGTGCAATCAGGTTGCCGCCGGATGCAACCTTGATGATCGCGCCGCGCCCGTCGCTCTGCGTCATCGGCACGTCCGTGTCGGCGAACACGAACAGCTCGCCTCCGCGCGCGCGGACTTCCTCGAGGTTGGATTTCAGCTTCTCGAGCAGCTGGTTGTTCGGCGCGACCGCGATCACCGGCATGTCGGCGTCGACCAGCGCGAGCGGACCGTGCTTGAGCTCACCCGCCGGATACGCCTCGGCGTGGATGTACGAGATTTCCTTGAGCTTGAGCGCGCCTTCGAGCGCGACCGGGTAGTGCACGCCGCGGCCGAGGAAGAGCGCGTGGTGCTTGGATACGAAGCGTTCGGCGAGCTTGGCGATCGTCGGTTCCAGCGCGAGCACTTCGCCGACGACGCGCGGCAGCGTCGCGAGCTCGACGACGAGGCGCGCATATTTCGCATCCGCGATACCGTTCAGCCGAGCGAGCTCGAGCACCAGCAGCGCGAGCGCGGCGAGCTGGGTCGTGAACGCCTTGGTAGAGGCAACGCCGATCTCTGGACCGGCGCGCGTCATCAGCACCAGATCCGATTCGCGCACGAGGCTCGACTCGGGCACGTTGCAGATTGCGAGCGAGCCGATATAGCCGCGATTGCGTCCATCGCGCAGCGCCGCCAGCGTATCGGCCGTCTCGCCCGATTGCGATACCGCGAGAAACAGCGTGCCGTCCGGCACGACTGCGCGGCGATAGCGGTATTCGCTCGCCACCTCGACGCTGCATGGAATGCCGGCGATGCCTTCCAGCCAGTAGCGTGCGACAAGCCCGGCGTGGAAGCTCGTGCCGCAGGCGACGATCTGCACCGTGCGCACGCGCGAGAGCAGCTCATCGGAATCGACGCCGAAGATGTTCGGCAGCACGCGCTCGCCGGCGATGCGGCCTTCGAGCGTGTCGGCGATCGCGCGCGGCTGCTCGAAGATCTCCTTCAGCATGTAGTGCTTGTATTCGCCGCGCTCGACCGCGTCGGCGGTGAGCTCGCTCTTGCGCACGGCCCGCTCGACCGGCGTGCCGTCGGCCGTGTAGATGCGAATGCCCTTGCAGGTGATCTCGGCGATGTCGCCTTCCTCGAGATACGAGAAATGGCTGGTCTCGCGGATCAATGCCTGCACGTCCGAGCCGAGGAAGTTCTCGCCCTCGCCGATGCCGGCGACCAGCGGCGAGCCGCGCCGCGCGCCGACCACGTGGCCGGGCGCATCGCGGCTCATGACCGCGATCGCGTACGCGCCATGCAGGCGCCGCGTCGTGTCGATGACCGCGTGCAGCAGATCGGCGCCTTCGTCCATCGAGCGGTGCACGAGATGTGCGATGACTTCGGTGTCGGTGTCCGAATCGAAGCGGTAGCCGTGCGCCTTGAGCTCTTCGCGCAGCTCCGCATGGTTCTCGATGATGCCGTTGTGCACGACCGCGACGCGATCGTCGGACACGTGGGGATGCGCGTTGACCGTGTTCGGCACGCCGTGGGTCGCCCAGCGCGTGTGCGCGATGCCGGTGAAGCCCGCGATCGGGGCGTTTTCGTACAGGTTTTCAAGCTCCCTAACCTTGCCTGCGGCGCGGATTCGAGCAAGCTGGTCGCCGCCGTTGAGGACGGCGATGCCGGCCGAGTCGTAGCCCCGGTATTCGAGCGCCTTGAGGCCGGAAATGAGGATCGGTATGACGTCGCGCCCGCAGGTCGCAGCAACGATTCCGCACATCGGTTCGCACCCTTTGACGATTGCCGGGCCTTCCGGCAGGGTTGGGAGCACGGCAGGGGAGCGGCTGCGCGGATTTCCTCCGCCCAGGCAGTCCATGGCCTTGCGCGGCGGCCATGATACGCGCTTCGACCGATGCATAAACCGGGTATTGTCACGTCGCCTACACGTGGAGTTGGCAAAAATTCCTGAACCTGCACGAGCGAAACGTGCGCCGCTGCGATCGGGTCGGCGCGACAGGTGGGGGCGGACCCTTCGGGGTACGGTTCATAGACGACTTCGCGACTGGTAGGACATGTCTCAGTACGATTTCCCATCGCGCAAGGCGGCGGCGCTACCCCTGTCGCCATGGGACGCACTCACAAGGAGCGTAGGAGGCGACGTGCTGCGTTTTCTGCGCAACCACACGCGGCGCTGGCTGTTCGTGCTCGGAGCGTGCGAGTTCGGACTGCTGACGTTCTCGTTCTGGCTTGCGGCGCATTTCCGGTATTTCGCCGATCCGGATGCGCAGGGCGTGTTCTCCTGGCATCTGATGCTCCGCGCCGGCGCGTTCGGCACGTTCATCGTGCTCGGCATGGTCGCGCTCGGCCTCTACCAGATGCACCTGCGCGATTCGTGGTTCGGCGTGATGACGCGGCTTCTCGCCGCGTTCACCGGCGGCGCGATCGGCCTCGTCATCTTCTACTACGTGGTGCCGCAGTTCCGCATGGGGCGCGGCGTGCTCGGCATCGCGATCCTGCTCGGCTTCGTTCTCGTCGCGGCGTTCCGCATCGGCTTCACGCGCATGGTCGATGCCGAGACGATCAAGCGGCGCGTGCTCGTGCTCGGCACTGGCGCGCGCGCCGCGCTGATCCAGCAGCGCATGCGCCGGCGCGCGGATCGCCGCGGCTTCATGATTCTCGGCTACGTGGCCTATGGCGATGGCACGACCCAGGTACCCATCGAAAAGATCGTCGCGCTCGACGAGCCGCTCGATGTCTGGGCGGAGCGCCATCAGATCGACGAGATCGTGGTCGGTCCGGACGAGCGGCGCGGCGGCCTGCCGATGGAAGATCTCCTGCGCTGCAAGCAGGCCGGCATCGATATCACCGAGCTCGCAACGTTTTTCGAGCGCGAGTCGGGCAAGGTCAAGCTCTCGCTCGCCGAGCCGTCGTGGCTGGTGTTCTCGCGCGGTTTCGACACGACGCCGCTGCGGCGCATGTCCAAGCGCGGTTTCGATCTGTGCGCCGCATCGACGCTGCTGGTACTGACCAGTCCTCTGATGCTGCTGGTCGCGCTGGCGATCAATATCGAATCGGGACGCGGGCAGCCTGTTTTCTACCGGCAGGAGCGCGTCGGCGAGCGCGGCCGTGTGTTCAAGCTGTTCAAGTTCCGCAGCATGCGCACCGATGCGGAAAAGGACGGCGTCGCGCGCTGGGCCAGCGCCGGCGACGATCGCATCACGCGCGTCGGACGCGTGATCCGCCGCGCGCGGCTCGATGAGCTGCCGCAGCTCTGGAACATCCTGCGCGGCGACATGAGCGTGATCGGCCCGCGTCCGGAGCGGCCGCAATTCGTCGCCGGGTTATCCGAGAAGATCCGCTACTACAACCTGCGCCACTGCGTCAGGCCGGGTCTCGCCGGCTGGGCGCAGCTGCGCTACCCGTACGGCGCGTCGGAAGAGGACGCGGCCGAGAAGCTCACGTACGACCTCTTCTACGTGAAGAACCACAATCTCCTGTTCGACATCCTGATCCTGATCCAGACCTTCGAGGTCGTGCTGTTCGGCCGCGGCGTGCGCTGACGCCGGCCGATGCGCGCGGCAGGCAAAAAAAACCGCGCCTCGTGGGCGCGGTCGGAACAGATCGGATCGCGGATCGGGCGTCAGTGGGGCTCGAAGTTGCCGTCGAACACCGTGTCGTAGTGATCGCGCCAGTACACGACGAGATTGACGAGGGCCACCGGCAGGTTCTGCGCGGGCGGCTGGCCGGACTGGTCCACCGTGTTGACGCCATGGCAGCTCGGGCAGGCGCGCACTTCGCCGGGCTTGACGCTGATCCAGTAACGCTCGCGCACGACGGGCGTGCCGTCGGCCGTCGTCGACTGCCAGACCATCGCGCGTTCTGCGGGAACGACCGTCGCGAACGAGCCGTCCGAAGCGATGCGCACGGCGCCCGGCGGCGCCGCCGGATCGAGCGGGGGCATGAACAGCAGCGACGGCGCATCGTGCAGCGGCTCGGCAAGCGGGCGGCGCCCTTCTCTCGGATCGCTCGTGCCGCCTTCGCCGCGGACCTGGTCGGCCTGGAACACCTGCATGTACTGGATGTCGTAGATGATGCCGTTGTTGCCGAGCGTCTCCACGCCGCCCGGCACGCGCAGGTTGTACGGCTGCTGCTGGTCGGCCTGGTCGCGCGTCGTCGCGTTGCGGCCGACGAGCACGCCGAGCCCGCGCGCGGCCATGAAGTTCGTGAACGCATCGATCGGCACGTGCGCTTCGTCGAACGCCTGCGCCTCGGGGCTCTGCATCGGCGGCTCGGCCGTAGCGGGCGGCACGGTCCGTGCGTGCACTTCGACCGGGTTGAGCTCCCAGAGCGGGCCGTTGTATGTGACCAGCACGTCCGGATCCCAGTACGAAACCGACTTGCTGATGCCCGGCGTCAGCGTATCGGCGCTGGCCGCTTCCATATATCCGCCGTTACCCGCATGCAGGCGATAGAGCCGGAACTTGTACAGCGATTCGGGCTGCGAGCGCGAGCCGATGTTTTCGGCGCCGCCCGGATTCGAATCGTACGACGCGATCATCTGGCCATCGGTCATCGGCAGCGGATTGCGGTAATGGCCGGTGAAGTCGGCCGGCGGATTTTCGCCGTCGTAGAATTCGCGCGTGCTCTGCGGCGTCAGATACGTCACCGCCATCTGGCTTGCGTTCAAGCCCGGCGGCGCGGTGATCGAAATGATCTGGCCGGCCGAGTCGGTGTAGAACTCGGGCGCATCGATCGCGACGTAGCGGCCTGGCGTGGTCGGATCCTCGCGGATCTGCAGCCAGTTTTCCGTATCGTTCTGGTTGAACCGATCCCCGGGACTGAAATCGTGCAGCGACGGGTCGTTCTTGAGACTCATGTTGAAATAGCTGACGAGCTCATGACGGCCAATGTGATTGAGCGTTTCCTCGCCGCTGCCGTCCTGGTTCATCATCCACGGGAAGAACTGGTTCATCACGTGGCCGTAGGCGGTGCTGGTTTCGTAGCGCGGCTCCGGGAAGACGTCGACCGAAGGCACCATCTGCGCGTTGGCGGCTTCGCTGGTCCAGTTGAACGTGCCGTAGTCGGGATTCTCGGCCTGCTGGTCCTGCTGCAGGTGATCCCAGCGCGTGAAGATCACGCGGCCAAAGCTGTCGATCGATGCGTGGAACGAGCCGGAAACGGCGTGTTCGAGCAGCGTCAGCGCATTCGTGCTGCGATCGAGTTTCCAGATGCCGGTCGGCGTCGGCGTCGATTCGTATTCGTCGAGCTGCGGATAGAGATGGCGCTCGCCCGTGCGCGAGCGGTCGCTCGAGAAAATGATGTTGCCGTCGCTCGCGTACAGAGGCTCGACGTTGTTGACGTCCGCTTCCTGGCCGGGAACGAGCGTGATCGACACCTGTTGGCCTTGGCCGAAACCGGTGATCTCGTAGATCTGCCAGTAGTAGTCGTTGTAATCGTACTGGTCGGCGGGTGCGCCGATGAGCATGCTGAAGAGCGCTTTCGTGCCGCTCCAGTCGACGACCGGATCACGCACCGCAATCGAGGTCGGGCCTTGCATGCCATCGTTGCCGAATCCGGCTTCCGCGGTGAGATTGCGCAGCGTGCCGTCGGGATAACGGATCCACAGATCGCCGCCACGCGCGACTTCCTGCATCGATGTGCGGTGATTGGCAAAAACCGAAGTGATCGTGCCGAAGCCTTCGATCGGAACCTGCGTGACGAACAGAACGGGGTTCGCGAGATTAACGGCCGGTGCCGGCGGCGGTGTAGCGGCGCCGGACGAACCAGCGAACACGAGTGCGGACAACAGCGCGAGCTTGGTATGAATGCGAGCGTTTCCAGTCTGGAAACGACGCCACGGATACATCCGGGACGAGCGATCAGATTGCATAATAAGAGCAACTTATTGTTTGTGGAGCCAGGGGTTGGAGCGATGAAACCTGAATAATACTGCTGATTCAGTGACAAGAGTCACATGCATCTATACCTGCCGGTAAAGAATCGACACGGCCAAGGCGTCGTGGAAATAGAAATATGGATTCTTAACTACTCGCCGATGTGAAGGCGAACCCAGGCATGCCAGGGCGGCGAAAATGGCATGCGAGTGACGCAGGGATTTCGATCCCGAATATCCGTTTCATTTCAACGCGGAGATTCCATTCTTGTCTTTTCGATACTGGGTCACACGCTCCGACACGCCCACCGCACGCGCCATTCGCGCGACGCACAGGGCCGTGCAGAATTTCACGCTGCCCGCGCCGCGCATCATTGTCGTGCCGATGCTCTACATATTCCTCGCATTGCGCGCGGTGATATTTTTCATACGCCGGATCTTTTTCGCCGAGCCTCTGCTCAAGGCATATTGCAAAAGCTATGGGCGCGGCGTAACGACCGGTATTTACATACCGTGGATCAAGGGTCGCGGCGAGCTCGTTCTCGGCGACCATGTGCATATCGACGGCAAGGTCTCGATCGCATTCGGCGCGCGCTTCGTCGAACGCCCGCGCCTTTCGCTCGGCAACTACACGGGCGTCGGCCATGACACGAGCTTCGTGGTCGGGCGCGAGATCCGCATCGGATCGCACGTGCGCATCGCTGCCCAGGTGTCGTTTCGCGATTCGGGCGGCCACGCCAGCGATCCGTCCCTGCGCAAGGCCGGCGCGCCGCCGGACGAGGAAGACGTCCGCGCGATCATCGTCCACGACAACGTCTGGATCGGCGGCGGCGTCCTGATCCTGCCGGGCTCCGAGATTGGCGAGGGCAGCATCATTGCGGCGCGCTCGGTCGTCTCGGGCGTCGTCGCGCCGTATACGGTCGTCGCCGGCAACCCGGCGCGCCGCGTCGGCAACCTGACGCCGCCCGCCGCCGACACGCCGCCTGCGGCCGACGCACCGTCTGCGGCCGACGCACCGCCGCCCGCCGCCGCATGAGCCATTTCGACTTTCCGGCCTGCCGCGATTCGCCGCTGCAGGATGCGCCGCATCTCGCCGCAGCGCTCGGCATCGGCTCGCTCGCGTTGAAGCGCGACGATCTGCTGCCGTTCGCCGGCGGCGGCACCAAATGCCGCAAGCTGGCCGGGCTCGTCGAGCGGCTGGCGCAAACGCCGGCCGATACGCTGCTGTTGAGCGGCGGCGCGACGTCGAACCAGGTCCGCATCATCGCCGCCGTCGCCAGCCAGACCATGCGCGTCTGCGAGGTAGTCCTCAACGCCGGGCCCGACTCGGCCGCCGCCGACTTCGCGCGCCTGTTCGGCGCGGTCGTGCACGCGCTGCCGGGCGCAGACGCGTGGGCCTTGAACGCCGCGATCAGGTCGCGGCTCAAGGCGCTCACCGCCGAGGGCCGCGCTCCGCTGGTGGTGCCGGCCGCGAGCGCCGCGGATCTGCCGTGCTACGACGAGGCGATCGCCGAGATCGTGCGCGCGGACGCCGACGTGATCGTCGTCGCCGCAGGATCGGGCGCGACGAGCGCCGGCTTCCTGCTCGGCCTCGACCGCCATCTCGCGCACTGCCGCCTGCTTGCGGTCAGTGTCGATCGTCCGGCCGCGGAGCTGCGCACCGTGATCACGCGCCTGCTTGCCTCGAGCGGCATCGCCGCCGACGGCACCGACATGCCGCGCATCATGCAGCGCCTCGACGTCGAGGATCGTTTCATCGGTGCCGGTTACGGCGTGCCGAGCGCGGCATCGAATCGTGCGGTCGAGCTCGCGGCGCGGAGCGAAGGAGTGCTTTTGGAACCCGTGTATACTGGCAAGGCACTGGCTGCGCTGGCGTCGATCGCCGCAGAGGG
>Ga0157376_10003965_pt1 | contig 10235 bp, 3 predicted proteins | sample M45metaG_FD_121801 | JGI IMG/M metagenome (GOLD analysis project Ga0157376, IMG submission 121801) | Miscanthus rhizosphere microbial communities from Kellogg Biological Station, Michigan, USA - M4-5 metaG | ecosystem: Host-associated > Plants > Roots > Rhizosphere > Soil | place: USA: Michigan... | reverse complement strand
GTCATTTATTTTTTCATTTATTATCACCGTACCGGCAGGTGCGCAGGATACGGTGCATTATACCGGCAGCACGCTGGCAAGTGTAGATTATCACCACGGCCAGTTAAGCCCGGCGCTGGGCGTGCATAATATCCAAACTTTTCGTGCCAGCCGTTCAGACACAACAAATAGCTGGACCTATAACCATGCGCCTATGCTGGCCTATTGGAACAACCAGTTTTACCTTGAATATTTAAGCGATCCCGTAGGTGAACACGTGCCACCCGGGCAAACACTGTTACAGACATCAAAAGATGGTTACCAGTGGAGCAGACCGGTGGTGATTTTTCCACCGTATAAAATTCCTGATGGAACTGTAAAGGAGGGTAGAAAGGATACGGCAAAGAATGCTTTTGCAGCTATGCACCAGCGCATCGGTTTTTATACAGCAAAAAGTAAACGCTTGTTTGCGCTTGCCTATTACGGAATAGTGCTGGGAGAAAAAGATGATCCCAATGATGGCAATGGCATTGGCCGCGTTATCCGTGAAATAAAAGCGGATGGAACCTATGGTGCCATTTATTTTTTACGGTACAATCATGGATTCAGCGCAGCCAATACATCCTATCCATTTTACACGGCTTCAAAAGACAAGGGCTTTGTTACTGCCTGCGAAGAAATACTTTCAACACCACTGTTGATGCAGCAGATGGTGGAAGAATCGGATCACAATGATCCCCTTGTTCCATTGCACAAAGATTTTAAGGCTTTTAATTATTACCGTTTGCCCAATGGTAAGATAGTTGGATTATGGAAATATGCACTCACCAGTATTACTGCTGATGAAGGCAAAACCTGGTTGTACAATCCTCTCAGGGCGCCTGGTTTTGTAAATGCCAATGCAAAAATTTGGGGGCAGCGCACCAGCGATGGAAAATACGCCACGGTGTACAATCCTTCAGAGTTCAGGTGGCCGCTGGCCATCAGCGTTAGTGATGATGGGCTGAACTATAAAAATTTATTGCTGGTTAACGGAGAAATTACCTCACTGCGCTATGGTGGTGCTTATAAAAGTTATGGACCCCAGTATGTGCGGGGTATACAGGAAATGGATGGTACACCGCCTGGCGGAAATATGTGGGTAACCTATAGTATGAATAAGGAGGATATATGGATAAGTGAGATACCGGTTCCTGTAAAGGATAAAGAAACAGAAGATGTAAACGATGTGTTTGCAGCAATGAAAGACGGTGAAGAATTGAAGCGATGGAATATATTCAGCCCGCTCTGGTGTAAGGCGACAATAGAAAAAAGCAATACGGGAAAAACACTTTCACTGAAAGACAGTGATCCTTTTGATTATGCAAAGGCGGAAAGACTTTTTCCTGAAACCAAAAGGCTTGCCGTTGAGTTTGCAGTAACTCCGCAACAAAACAGTTACGGCTCGCTGGAAATGGAACTAACTGATGCAAAAGGAACACCCTGTATTCGTTTTGTTTTTGATTCAACCGGTGTGCTGTATACAAAGGCAGGCTATCGCAATAAATCGCTGGCAAAATATAAGGCCGGTGAAACAATAAAAGTAAAATTGGAATTGAACACCAGTACCCGTTTCTACACCTGTAGTATAAATGGGGCCACTGCCAGTAATAATTTATGTTTTGCGCCTGTGGCCAATGTGAGTCGTATTGCATTCAGAACAGGCAGTACACGCAGGTTCCCGGATGCGGATACGCCAACTGATCAATCATATGATTTACCCAATGCAAATGCAAAGGACAGGGAGGCGGTGTATTTTATTGATTACTTGAAAACGCACGGGAATTTTTAGAATGCAAAAGAATATGAAGAAGTTTATTTGGATAGTATCTTTTTGTTGGCTGGCAACCAGCATTGCTTGTGCGCAATCAGGCAAAAAAAGTTTTGTGCTGAAGGCAGAAAAATTCAAACATTATGTTGATTATTTCAACAAAATGGAAAATGAAAATATGGTACAGGCTATACCCAACGACAGCGCCTGGCCCTGGATGGTAAAAAATATACCATTGTTTGAATGCCCGCAAAAAGATTTTGAACAAATATTTTATTACCGCTGGTGGACGTTGAGAAAGCATATAAAAAAAACGGAACAGGGATTTGTATTCACAGAATTTTTGGTGCCAAGAACTTATGCTGATAAATACAATCTTATCTCAAGTGCGCTGGGTCATCATATTTATGAATCAAGATGGCTGCATGATAAACAATATATGGATGATAACCTGAAAACCTGGTATCGCGGCAATGAAGGTAAACCGTTGAAGAAATTAAGGTTTTACAGTGGCTGGAATACCGATGCCATTTATAACCGCTACCTGGTAAACGCAGATAAGAAATTTGTTGTTGATCTTCTGCCGGATCTTAAAGCCGACTACGCAGGTTGGGAACAGGAAAAGAAATTGCCCAATGGATTGTACTGGCAGTATGATGTACGCGATGCCATGGAAGAGACCATCAGCGGCGGAAGAAAAGAAAAAAATGGGCGGCCATCTATAAATAGTTATATGTACGGCAATGCAATGGCTTTAGCCAGGATGGCGGCACTGGCCAGGGATAATTCAAACAGCTACGCCACAAAAGCCGATAGTATTAAACAATTGGTTGAGTCAACATTGTGGAATGGCAGGGATAATTTTTTTGAAGTAAGAAAAGAACAAGGCGATACCCTTGCAAACGTAAGAGAAGAGATTGGATTTATTCCCTGGTATTTTAATCTGCCCGGCGCCAATTATAATCTTGCCTGGAAAACGGTTGCTGACACTACTGCTTTTTGCGCACCTGCGGGCCTTACTACTGCGGACAGAAGCCATCCGGGTTTTCGCACACATGGTTGCTGCAAATGCGAGTGGGACGGTGCCGTATGGCCCTTTGCCACATCACAAACACTAACGGCCATGGCCAACTTGCTGAATAATTACAAACAGGATTTTGTAACCAACAGCAGTTATTTTGATTTGCTGCAAACCTATGTTACTTCACAGCACTGGAAAGGCCTGCCTTATATTGGAGAATACCTGGATGAAAAAACAGGCGATTGGCTAAAAGGCGAAGAGCGAAGCCGCTATTACAATCATTCTACCTTCAATGACTTGATAATTACGGGCCTTGTTGGTCTGAGGCCAAGGGCGGATAATACAATTGAAGTAAACCCCTTGCTGCCTTCTGGTAAATGGGATTGGTTTTGCCTTGACAATGTCTTGTATCACGGGCAAATAATCACCATTATCTGGGATAAGACAGGAACGAAATATAAAAAAGGCAGGGGATTAAGTGTTTGGGCCAATGGAAAAAAAATTGCTGCTGCTTCTGCCCTTGGAAAATTAACAGGTAAAATACAATGAGTAAAACGAGGTGCATAGTGCTTATACAATTGTTGCAGCTCATATGTTGTAGCATGGATGCCCAATTATCGTTACCAAAAGTGATTGGTAATAATATGGTGCTGCAGCGCAATCAGCCGGTGCCGGTATGGGGTATTGCCAAAGCAGATAATGAAGTAACAGTTGAATTTAGCGGACAGGTAAAAAAGGCTAAAGCTGGTAGCGAGGGCAACTGGAAATTGTTGCTGGACCCAATGCCCGCTTCATCAACGCCGGGGAAAATGGTTATTAGCAGTGCCGGCGATACCATAACGCTTGAAAACATCCTGGTAGGCGAAGTATGGTTGTGTTCCGGCCAGTCTAACATGGAGTATACTATGAGAAAAAATAGCAAGGTTACAATGCCCGAAGGCGTGACGGGCTGGCCGGTGAGTGAACTTGAAACGGCACACAACAAAGACATTCGTATTTTTTTAGCAGACAGAAAAAAAATGAAGCCGGATTCACTGCACCAGGGTTGGGATGCTGCAGAAAATGATGCATTGCGTTCTTTTTCTGCTGTTGGATATTTTTTTGCAAAAAAATTATACAGTGAACTGCACGTACCCATTGGCGTGATTGCTTCCTCAATACCCGGTAGCCGGATTGAGCCCTGGATGCCACGCGAAGCTTTTACTGCGCTGCCATTTTTTAATGATCAATCAGATTCAACCCATAAAATTGACGGGGAGCCGGGTAAATTTTATCAAACTATGATAGCCCCGCTGGCACCATTCGCAATTAGCGGTTTTTTGTGGTACCAGGGCGAATCCAATTGTTTTTTGAATGAGCGGATACAGTATGCTTATAAAATGGAGGCGCTAATCAATCAATGGCGCAGCATATGGGGCAACAATAATCTGCCATTTTATTATGTGCAAATAGCGCCGTTTGCTTATTCAAAGGCAACAGGCAAAGTAATATATACAGCAGAAAGTTTACCTGAGTTTTGGGAAGTACAAACGCTTGCTTTAAAAGTTCCCAACACCGCAATGGTGGCAACAACAGATCTCAATTATGATTTAGATAATCTGCATCCGCACTTTAAATGGGAAATTGGAAAACGTCTCGCGCTTTGCGCGCTGGCAGGCGCTTATGGAAGAAAAGATATTGTGCCAATGGGGCCATTGTACGAAAAGATGAAAATGGCAGGAAATAAAATTGTGGTTGACTTTATATACAAAGGCGCTGGTCTTGTTAATAATGATGGGAAACCGTTAAGTGGATTTACGATTGCTGGCGCAGACGGGAAATTTGTTCCTGCAAAAGCATTGGTCAATCAAAATATGGTGGAGGTCTTTGCAGATGGCATCACGCATCCTGTTGCGGTAAGGTTTGGCTGGAATGAAGCGGATCACCCAAACCTCTATAACAAAGAAGGGTTACCTGCTTTTCCATTTAGAACGGATAATCCGATGGCAAAGCAATTTAAAACAGGGAAATAATGATTATCCCTCCTTCGTCGGGATGTCAAAGAACAAATTTTTTTGTCCTCCCGATCCTCTCTTTGTCATCCCGACGAAGGAGGGATCTATAAACTGACTTTTTAATAACAATGAAGCCCGGTCTCAATAAAATATTATTATCGTTTTTACTACTGGCACCATTGCTGGCAATAAGCCAGCAAACGGAGATAAAATATTTATCGGGCACGGGCAATGATGGTACGGTGATCTGGGATTTCTTTTGTACGGCAGGTATGAATGCCGGTAAATGGACAAGCATTCCTGTTCCTTCCTGCTGGGAGTTGCAGGGTTTTGGCAAATACGATTATGGGTTTGCGAAAGACAGCGCAAGGGGGAAAGAAAAAGGACTTTACAAATACTCTTTCAATGTACCGGCCACATGGAAAAATAAAATCGTGAAAATTGTCTTTGAAGGATCAATGACGGATACAGAAGTAAAGATCAACGGTTTTTCTGCGGGAGAAATACACCAGGGCGCTTTCTATGCTTTTAAATATGATATTACCCGGCTGCTGAAATACGGCGATAATAATTTGCTGGAAGTGACAGTATCAAAACATTCTGCCAATGCATCTGTAAATGCGGCGGAGCGTAAAGCGGATTTCTGGTTGTTTGGCGGAATTTTTCGCCCGGTATATCTGGAAGCTTTGCCTGCTACGCATATAGAGGATATTGCAATAAATGCCGGCGCGGATGGTAATATTTCTGCTTCTTGCAGTGCCAACGAATATGCAGACAAAGCCACCATTGAAATTTTTGATGCAGATGGTAAACTGTATGGCAAAGCATCGGGGAAAAACCTGGGTGACAATGCCAGTTACTTTTTGATTACAAAAAAATTTTTGCATCCCAAATTGTGGAGTCCTGAATTTCCTCATCTGTATAAAGCAGTGTTTACAATTTATAGAAATGGAAAAGCCCTGCATGCCATTGCCCGGAAATTCGGATTCAGAACAGTAGAGGTAAAACAAAGAGACGGTGTTTATGTAAATGGTGTAAAAGTAAAAATGAAAGGGGTGAACCGCCACTCGTTCTGGCCAACCAGCGGCAGGACGACCAGTAAAAAATTGAGCATTGAAGATGTGTTGCTGATGAAGGATATGAACATGAATGCGGTGCGTATGAGCCATTATCCACCAGACGATCATTTCCTGGATGTATGTGATTCATTGGGCCTGTTTGTGATGGATGAGCTTACAGGCTGGCATGGGCATTACGATACACCTACCGGTACAAAGCTGTTACAGGAAATGATCGAACATGACGCAAACCACCCCTCGGTTATTTTTTGGAGCAATGGTAATGAGGGCGGTCATAATCTTGAACTGGATGCATTGTTTACAAAATATGATATTCAGCAAAGACCGGTGCTGCATCCATGGCAATTGTTTGGTGGTATTGAAACACAGCATTACCGTGAGTATGGTTATGGAATAGGAAATTACGAACACGGTCATGAAATTGTGATGCCAACCGAATTTTTACATGGATTGTACGATGGAGGTCATGGTGCCGGGCTTGAAGATTATTGGGAAGCGATGTGGAAAAATCCACTGAGCGCAGGCGGTTTCCTCTGGGATTTTGCAGATGAAGGTGTGGTAAGAAAAGATAGGCATGATTCAATCGACACAGATGGCAACCATGGTGCAGACGGAATTGTTGGACCTTTTCACGAAAAGGAAGCCAGCTATTATGCCATCAAAGAAATCTGGAGCCCGGTACATTTTGAACCAAAAGAGATAACGCCTGCATTTGATGGAAGATTGACCATTGAAAACCGCTTTCATTACACAAATATTAATCAATGCAGTTTTACCTGGAAGTTGAAAAAGTTAGATGCCAATACAGGAAAGACAGGCGTGATCACAGCGCCATCCATCAAACCATTGGAAAAAGGCAGCCTGGTCATTGCTTTACCAACTGACTGGCGAAGTTTTGATGTGTTGTACGTAACCGCCACCGATCCCTTCAAGCGTGAAATTTTTACCTGGAGTTTTCCTATAGCGATGCCTGCGACTGTTGCCGAAAAAATGATTGGAAGAAAAGGGAATACGGCGCTAAATTTTTCTGAATCAGATTCCCTCTATACAATTGTTGCAGGAAGAATTACTTACCAGTTTAATAAAAGCAATGGCTTGCTGCAAGAAGTAAAAAAGTCGAACGCCGTTATTCCCTTTGCAAACGGACCTGTGGTGGAACAGGGGGCCAATAATTTTTCAGGGTTTACTATAAAGTCAAACAATGATTCTTTAACCATTGCGTCCGTATTTGAAAAGCAACATGCTTTTAATACACTGCAATGGACCATCTATGCCAGCGGCCTTTTAAAAATGGAGCTGCATTATTTTCCTGCAGCTTATTTTACAGACTTTATTGGTGTTAATTTTTCTTTTCCCGAATCGGCTATTAAGGGCGTGCAATACATGGGCAAAGGCCCATACCGTGTTTGGAAAAACCGGATGAAGGGCAACCAGTTGGGCGTATGGAATAAAAATTATAACAGTACAGAAACAGGCGAATCATGGAACTATCCTGAATTTAAAGGCTATCATTCAAATATGTATTGGTGCAAGTTCATAACAACCGGGCAGACGTTTACAGTATTCACGGAAAACGAGGATTTGTTTTTCCGTTTGTTTACACCTGCATGGAAAACAGACCAGTGGCATAATTACGAAACCATTTTCCCCGCAGGTGATATTTCTTTTATGCAGGGTATTTCGTCTATTGGTACCAAAACGCAACGCAATGAAACAACGGGTCCAATGGGCGCCAAAAATATTTTTTATGATTACGACAAAGACCCCGCAAGGGCTTTAAAAATGGTGTTGTATTTCAGGTTTGATGAGTAGAAGCTTAGAAGTAGTCTGTATTGCCCCGGGGAGATCGGAAATATGGATTCAGGATTTATGCGGTGTGTCCTGTCTGGACAAAAATAATTCAGTGTTGAAATGAAAAGAGTCATTGTTTATAGTATCATTTTTATTTTATGTGCATTCAATGCATTACTGGCGCAGGTAACTGTCACCAACCTGAAATGCGAATGGCTGGTAAACCCATTGGGCATTGATGTGGAAAGGCCAAGGTTAAGCTGGCAATTACAATCAGACCAAAGAAATACAGCGCAGACAGCGTATCAAATACTTGTTGCATCAAGTATAGAAAAATTAAAAAATAACCAAGCGGATATCTGGAATTCCGGGAGAACAACATCGGAGCAATCTCTAAATATTCAGTATGGAGGCAAGCCATTGTCCGGCGGGGCAAAATATTACTGGAAAGTAAAAGTTTTTACCCATACAGGTGAAGCTGAACCGGCTGAAACAGCTTACTGGACGATGGGTTTATTGAAAGCAACAGACTGGAAGGCAAAATGGATTGGCTATGATAAAGCATCGCCATGGGACAGCGTTACACAATGGTCCAGGTTGTCTGCACGCTATTTGAGAAAACAATTTCAATCTGCGGCAACAGTGAAACGTGCAACGGTCTATATTTCAGGTCTTGGTTTGTATGAACTGTACATCAACGGAAAAAAATCAGGCGATGCTGTCTTGTCGCCGGCACCGACTGATTACCGCAAATCAGTTTTGTACAATACCTATGATGTAACACCACAAATAAAAGCGGGAGATAATACGATAGCCGTTGTTTTGGGTAATGGCCGCTTCTTCACCATGCGGCAGGCATACAAACCACAAAAGATAAATACTTTCGGCTATCCAAAGCTGTTATTGCAACTTGAAATTGAATATACCGATGGGAAAAGAAAAATCATTGCCAGCGATGAATCATGGAAACTGACGGCCGACGGCCCCGTCAGAACAAACAACGAATACGATGGCGAGGAATACGATGCCACAAAAGAATTTACCGGATGGAACAACAATGAATTTAATGATACAAAATGGCTGCAGCCGGAACTTGTGAAAGAGCCTGGGGGGAAGCTCAAGGCACAGATGAATCCACCAATGAAGATCATGAAGACCATTCAGCCGGTATCAATAACGAAGTTAACGACCAGCAAATTTATTCTTGACATGGGACAAAATTTCGCGGGCTGGCTTCAATTAAAAGTAAAAGGAAATAAAGGAGATAAAATAGTGTTGCGCTTTGCAGAAAGCCTTAAACCAGACGGAACCCTCTATACCGCCAATCTCCGCGATGCAAGGGTAACGGATAGCTATACAGTAAAAGGCGAAGGCACAGAAAACTGGCATCCCTGCTTTGTTTATCATGGATTCCGGTATGCTGAAATTAGCGGCTACCCGGGAGAACCCACCATTGGCGACTTTGAAGGGCAAATGGTGTATGATGATATGGCAACGATTGGCTCATTCACCTGCTCAGACAGTACAATCAATGCAATTGTTAAAAATGCATGGTGGGGCATTGCCTCCAATTATAAAGGCATGCCCATTGACTGCCCGCAACGCAATGAGCGACAACCCTGGCTGGGTGACCGGGCAACAGGGTGTACAGGCGAAAGCTTTTTGTTTAACAATGCAGCTCTGTATGCAAAATGGTTGGATGATATTGAGGAATCGCAAACAGCCGAAGGGGCTATACCTGATGTGGCGCCGGCATTCTGGAATTACTACAGCGATAATGTAACCTGGCCCGGCACCTATATTTTAGTAGCGGATATGCTTCACCGTCAGTTTGGCGATGGGCAGGGTATTGTAAAGCACTATGCATCCATGAAAAAATGGATGAACTATATGAAGTTCAGATACATGAAGGATTTTATTGTAACCAAAGATAAGTATGGCGACTGGTGTGTGCCGCCAGAAAGCCTGGAACTGATCCGCTCAAAGGACAGCCTGCGAAATACAAGGGGCGAACTGATTGCTACAGCCTATTATTACCGCCTTTTACAGATCATGAAGGGGTTTGCTGTAATTAGCAAACAAGGGAATGATGCCAAAGCATTTGACCTGCTTGCAACCAGTATCCGCGAGGCATTTAATAAAAAGTTTTTCAATGCGGCATTGAACCTGTACGACAACAATACCATTACTGCCAACCTATTGCCCCTGTATTTTGATATGGTGCCGTTGGATAAAAAACAAGCGGTGGCAGAGCGTATTTATAAAAAATTGCAGGCAGACAATATGCATATCAGCACGGGCGTCATTGGTACACAATGGCTGATGCGTGGATTAACAGTGTACAATCATGCAGATGCAGCTTTTGCATTGGCCAGTAACACCACTTACCCAAGCTGGGGTTATATGCTTGGACAGGGTGCTACTACTATTTGGGAATTATGGAACGGAAACACAGCCAGCCCGCAGATGAATTCGCAGAATCATGTCATGCTGCTTGGGGACCTGTTGATATGGCTGTATGAAGACATCGCTGGTATTCGCTCAGACGACAAGAACGTAGC
>Ga0157376_10003963_pt1 | contig 10236 bp, 5 predicted proteins | sample M45metaG_FD_121801 | JGI IMG/M metagenome (GOLD analysis project Ga0157376, IMG submission 121801) | Miscanthus rhizosphere microbial communities from Kellogg Biological Station, Michigan, USA - M4-5 metaG | ecosystem: Host-associated > Plants > Roots > Rhizosphere > Soil | place: USA: Michigan... | reverse complement strand
GCCCGCGCAACCCGATGGCGCTCCAGTTCCAGACGCCATGGCAGATGCGGCCGCGTGGGTCGAGTCCCGCCCGCCGACCGCCATCGTCGTCGGCCCGGACCAGATCTTGTGGTCGCAGCAACACGGTGCCAGTTCGCTCGAATTCGGCTGCGAACCCGGCAGCGTGGGCGCGACGCTCACGATGGAGGATCGCACGTCGAAGGTCGTGACCACCCTCGTCACGGATTTCTGGGGCTCGCAGATGCTCGCGGGCGACGAGCACGAGGTGTTCATGTTCCTCGCAGGCGACGACCAGGCATCTCCGGCGCTCGTGCGGTTCCGACCGGGCGTCGATACGGTGCCGACCGTGATGACCGCGGCGCAGGATCAGCCGGCCGGGCTCGTCGTCGATGCGACGTACGTCTACTGGTTCGCCGGGCGCGGTCTATCTGCTTCCGTCTATCGCGCCTCGCGTGCGGGCGATGGTAGCGATGTCGTCGCGCTCGCGAGCGGTTTCGTACCGGAGGTCGTGTTCGATGGTTACCTGTGGTCCGGTGCCCGACGCGTGCCGGTCGCCGGTGGTGCGGCGGAGGCGGTCCCCGCATCGATCTTGCCCGCGGTGACCAGTGCCGGCGTGCTCGCGGCGCGCTACCTCGACGCCCCGGGCAGCCACGCCGACGTCGGAGTCGTCGGAACCGACGACACGTTTCACGTACTGTTCCCGAATGTGGAGCAGGTTGATCTCCCGAACTGGCACCTCGTTGCCGATCACGACGAGCTGTTCTGGTTCGGCTCGACGTCGACGCTGTTTCGCGCGCAGCTCACCGACGCCACGTTCCACGTCGATGCGAGCTACCAGGCGGGTCTCGAGCCGATCGCAGTGACGGACGACGCGATCCTGTTCGACTTCACGAGCCGCGGCTTCGCTTCGATCCCGCGCTAGCCGAGCTGCTAGTTCTCCCAGGTCGTGGCCGTCCCGAAGAAGTACTTCGAGAACCGGTTGTCGTCGAAATACACCGGAGCCATCTCTGCGATGCAGGACGTATCGAGGGTTCCGCGCGGATCGGCGACGAAGCTCGCCATGATGTCGATGCCGCACGGCAAGCCGTCGGAGCGCGTCGTCGGCGATTGGTAGCCGCCGGCATGCGGTGCATTCGGCAGTTCGACGAACGTCTGGTGCGGACCGTGATAGTGAACCGCCGCGACCTCCGCAGTCGGAAGTGGCGTCTCGACATCGAGTGTCCCGTTCAACATCAGCATCGGGATCTCGATGCGCGGCCATTCTGGATCGCGATGATCGGCGGGATGGCGGGGCCAGGTCGCCGAGATCGCAGCGCGCTCGAACCCGTAGTCGATCGCTGCGATCTGATGCTCGGCACGAGCTATCAACGTGGCGGGGCTCGGGGAAGGGCTTTCCCAGAACTCTGAAAAGCTGATGTTGACGTCGAGCGCGTTGCTGTAGCCGTCTTGATCGTACGGTGCAAAGTAGAACGCCAGGAACTTCTGGAGCGCTGCGACATCCGCATCGGAACAACGTTCGAGCCGGTACGGGATCGAGAGTGCGTAGACACGAACGTTCCACGCGACGAGCAGGTCACCGAGGACGAGCCGCAGGCGATCTTTGTCGAATCCAGAAGCTGCGCAATGTCCGTTCGCGACCGCCTTGGAGATGTCGACGATGCGACCGAATGGATCATCGCCAAGCTTCTCGTGACAGAACGGATCCGACGCACACATGCGTGCGTACTCGCGAAGCACCGGGTCCGCGTATTGATCTTCGCGCGACTGGAAGATCACACCCGGCGACACGATCGCATCCTGAATCACGGCATCGACCGTGTGGGGATGCCGGGCCAGATAGCGCCACATCTCCGCGGTGCCGTAGGACAGGCCGTAGAGGACGACCTCTTGACCCGGTACGCGTGCCCGCTCGACGAGCTCGGCGAGGTCGTCGGTGGCGTTTGACATCGTGAATTGTTCGATGCCGTCGCCCCATTCGGCGACGATCTGGTCGCGGCAAGCGACCCACTCCGCTGGCGTCAGGTCGTTAGAGTCAGGCGTGTCCTGACCCTCACCGGCGCAGGCGAGTCCCGCCGAGTAGCCAGTTCCACGATGTGCCGGGAGATAGAAGTCGACGTCTGGCATCGCCTGCGCGTACCAGTCGATGAGGAATTCGAAAAACTCCTCACCGGAGGACCCGGGACCACCGTCGAGGATCCAGAACTGCTTGGTGGCGGGCCCGGATGCTGCCGGCAAGCGCGCGATGAATTGCGGAATCGTGCCGCGTTCTGGGTGCGCGCGATCGAGAGGCACCTCGATCGTCGCGCACTGCGCCGTCGGTTCCCACGCGTACTTGCTGTCGGCCGGACAGGAGCCCCATGAAAGTGGGTCGCCTCCGCGATGGGCGATGGGGTCGTTGCTTGTCGATTCGTTAGCCGAATCGAGTGCGCAACCAGCGATCAAGAGCATGACGAGTACACGCATTGAATCCCTCCTCAGTGCGCGAGCACGAGCACGACGTCGCTGCGACCCGCAGCGTCCTGCTCGACACGGCGCCCATCGCCGGTTCGCGCACGAATCACGTAACTTCCGGGGACCAGATCGCGGATCGCGAACGAGCCGTCGAGCACTGTTCGCGTCGCCGCGGGAAACTGGCCTTCATCGCCATGGATCGCTTCGACGTACGCGTCGGAGATCGCGGCGCCGGCTTCATCGACGACGTGGCCGCGAATCTCGGTGCGCGTGTTGTCGATCGCGATCTGAACACCCTCGACGGCGGCGTCGTTGTCGGCGAGCGCCACCGCGATCGGAGCGGTCTGAAACGGTACGCCCTCGGCCGGCGAAGAATACGCGATCAGCTTGTAGTGACCCGCAGGAAGCGTCGTGATCACGAACGTGCCGCGCGTGTCGCTGATCGTGTCGCCCGCCGGGAGACCGTCGGCTCCGATGGCGCTCACGAAGATGCCGCGCACGGGCGCACCAGATAGATCGACGACGGTCCCCGCGATCGAAGCCGCGTACGCCGTCTCGAGATCGATCTGTCGCGCCTCGCCCGCAACGAGGTCGAGCGGAACGATCTTTGACGCTGCGTTCGCAGTCATCGCGACCAGGGCACAGCGGCCCGCCGCCTCGCCCGTGAGAACGTAGCTCCCGTCGTTCGACGTGATCGCGACATTGCTGGTGGTGAGACACCACACCTCCGCGCCCGCGAGAGCGTGGCCGTGGTAGGTCACCGTCCCCTTCACCGTGGCAGGCGCAACCGTGTGACGCGACTGATCGAGGACGATCTCGACACTGCGCTCGCTCGAAGCGAGAGCGCTTCCTTTGCGGTCCGCGGTCGAGGCAGTCACTTCGTACCGCCCTGGTGCGATCCCGACGATCGTGAACCTACCTTCGGCGCTGGTGGTCGCTGCGCCCGGCGCGGCCGCGAGCTCGGTCGTCGTGGGACGAGCCACGACACGCACGTCAGCAACCGGATGGCCTACGGTGTCGACGACACGGCCGCGGATCGGTGCTTCGGGCACGAGCTCGAAGTCATGCTCGAGCGCTTCGGTAGGGTGGATCCGTGCATCCTCGATCGCGCCGTATCCCGCGGCTTCGACTCGGATGACGCCGTGGATCGGATGAACGCACAGCTCGTAGTGGCCGGCGTCGTCGCTGATCGCGGAGTCGCCAGCCGACGACACTCTTGCGCCGGGGACGGCTGCGACCGCGTCGCGCACGCGACCCGAGACCATTCTGCAGGCCATGGTCGGCGAGGGTGCGGCGACAAGGCGCGGCGGTGCAGTTTCGGCGGGCAAGAACCGCGCGGGAGAGGTCGTCGCGGCAGAGCCGGCGATCGTCTCGGGGACATCCGTGGTCCGAGCGCGGCGTACCGCAATCGCGATCGCGACGGCCGCCGCGAGAACAACCACGGCAGCAGCGATCGTCACGAGCGCAGCCGGCGTTCGCCGACGCACGACAAGGAGCAACGCGAACCGGCTCGCGCCTTCGCCCTCTGGATCGAGCACGGCGCGGAGCCGGTCGAGTCCGACCTTGAGGCGGCGCCGCACGGTGCCTTCGGGCACTCCGAGCCGCCTCGCAATCTCTGATGAGGAGAGATCCTCGACGTAGCGAAGCACGACCGTCGAGCGATATGGCTCTGCAAGCGCGAGCACGGCACCGGAGACCGCGCGTTGTGCTTCGGTCCGTGCGACCAGCTCTTCTGGAGTCAGCACGACGCCGACCTCGGCAATCGCTTCGTAACGAGCGCGCCGACGCGCGCCGCGGAGCCGCATTCGCAGCAGGTTCCGCAACACGCGACCGAACCACTTTTCCCGACGGTCCGGCGGCGCACGGTCTGCCACTGCGAGCGCGTCATGCGCCAGCTCGTCGGCGAGCGTTGCGTCGCGAGCGATCGAACGTGCGAGCCGGCGGACCCACGCCAGCTCGGCGCCAAGATCGGTCTCGAGCTCCGCCTCGGTCACGTCGGCCTGATGCCGGTCACGGTTGAAGCGTTCGCGAAAATCGCGCTCCACCTAGCGGCGTGGCGGCAGCGTCGGCCAAGAGTCGACCTAACGACCCGAAACAATACGGAAGCACATGGAAATCGAAATCTACGACGAGGGTCGGAAACCAAAACACCGACGCCGCTACGGGGACTGTCGTTGCGAGACTGGAGGACGACGCCTGATCGTATCAGAGCGGCGAAGCGTCCTCGTCGTCGTCTTCCGACCCGTTCGATTCATCGTGCTAGGCTCGGCTCCGTGAGTATCCCGCGCGCGCTGTTGCTGGTTCTCGCGCTGCTGCAAGCAGTGGGGATCACCGACCTCGTGCGACGCGAGACGTGCGAGGCCGAGTGCGAGCGCGACGGCTGCAAGGACTGCACGCCCGGCGACGATGCTCCTCAGTGCTCGTGTCACTGCCCGAGCGCCGCGACGATGACGCCTGCGACGTTCGCGACCGTTAGCGAGGTTCGGTTCGGTGCGGCCGTCGAGCACACGTTCGATCGTCCGGATCGACTGCATCTGAGTCCTGACCCTCGCGAGATCCTGCACGTGCCGCGGCTCGGCGCCGTCTGATTCGATCACGAGTCTGACATCGCAACGGGCGGAGACCTTCTCCGCCGCTGTCCGAGGTGCGTCATGCATTGCTCTTCGTTCGCGCGGCTGACTGCCGCCGCGCTTGCTCTTCATTCGGCGACCGCTTCAGCCGAAACAATCGACGTCGATCTGCGCGGAGCGATCGAGCGCGCACATCGCGCCGCGCCCGCGGCGATTGCCGCGCGCGGTCGTATTCGCGAAGCCAGAGCCGGCGTGACCGGTGCCGAGGTCACGTTCACGACGAATCCCGAGATCGAAGGCGGGGCAGGGCCTCGCTTCAGCGGCGCTCGTCCGATCGACGCGGACGTCCGGATCGAGCAAGAGCTCGAGCCGTGGCGCCGCTCGCCACGCCGGCAGCTCGCGCACGCGGAGGTCGCGAAGGCGACCGCCGATGCGGAGGTCGAGCTGCGCGAGCTCGATCTCGAGGTCTCGCTCGCGTTCTACGAAGCGCTGTACGCAGATCGCGAGGTCTCGCTCGTGCAGCATGCCGCGGACCTCGCGCAGCGCGGCGCGACCATCGCCGAACGGCGACGGCAGTCCGGCGAGATCACCGATCTCGACGCGAACCTCGCGAAGGCCGCGGTCGGCCGAGCCCGTTCAGCGGTCGAATCAGAAGCCGCCGAACGCGCGGTCGCGATCGGACGTCTCGCCGCGTTGATCGGTGCCGGAGCCGGCGACGCGCTCTCGCTGCGCGGCGATCTCGAGCCGCCACCGGTCCCGGCGGCGACAGACCCCGCGACACGCGCCGACGTGCGCGCGCTCGACCGCGAAGGCGAGACCGCGATGGCCGAGGCAGCGCGTGCCGACGCGAACGGGAAACCGAACATCGGCATCTGGCTCGGTTACCAGCGCGAGGACACCGCAAGCATCGTGCTCGCGGGGCTTCGCCTCTCGCTGCCGATCTGGAACCGTGCAGAGGGCGAGCGCGCGGCTGCAGCCGCGAAAGAACGTCGCGTGCGCGAATCGCGGGAGGCGATCGTCCACGTGGCTTCACGACAAGTCGCGGACGCCATCGCCGCATACCAGGCTGCGGAACGCTCCTTCGCGATGTTCGACCGCGACGTCGTGCCGGTGCTCGACGACAGCGAGAAGCTTCTCGACAAGACCCTCGACGCGGGCCAGATCGCGATCAGTGACTATCTGTTTGCACGACAGGAGTTGTTGAACGGGCGGCGAGAGCAGCTCGATCGAGCCCTCGCGCTCGCGAAGGCTGCCGTCGCCGCTCGTTACGCGATGGGGGTGGCGCCATGAAGGCCGCGCTGATCGCACTCTGCGTCGTTGCCGGATGCGGCGACAAGAAGTCTGGCGCGAACGATCACGATGTTCCCGAATCGGTCGCTCGCGATCGATCGGACAAGGCGCATGGCGATGCGGCGCCGGTGTTGATCGAGATCGCACCGGACATGATGCGCGACCTCCGCGTCACCATCGGTAAGGTCGAGGCGCGCGCCGCGGGCGAGACCGCATCCGCGCTCGGCGAGCTCCACGTCGACGAAGACGCGTACGCCGAGGTCGCCGCGCCCGTGAGCGCCCGCGTGACGAAGATCCTCGCAAAGCCGGGAGATGTCGTGAAGGTCGGCCAGGTGCTCGCAGAGCTGAACAGCCCCGAGCTGGGCGAGTCGCGTGCGAGCGTCGACGCGGCGCAAGCGCGGCTCGATGTCGCGCGCAAGAACGCCGAGCGCAAGCGCGCGCTCGCCGCCGATCGGCTGATTCCAGACCGCGAGAAGATCGAGGCCGACGCCGCGCTTGGTGAAGCCGAGTCCGCGTACAACGTCGCGATTTCGGGCCTCCGCAAGTACGGCGGCGCAGCGGGCGCGACCTCGCTCGCGATCAAGTCGCCGATCGCGGGCACGGTCATCGAGCGCACCGTCGTCATGGGGCAGCTCGCGGACCCGTCGAAGACGCTGTTTCGCGTCGGCGATCTGTCGACGCTCTGGCTGATCGCCCACATGTTCGAACGCGATGCCGTTCGCGTTTCGGTCGACCGCCATGCAACGGCGAGCTTCGCAGCGCTGCCGGGCAAGACCACCGACGCCGTGGTCCGTTCGATCGGGCGTGAAGTCGACGCCGCCTCCCGAACCATCGCGATCCGCCTCGACGTGCCGAACCCCGAGGGGGTGTTGCGACCCGGCATGTCGGCGACGGCGTCGATTCCGCTCGGCGCCGCGAACGATGCGCCCGTCCTGGTCGTGCCGGCTGCTGCCGTCCAGCGCGTCGGCGCCGCATGGGTCGTGTTCGTTCCGCATGGACCGAATGCGTTCGAAGCGAAGCCCCTCGGTCGCGGTCGCGACCTCGGTAGCGACGTCGAGATCCTGTCGGGCCCCGAAGCCGGCGAACAGATCGTGATCGACGGAGCCTTCTTGCTGAAAGCCGAGGCGGATAAAGCACGCGGCGGCGGGGAGCACGAGGAATAGCCATGCTGGGTCACTTCATCACCAGCAGCTTCAAGAAGCCGCTCGTCGCGATCGTGCTCGCGCTCGCCGGTGCGGCGCTCGGTGCGGTATGGATGCGCCAGCTGCCGCGCGACGTGTTCCCGGATCTGTCCGCGCCGGTGTTCAATATCATCGTCCAGAACGCGGCGATGAACGCCGACGAGCTCGAGATGCGCGTTGCGATTCCGTTCGAGACCGCGCTGTCAGGGTTGCCGAGCGTGCGGCGCGTGCGGTCGTCGTCGACGCTCGGAGTCGTCCAAGTCACGATCGAATTCGAGCCGGATGCGGACTATCCACGTTCGCGGCAATACGTCGCGGAGCGGATGGCTCAGGTCGAGCTGCCACCGGGGAGCGAAGCGCCGCTGCTCTCCGGCGTGACGGGACGCCTCAACGAGATCTTCGAGATCACGATCGAGGCCAGGCCCGGCGTCGCCGATCTGATGACGCTGCGTGATCTCGCCGAGAACGAGATCAAGAATCGGCTGCTCGCGGTGCCTGGTGTAGGCGCCGTCGAGCGACTCGGTGGTTACTTGCGCGAGTTCCAGATCCTCATGGATCCGGGCCGCATGGCCGCGCGAGGGATCTCGCTCGACGACGTCATGCACGCCGCGCGAGGTGCGAACGTCAGCGCCGCGGGAGGCTTCGTCACGCAGGCGCAAATGGAGTGGACGGTCCGAGCCGCGGGGCGCGCGCTCGATGTCGACCAGCTGCGGAATACGGTCGTCGCGATGAAGGGCGGCACGCCGGTCATGCTCGGTGACGTCGCAGAGGTCGTCGAAGCGCCCGCCGTGCGTCGCGGCATCGCACATCGGCTCGCGGGCGAAGTGGTGAGCTGCCGAGTCGTCAAGCAATTCGGCGCCGACACCGTGGCGGTCGCTGCGGGGATCCGCGCCGCGATCGCAGGTCTCGAGGGGAGCTTGCCGAAGGGCGTCGACATCCGGATCGTCTACGATCAATCGCAGCTCGTGGAGTCGTCGCTCGGGGGCGTCGGACGCGCCGTGCTGATCGGTGCCGGTCTCGTCGCGGTCGTGCTGTTCTCGCTACTCGGCAACGCGCGTGCGGCGTTGATCGTGACGCTCACGCTGCCGCTGTCGCTCGCGCTCTCGGGCGTGCTGATGCGCGTCGCCGGCATCGGCATCAACACGATGACCCTCGGCGGGCTCGCGATCGCGGTCGGCCTACTGGTCGACTCGTCGATCATCGTGGTGGAGAATATCGTCCATCGAATCACGCAACATCGCGTCGGCGACCGTCGTGCGAGCGCGCTGGCAGCAGCGGTCGAGGTCGGACGGCCGATCGCGTTCGCGACCGCCGTGGTGGTCGCTGTGTTCATTCCGCTGCTCGCGATGACGGGCATCGAGGGCCGGATGTACAAGCCGCTCGCCGGCGCCGTGATCGCCGCGGTGGTGGCAGCGTTGCTGTTGTCGCTCGCGCTCGTCCCGGTCATCGCGGCGGGCCTGCTGCGTCCGCAGAAGCCGGGCAACAATGAAGACGTCGCGGTGATCCGGGCGCTCAAGCGCGTCTATCGACCGCTGCTCGATCGCGCGCTTCGCCACGCCGTGGTCGTCATGCTGATCGCGTTGGCGATCACAACTCCTGCGATCTGGATCGCGACGAAGCTCGGCTCGGACTTCGTTCCGCCGCTCGACGAGGGTGCGATCCTGATGCAGACGTTCCTCCCGCCCGAGGCGTCGCTCGACGAGGTCGATCGTCTCAATCACCGGGTCGAGGATGTGCTGCGAACGTTCCCTGAAGTCGTAGACGTGGTACGGCGAACGGGCCGCGCCGAACGGACCGAGGATCCGATGCCTCACACGACCTCGGACGTGTTGATCCAGCTCGAGCCGGAGCGCGCGCGTCGCGGTGAAGCCCTCGAGCACGAGATGCGCGAGGCGGTCGAGAAGGTGCCCGGCGTCTCGGCGCTGTTCACGACCCCGCTCGGGATGCGCATCGATGAAGGACTCGGCGGCACGCCGGCCGATGTGTCGGTCCGGATCTTCGGGCCAGATGCGCAGAAGCTCGCCGACCTCGCCGACAGGGCGACGTCCGTGATCCGCGGCGTCGATGGGATGACGGATGTCCGAGCGGAGCCGCTCGTCGGTCTCCCCCAGCTGACGGTTCAGGTCGATCGCGATGCGGCGGCGCGCGTCGGGCTTACCCCCGGGGACGTGATCGAAGCCGTTCAGATCGGTCTGGTAGGGCAGGAGGTGTCCGAGGTCTGGATCGGCCAGCGCCGCTACGAGCTCGTGGTCAAGCTCGCGCCGGATTTCCGGCGAGACGCCGCGACGCTTGCCGCCCTGCTCGTCGATGGCCACGACGGCAGCCGGATCCCGCTCGGCAAGCTCGCGAAGATCGAGCCGACGTTTGGACTCGGAACGATCAAGCGAGAGGCCGGCAGTCGCCGCATCGCGATCGAAGCGAGCGTCGCCGGCCGCGACCTCGGCTCGGCTGCGAAGGAGATCGAGGCGAAGCTCTCGGCGAAGCTCGAGCTCCCTCCCGGTTACTTTCTCGACGTCGGCGGCAAGGTCGAGAGCCAAGCTCGCGCACAGTCCGCGCTCTACCTCGCCGTCGCTCTCGCCCTGCTGTGCGTGTTTCTGCTGCTGTATCTCGCGCTCGGGTCACTCGCCGAGACGATCGTGATTCTCGCGACGCTGCCGAGCGCCTTTGTCGGTGGCATCGTCGCGCTCGTGATCGCTCGCGAGACTTGGAGCGTCTCGTCGCTCGTGGGCCTGATCGGTCTGTTC
>Ga0157376_10003962_pt1 | contig 10241 bp, 7 predicted proteins | sample M45metaG_FD_121801 | JGI IMG/M metagenome (GOLD analysis project Ga0157376, IMG submission 121801) | Miscanthus rhizosphere microbial communities from Kellogg Biological Station, Michigan, USA - M4-5 metaG | ecosystem: Host-associated > Plants > Roots > Rhizosphere > Soil | place: USA: Michigan... | reverse complement strand
TTAAGAGACTAGCGGGGTCCGCCCGTGGTATCAGCCGGTGGCGTCGCTAAGAGATCTTGCGAGGCAGAAGTGCTACGCGCGACAGTGGCGTCAAATTCAGGGCCGTTGTCGCCAGCGCAAACTCCGCCGCCACGTTGGCCATGGTTACATTGCAAAAAATTCGGCATCGCACAGCCTCGTGCGCGCGGTAAAGCCGGACTTTCACGCCACAAAGAATCAGGCCTCAAACGTCCATCGCCCACCCGCCATCGTCCGCTCCACCGGAATCGTCACCAGCGTCATCGGATCTTCCTTCAAGGGATCGCGGCCCAGCACCACCAGGTCCGCCACTTTTCCCGCTTCCAGAGATCCCTTCAAATTCTCTTCGAACGACGCGTACGCCCCATGGATCGTCCCCACACGTATCGCTTCCTCCACCGTAATTTTCTGCTTCGGCCCCCACACATTTCCCTTCATGTCCGTTCGCGTGACTTCCGATTGCAGCGCCATCATGGGTACAAATTCTCCGGGCGGATAATCCGAAGCCTGCGTCGCACGAATCCCCGCATCCAGAAAACTCCGCAGCGCGAACATATGATTTAGCCGCTCCGCTCCGTAGTACCGCATCTTCTCCCCATGATAATAAACGTACGTCGAAAACGGCGTCGGAATAGCGCCCAGCGCCTTGATCCGCGCCACCAGGCCATCATTGACTACGGTGCAGTGCTCCAGCCGGAATCGCGGATCGTGCCGCGGACTCTCCTTTTGCAGCCGTTCATACACCCGCAAGGTCGTGTCAATCCCTACATCGCCATTCGAATGCGTTCCAATCTGCCATCCCGCCGAGTGCGCCTTCTTTCCGTAGGTATACAACTCCTCCTCGGTCATCACCACAATTCCAAAATCACTTGGCCGTCCTTCATACGCCGTGGAAAGCCGCGCCGTCCGCTCCGAAATCGATCCGTCGCTCACCATCTTCATCGCGCCCACACGCACCCATTCATCGCCCAATCCCGTCCGCACTCCCGCCGCAATCATTGAATCGATATACCGGTAGTTGATGAAGCAATACGCGCGATACAGCAAATCGCCCGAGTCTCGCGCATCTTGATACGCCAGCAAATCTGTCGGCGTCCCCTGCGCTTCGGTCGCTGAAGTAATTCCGGTCTTCGCCAGCATCTTTGAAATCAGCTTTACGCCCTCGCGATGATCGTCACGCGTCAATTTTTCCGGAATCACTCTATCGAACAACGCCCTTGCACTTTCCGCCACGCGCCCGCTCAATTTTCCCGTCGCCGCATCGTGATCGATTTTTCCGCCCGCCGGGTCAGGTGTCCTCGCATCGATCCCAGCTCTCCGGAACGCCAGCGAATTGCAATACACCGTATGCCCGCCGCGATGTTCTATGTGTACCGGATGGTCCGGCACCGCCGCATCCAGATCCTCAATCTTCAGCGGCCGTCCATCCACAGTTTTCGTGTCGTCATACTTGAATCCCAGCACCCATTCGCCCGCGGGTGTCTTCGCCGCCCGTTCTCGCATCGCCTCCTGGATCGCCGCGATCGACCGCAAATCGCAGTCCACCATCCGCAAATGCATCACTCCGGCCATCGCCGGATGCGAATGTGCATCAATAAATCCCGGCAGCACCGTCTTCTTCCCCAGATCGATTTTCTTGGTTCCCACCGTGGCCAGGTGCAGCACATCCGCGTCACTTCCCAAGGCCAAAATTCTTCCACGCGAAATCGCCACCGCCTGCGTTCGCGGCTCTTTTTGGTTCACCGTCACCACATTCCCGTTATGCAGAATCAGTTCCGCCTTTTCTTCTTCCAGGGGAAACATCGAAGCCGCGGCAAGCGTGCCAAGGAATTCCCGGCGCGTAGGTGAATTAGACATGGATTTCCTTCTTGACGTTTTCACAAACAGCAGCAAAACGCGCCGATGCTACGCCGCCCCACACTCCCAGTCAAATCGCCTTGGTATTTGGTCGGCCACTTTGGAGTGCGGCAGCCTAGCTGCGGCTTTTCTTAGCGTTTGTGTGCTCTTGGCATGAAGCGGCCGCCTTCCGAAGCGGGCATTTCCCGGATGTAGTGCGGGGCTTTAGCCCTGCACTCGGTAACACAAACTTCAGTCTGCGCGGCATAGTCCGCAGCTCACACCCTACCGCCCCAGCGCCATTCACACCTTATAATTCATCGGGAAGATCGTCCCATGCCAAAACCACGCGGCGAAGAATTCGGAGATTTTGCCTCCCGGGACTTTCACCGCTGACGAAGTCTCTGCCGGAGTTTACAAAGTCAAGGTAATTCACGAATTGGTTTATCGATACGAAAAGATTGGCCTCGATCCTGATACCTTGCTCGAAGACACCAAAAAGTGGGCCAGAACGATCGGCTGACACCCATTGGTTTCCTGTTCGACAAAACCTCCCCGCGTATGCCTTCACCCGCCCGCACGTACCAATGTCCCCCAAACCTTACTCACCGGATTCCCGGCCTTCGTCGCTCCCGCGTTCGGATCCACTTTCGCCGCGCTCGGCGTCAATTTCTTAATCACGAATTCCTGCAGCACATTCGCCGCCGCCGTTGCCCCAATTCCAATCAACGCATTTTCAAACGTCAATCCCACTCCATTCCGGTCCTGCGCCGGATAATACAAATTTGAAATCCCGCCCGCAGCCAATCCGCCCAATATTCCCGAATAATTCGCCTGCCACTTCCCGTTGTCGCCTTTGCAGATCACCGAATTCGCCACCGCATACAAAATCCGCGACTTCGTGCTGCCCGTTCCCTTATAAAAATAACGTGGATCCTGTTTCAACAAGGACGGCAAAATCGCTCCGCCAATCAGTGTCCCGGTCGCCATGTCCGCGTACGCTGCGCCGAACCGCTTCGCATAGCCCTGCATCCCTTGCCCGAAGCCGCTATACTGATTCGTCGCCTGCTCGATTCCCGCAACCGCTCCGGTAATTCCAAATGTCACCGGATCCACCATCGACTTCCACGCCAGTTCAAATTTTTGCTTCGGCGCCAGCGGAGCTGCATTGGGGACATACGTCACATAAAAATTCGGAATAAATCCCAGCGCTCGCTGTTTCTCTTGTTCCTTGATTTGCGCTTCCGCCACTTCAAACGTCGGCGGCGTCACTCGCACTTCCGTAACTTTGGTCGCAATCGCCAGCGTCACTTGCGCGACTTCGTCGTTCTCTCCTGCTTTCAAATTCCCTGCAATCGTCTGCGTCGCAAATCCAGCTGAAGCAATCGTCAGTTGGAACGCCCCCGGCGCTACATTCGCAAACGAAAAACGCCCGTCATCCTCCGTAACCGTCTCCTGGCTCGCCGTTTGCCCATCCACTGTCAACTTCACCGTAGCTCCAGCCGCCGCCACTCCGGTCTGGTCCACCACTCTTCCTCTGACTTGTCCACCCGCCCGCGCATTTACGTTGGAATCGACCTGCCCCGCCGCTTGCGTCCCAGCCTGCTGCTCACTTAAATTCGCTGCGGGCTCGGCTCCACCGACGATTCCGATTTGTCCAGCCATCGTCGGAGCTATACCAGCCACCATCACTATCGCCGCCAACAAACAATTCTTCGCCCCAAGCGGCAAGAATGCGCCCAATTCCCTTTCGCCGATCATCCGTTTCATCAATGTCACAATCCGAGCCCCTTGCTTTCCCTTTTTTTCATGAGCCTTGATGATCCATCCCCAAATCGATCATACCAGCACTCCACTCCCCACCTTGGATGCCACTTGCGGCCGGTTTGGATTGGTTAGTCCCAATTATTCTCGCTTCATCTGCGCCCATAAGGGTACAGATTTTCCAAATGGACTCTGGAGAGAAAGGCGCTCGTCAAAACCCTAGTCACCATCGAACATCTGGGCGGTCCAGGGCGACTGGCCCTTGGCTGTATCTTTCTCGGAAGTCACCGAGGCCGTCGCCCGATTCTTGGACAAGAACAGACTGCTGCCTGAAAGCGCCAAGCTCTGTTCCGCAGGAAATTTGATTCATCGGGCGCAATCTTAGAGAATCCTTGCATCGCAAGATCCCCTTGATTTTGCAACGAGCCGACGCCATTCCCCCTACCCTCGTCCGAGAGCAAAAATGACCGACTTCCCAGACACGCAATCTGCTGTCAAAACATTCATGAAATCTGAGTGCCCTCTACTATCGACGGAATCGCGATCGATCGGGAAAGTTAACCACGCGGCTTGCACCATCACCAAAACTCCTTTACGCTAACCTAGTCGCTAGCGGCATCTACCCTCCTCGCCCGCTTACGCTTGCTTCTGCTTCAATCTAAATTCTGCCGAATGAAGGACGACGTATGTCTCGCAAAAACACTTGGGCCATCCTTGTCGCCACCGCCATGCTCGCTCTGCCGCTGGCCGCCTGCAAAGACGTCAAGACTCTCCAGGAGAACGAACAGCTCAAAGCTCAGGTCGTTGAACTGCAGAAAGAAAACGGACAGGTCGGCAACGACCTCGAATCCATGACCGCTTCGCGCGACGCCTTAGCCAAGGAGAATGACAAGCTCAAGTCCGAGCTCAAATCCCTGAAATCCAAGCACTCCGGCAAGAAGTCTTCAAGTACCAAGCACCATCGCACCTGAAGTCCCAGTACCTTTCGGCCGCGCCCGGCACAGAATCAGTGAGTGTTTCACCAGAATAAGAGAGGGAGATCACCAGCATGAAATCATTTGAAGTGCACTTCAGCTATGTCGACCGCAACGACTCCAAAGTGGAATCCACCATCAAGGTGGACGCCTCCAGCCTTCCCGGCGGCGTCGGCAAAGCGGTCCGCGAATTCGTCAAAAGCCTTGACCGCAAACAACGCTTCGACATGAACAAAAACGGCCTGGAAATCACCGCCAAGTCCGTCGCTACCGCCGACGCCTCCGCCGCGAAAGCCACCGCCGGCTGAGCGGTAAGAGCATGTTGTTGTACCGCCGGCATCCTGGCGGCTGCCACCCTGATCCTCGCACACAGGAGCTTTACGCCGCTGTCCGCTCTCGCGTTTGTGGGAGCGTAAGCGCACCAGCGCTCTTCGTTCCGTCTGCGTCGACTCTTGCTTGCCCTTCCAGAGAGAGCAGGGCTCTAGCCCTGCTCCTAGTGGCATGTGAGCGATGTTTGTCCGAGGAAGAAACGATCCATAGATTACACCGTAGACTAGCCGTTCGGTTGGAGCAGAAGGCGGTGCCCCCTCGGTGCGTCAGCCTGTGCCATCGCCCAGCACCCCTGCCGAAACCAGGGAACCGCACATTTCTACTTTGCGTTGACACGAGCGCAGGAGCGTTCGCTGCACCGAAATTCTATTCCAGCGCTCCGCCAATCACATGAAACTTCATAAAGTTCGTGGTGCCGCGTACGCCCATTGGAGTCCCCGCCACAATCGCAATCACATCGCCTCTGCGCACCAATTTTTCTTCCAGCAAGCGCTTCTCGGAAATTTCCGCCAGCTGGTCCACCTTGCGCAAGTCCGGAATTCCCAGCGGGGCCACTCCCCACAACAGCGCCAATCTCCGCCGTGTCTCCGCTTCAGGAGAAAACGCAGCAATCGGCACCAGCGGCCGGTAGCGCGAAATCAGCCGCGCCGTGAATCCACTGTGCGTGAACACCACAATCCACTTCATGTGTAATTCGCGCGAAGCGTGGCACACCAGCTCCGCCACGGTTTCCGCCACTTTCAATTTTTCCTGTGTCCCAGGCCGCGCAAATTCGGTGATGCTCGCTTCCGCTTCTTCGATGATTCGAGCCATCATGCTCACGGCTTCCACCGGATATTTTCCGCTGGCGGTTTCCGCCGAAAGCATCACCGCATCCGAACCGTCGAAAATTGCATTGGCTACATCCGAAGCTTCCGCGCGCGTCGGCCTCGGATTTTCGGTCATCGATTCCAGCATCTGCGTTGCAGTAATCACCGGCCGCCGAAATTCCCGTGCTCGCGCAATAATATTTTTCTGCACCACCGGCACGCGCTCCGGATTCATTTCCACTCCCAAATCCCCGCGTGCCACCATCACTCCATCGGAGACCCGCAAAATCCCTTCCAGGTTTTCAATAGCTTCTGGTTTTTCCAACTTGGCGATGACCGGCGTGGTTTTTCCCGCACGGCGTATTAAAGTCTTCGCCAGCACCACGTCTTCTGGCCGCCGCACAAAACTGACCGCAATGTAGTCCGCGCCTTGCGCCAGTGCGAATTTCAAATCCGCTTTATCTTTCGGAGTCAGCGCCGGCACTCGCAGCTGCAGCCCCGGCAAATTGATTCCCTTGTGCTCGCCGAGTGCTCCGCCATTCGCCACCCGACAAATCACTTCCTTGCCTTGCACTTGTTCTACTCGCAGTTCAATCAGTCCATCCGAGAGCAAAATCCGGTCGCCGCGATGCACTTCTTTCGGCAGCGGCAGAAAGGTGGTATTCACTCGCGTCGAATCGCCTAGAATCTTTGCAGTAGTGATGGTGAATTTCTGTCCCGCACGTAACGTTACCGGTACTCCGCCAGCTAGCACTCCGGTACGGATTTTCGGTCCTTGCAAATCCGCAAGTATGGCGATGGTCTTGCCGAGTTTGTTCGCGGTGGAGCGCAAGGTTTGCATGCATTGCAAATGGTCGGAGTGGCTTCCATGTGAAAAATTCAGCCGCGCCACATCCATTCCTGCTTCCAGCAAGTGTTTCAGGATGTGCGGATCGCGGGACGCCGGTCCAATCGTGCAAACAATTTTGGAGTGTCGAAAACTCATCCGATTCGCACCGTCATAATCCTGATAGGATGCCAGCCGTTCGCATCCGAGCCCGCGGTAGCATAGCCTTGGAGACTGTGCGAGCCGATTATTTCAATTCCGAAGCACCACGAAAAAAGTCCTAGTCGTATTGTTCTGATCGCGCAATCTGTTCGCTGCTGGCCGCTTGCTTCCCTCAACGCGAAGCCGCAAACTCCCCCACCAACCGCGCCATCAGCTTCACGCCTTTGGCGAACGCTGCCGCCGGAATCCGTTCATCTTCGGCATGCATCCGCTTGATATCTTCTTCTGTCAGCGGAAAGGGCACCAGTCCGAACGACTGCACATTGTGCAATCTCAGTTGCGAAGAGTCCGTCGCCCAGGTCGATTGATACGGTAACACCGGCGCTCCGCCAAATTCTTCCGCCGAAGCCTTTACAATCGCTGCATAAAAATCCGACTCCAGCGAAGAGTCCGGCGCGGCCAATCCGCCATCCGGCTGCACTTCCAACTTCACCTGCGGATCGTTCACTATTTTATTGAGCGCTGCCAGCAACGTGGTGATGGTGTTCCCCGGCAACAACCGGATATTCAGCGTCGCGGTCGCTTCCGACGGAATCACATTGGCGCGCACTCCGGCCGTCAACATAGTTGGCGAAATGGTATCGCGCATCATCGCATTCCACATTGGATTGGCATCCGCCAACACTCGCGCTGCGTGCTCCCCGCGGTCCGGTGTATCGATCGATCGAATCCATTTCGAGATTTCGTCATCCTGCAGCGGCGCAATTCCTTCGAAGTATCTCCGCACAATCGTGGTCAAGTGCACCGGCGCCGCGTAGTTCCCGATTTTTTCCACCGCCGCAGCTAGATGCGTCACCGGATTATCTTTCAATGGAATCGACGCGTGCCCGGAAGTTCCTTTAACCGTCACGGTCACATTGATCGCCACTTTTTCGCTGGCCTGCACCGCCACGTACTGCACTTTGCCGTTCTTCACGTAGACGTTGCCGCCTTCATTGATCGCGTATTTCGCGGCGATTTTGTCCCAATATTTCGCAACCACCGTGCTGATGCTGGCGTCCCCGTGACCCTCTTCACTGGCCGTAGCCAGAAAAATCACGTCGCGATTCAATCGCGCGTTCGCGCGCTTCAGCGCGATGAACGCCGCCAGATTCGCAGCCAACATTCCCTTGTCGTCCACCGCTCCGCGGCCATAAATGTAGCCATCCTTCGGAACCGCGCCGAACGGATCCACGGTCCATTTCGCGCGCTCCACTCCGACCACATCCATGTGGGCCACCAGCAACAACGCCTTGGACGGATCAGCGAACGCCGAACTCTTCAGCCGCGCCACCAGCGCGCTGCGTCCCGGTGTCAGCGGCAAAACCTCCGCCGCAATTCCTTCCTTTTGTAGAATCGCTGCAATATATTTCGCCGCCGCTTCTTCATTCCCCGGCGGATTGGTGGTGTTGATCTTGATCAGATCGGTCAGCCAGACGGTCGCTTCGCGCTCCAAAGTGGAGGTGTCGCCAAATGGTCCGCTGGTTTGGCTCATTACCGGCTGGGCCGCAGTTGCCGGAGTCTGCGCGCCCGCCCAGGATGCAAAAATACCCAATGTCAGCGCGGCAAGCGCGAAATCCCTGACGCCGTTCGTACGAATCACCGTATACTCTCCTTGTTGGGCCAATTTGCCGGCCGAAATCGCGCATTCGCGCAATCAATTAGCAAACGTTTTTCTTCAATTCTGCTTCATACTAACATGGCACTTACGAGCGCCCAGCCGCTGCCATCGCCGCGCGTTCCTAAGTTCCACGGTCACGGCGATGAGCCCTGCTTACAGGGTGCGCTTATCGGGCGAGGTTGGGTTACATTGGGAGATGACATGAATCGGATGTTCGTGCAGGTTTCGCGTCGCATGCTCGTGATCGGTTTGTTTGCTGTATCTTGCGCCAGCTTTGCCACGGCCCAATCGCCTACCGGCCCGCAGTCCGGCAGCCAACCGCAGCCCACACCCCCTGCACCTCAAGCACCAACGCCTCCGGCGCAAAAACCACAGCAGGGTGGACTCTCCATCGCGGTGGAAGTTCCGGTCGTGACCATGGACGTTGTGGCCACCACCAGCCACGGCGACATCATCACCGGACTGAAGCGGGAAAATTTTCGGCTATACGAAGACGGCGTACCGCAGACCATTACCAACTTTGGCCCGACCGAAGCTCCCATCACCATGGTCATCGTGATGGAATTCAGCGCGCGCTACTACGGACGATTTTCGTATCTCGCAAAATATTGGACCGACGCGCTCTTTCCAAACTTGAAGCCCCAGGATTACGTCGCGCTGGTTACCTTTGACATGAAGCCCAAGCTGGAAGTGGACTTCACGCAAAACAAAGATGAAGTTCGCACGGCCCTCTACCACCTCTATTTCCCCGGCTTCAGCGAATCGAACGTCTACGACGCTATTCTCGATACCGTTGACCGCTTGAAAGATGTCCCCGGTAAAAAATCTATCCTGGTTGTAGCTACTGGCCGCGATACCTTTTCAAAACATACCTACGATCAGACCATGAAGGCGCTGCGCCAAACTGATGTGCCGCTGTTCATTGTAGGAATGAGCCAGGTGGTGATGCTGGCGCGGGAATCGCGCGGGTACACCGGAAGCGAGATTGATTTCCTGCAGGACGAAAATCAGATGAAGACTTTTGCCAAGGAAACCGGTGGTAACGCCTGGTTCCCGCGATTCGAAGGCGAGATTCCAGGAATTTTTCAGGAAGTCGCGGCGTTCCTGCGCAATCAATACAGCCTTACGTATAGCCCGACCAACCGCAATCGCGACGGAAAATTCCGCAAAGTAAAAATCGAGCTGGTGGCGCCGGACGGTGCTCCGATGACCGTGCTCGATCAAAAAGGCAAAAAGCAAAAGTACCAGGTGTACGCTCGCGAAGGCTACGTCGCTCCGAGCGGCAACTAATGGCGTTTAGTACCCGCGCGCAAAATCCACGCGGTTGGAAAGTTCTTTTCCGCTGAACCATTCTTCGAGCAATTTCAGAAAAAGTTCGGTTTCACGCTGCCACAGCCGCTCGCTGATCGCGCTGGTGTGTGGCGTGATGAAAAGATGTGGGGTGCGCCACAGCGGTGATTCCGGTGGCAGGGGTTCCATCCCAGCCACATCGAGAGCCGCGCCGCCGAGTGCACCACTTTTCAGCGCGTTTGTTAGTGCCGATTCATCCAGCAATGATCCGCGCGCGACATTGATCAATCGAGCTCCGCTTTTCATCTTTGAAATTTGCTCAGCGCCGATCAGCTGCCTGGTCTCCGGCGTTTCCGGCGCAGCAATTACTATGTAGTCCGCGTGCGGCAACGCCTCATCCAGCTTGGCGATAGGCAGAATCTTTTCCGCGTATGTGCTGTCGCCTTTTCCAGAGCGCGTCACTCCCCAAACGCGCATGTCGAATGCCTCGGCACGTTTTGCCAACTCGTGGCCAATCGACCCGTAACCAACAATCAGTAGCACCCGGCCATTGATTTCCGTTAAATGCTGAG
>Ga0157376_10003960_pt1 | contig 10243 bp, 14 predicted proteins | sample M45metaG_FD_121801 | JGI IMG/M metagenome (GOLD analysis project Ga0157376, IMG submission 121801) | Miscanthus rhizosphere microbial communities from Kellogg Biological Station, Michigan, USA - M4-5 metaG | ecosystem: Host-associated > Plants > Roots > Rhizosphere > Soil | place: USA: Michigan... | reverse complement strand
GTTGGAAGAGAAGCCCGGAACGAAGGTCCTTGTCATGTCGGGTTCCCTCGACTCGCTGGCGGTGGCAGCGAAAAGGGGCTATCCGTTTCTCGAAAAACCGTTCACTATAAGAAGGCTAATAGAGCGAGTGCGGGAAGTACTGGCGGCGAAGATTCCTGTGAAGTCAGAAACGTTCTCGAGACTGCGGAAGATGCCCGGATAGACGGCAAGGAGGCGTCGAGGCAACAGAACAAACGCTCACTAGACGCCGCCACGCCATTCGGCCCACCGGAGAGTGATGGTTCGGTGGCACTCCCAGCCACCGCAACCCGACTTATCCCGAAATTCGGCGATACCTTCCTTGGCGATGATGGGTACCCATCACCAGCCCCGGCATAGGATCATCCCACCACCAGCCCAACAGCCCATTCAAGCAACCCGGCGTGGCATGGTCTCTGCTTGTTTAATACGGCGCAACGGGGCAGCGGTTATGCTTCACAGCAATCCTAAACAAGTGAAGGCTGAAATAGAGCGGCCAATCTAAAAGCTGATGAGAGTGTAGGCCGAGTATTAAGGCCGCCGTCGTTGTCGCAGTCTTTGGTGGGACCACTGCGAGAGAAGAGCTTGGGAGTGCAAAGCCGTCGTTCACAACGTCGGAACGGATGTGAAAGTGCCAATCGGACTGAACCTCAAGCCCAACCCCGCCAATCCGGCAATAGTGGCAGTTTCAAATTGAATAAGCCCCCGCCTTCCAGCGGTTAGCAAGATTTGACTAGGCATAACAAAGGAAGTGTGGCCGTTTGCGGCGATGCGGAAATTCTGAGTTCCAAGCAGTAAACCGTTATCGTCGAAGATTGTCGCAGTGACCGTAGTAGGTACGGTTGACGGATTCGCTAGTGCAACGCCCATTACTGCACCTGCGGTGTCGTCATAGGGCAGGGTTAAGGTGCTTGTGAATGAAGAGGTGTTGGTCATCACCTTTTGGAGCGGCACCGTCCCCTCAGACGCCGGACCGCTGTGCGGGGTGTAGCGAAAGATTGCAAAACCGTCGACAGAAGACGAAACTGTGGCCCATCCCACAACTGTCGAAGCGACCTGATCTCCGATAGAGATAAGCCACGTCTCATTCATCCTCAGGTCTGCCGACACCACTGCTGTCGTTGTGGTTTGCGACCTGCCTTGCTGTGTCGTAGTGACGGGCAAACTCAATGCGCTTCCGTTGTCATCATAAAAACGAAGCTGCACACCCCCCTTCACAAGACGGCCACTGCCGACAAGAGTAATGACCGTCGTCCAACCGCCGCCAGCGGCGATGTGGGACAGAACACCAATGGTCCCCTGCCCAAGCGCAGAGCTCCCCACCAAAAAGAACCCCAAAGCAGTCCGAGAAAGCGACATAGTGCCTCCACGAAGCGGCGATGAATAATTCAAACGACCGCTACATTTTTTTGCGTTCGGTCACGGCGAATGGAATGAATATTGGGAGATACGTCACGCAAACTGGTCAAGAAACGTGCGGCCTCGGTACTAACCCAGAGGCCCGCTTCTCAGTCGCAACACGGAAAGCAGGAGTCAGATCACAGGTTTTAGTGCCCCTTCTTCACAGGCCGCCGCACCCGTTCCAACATCTTGTTCAGTGGCTTTAGATCGAGGTGGGTATTTACTTGACTCAGGTGACCCCAACCGGTAGTTTGGCAGGCCGTGGAGGAATACCCGCGAAGTCTGAGCGAGTTCGAGACTTGGTTTTGATACCGAGCAGGCATGCCGCGATTATCTGTACCAGCTTCGATGGCCGGAAGGCTTTCGCTGCCCGAGGTGTGGTGGCGGGTGCTTTTGGCCTGTGCGCTCGACACTGATGCAGTGCCAGCGTTGTAACCATCAAACGTCGGTGACCGCGGGCACGATCTTTCAAGACACGCGGAAGCCGCTGGTGGAGTTGTTCCGGGCCATGTATTGGTTGGCGAGCCAGAAGAACGGAGCCAGTGCCTTGGGCCTGCAGAGGGTCCTTGGATTGGGCAGTTACAAGACTGCCTGGACGTGGCTGCACAAGTTCCGGCGAGCGATGGTTCGGCCGGGGCGTGATCGGCTGACGGGACGGGTGGAAGTGGATGAAACCTATCTGGGCGGCCTTGAGGAGGGAGTTCGAGGCCGACAGACCGAACGCAAATCGTTGATCGTGATAGCGGCTCAAGAGGACGGGCCGGGTATCGGGCGGATCCGCATGAAACGAATTCTGGACGCATCCGCGGACAGCTTGATGAGATTCGTGAAAGAGGCCATCGAGCCTGGCAGCACCGTGCACACCGACGGCTGGCCAGGCTACGATCCCCTCGAACCGGCGGGGTATTCCCATGACCTCACCTTCCTGAGAGGCAAGAAGAAGCCCGCCTCAGAATTGATGCCACGGGTGCACCGGATCGCGTCCTTGTTGAAGCGCTGGATTCTGGGAACCCACCAAGGAGCGGTGAGCCACGAACACGTTCAACCACCTTAATCCCTCACTGGCGTCCACCACGGCGATCTGCGCCTGCCACTTCATTGTGTCGGGATTCAGGAGCCGCAGCATGGATGTGCCATCGCTCTTGATGAACTGATGATCGTCATGAGTGAGTCCCCATCCGTCTCCTTTGTGTGCGAACGTGGACTTTGGTTCGAGCGAATTGAGGTCATACCGAACACCGAAGTCACGGTCCAGAGAACGGCCAAACGAGGTAATAAGTGTTTTGAGATCCTCCAGCGTCAACGAGCGAGGGTTGGGCTTCGTCCGCATCGGAGTCAGCTGGATAAGCTGCCCACGCCACTCCGTGAGGCCTTCGCCGAGGAAGCGGTTATCTACAGCGTGCTGCTGGATTACTCGACCGGTCTTAAGGTCCACTTTTCTTATCGAGGATTGACCCTGTCCGCCCGTGCTTTCGTAGAGAAAGCCGCCCGTATAGATCAAGCCTTGAGTCAGCGCTTGAGGATCGTGCGGATGCTCCGCGACGACCTCAACTTTGCGGACCGGGGCCGGTTCCGACGACAAAGGGACCGCAGGTTTCAAGGTCGGAGTGCCTGTCAGATCGAGAAGCAGGAAAATTGCACTACCGATACACATCACGAGGACTGCGGTCCATGCAAGTGCTCTCGGCATGTTTCAACCTTACCTTACAACGTTCTGTGGGAGAATCAGGGTCGCCTCGCAGAGCTGCCTTGATTCTATGAGTCCCGAACTTCGTTTCAAAGGTCCAACCTGCGGCGAGGATACGGAAGTCATGAAGCCTGAAGTGGAGGAGCTTCCGTCAAACCTCATGCGTGTGTGCAACTTCTGCTTCGCGCTCGCCTGGAACAACGAAGATGGAACAGTTGAGACGCGAGCGCCACACAGAATTGATCCCAAGGATCTGCCACCAGAACTTCAGTAGTCGGATGCCTGGGCCAAACCTCCTCATGTTGCTGGGGACTCGCGGTGTTCGGTCGCCGACGATACGGATCACGCCGTAGGTGACCATGCGGCGGGAAGCCCAGTCGCACACCGACCGCGAATTGTACGACGACCTGCCGGTCGCCGGCCTCTACTTCACGGCCGAGACCACGCCCGATTGATAACGTTGTTTGGAACACGATTTAAGACTCAGCGCCCGATTTCGGCGTATAATCTCAACAAAATGTCCAAACTGACTCCCGATGAAGAAGAGCAGGTCTGCGAGGCCCTCATCAATCTTGGTTGGCTGGAAACGGAACACGGGCTCCACGGCGAGAGTGTCAGCGCCATTCGAGGATTGCTGCAGTGTCCGTCTGACGACGCGATAGCCATTCTTCGCGACCTGAGAGTGCGCAAGCTGATTGACCTAGATAGCACTCCTGATGGCCAGTTGGATGCTCGGAAGCCCATGCCTGTCGTGCAGTTGCGCTGGATTCGACCAGCAACATATCATTAGAGCTCTATTGGGAGAAGTGGTGGATACCTGGTGTTCAATAAACGGGGGGCGGTGACAGCCAAAGCCCCCGCGGAAAGTCGTGGCGCAAAGCTCTATCGGCCTGAAGCGAGGGGAAGGCTTTCCCCGGCAAAAGCTCGAACCCCTGATAGAATCGCGCTATGAACGCCAAGCGACAGAACCCGATCCTCAACGTTTCCAGTATCCTCGACAGCTTTGCGTGGTTCGAGAAACTGGGATGGCAAAAGTCCTGGGATTGGGGCGAACCGCCGACGTTCGGCGGCGTATGCTCCGGTCAGTGCGAGATATTCCTGTGCCAGAGCGGGCAGGGCGGACGCGGCAAGGGTGATAACAAGATGACGTTCGGCCCGGAAGGTAATCAGTCCGCGGATAAGGGTGTCTGGATCTCGATCTGGGTGGATGACGTGGACGCCGAATACCGGCACTGCACGGAACAGGGTCTGGACGTGACCTGGCCGCCCACGGATCAGGAATGGAACGTGCGCGAGATGCACGTGCGCCATCCCGACGGGCATGTATTCCGGGTCAGCCAGTCGCTGGAGAAGGAGTAGGGCGGTGTGCTCGCCCTCGGGCGCTACGCGACGATCGGTGTGCGTAGGTACCTCTATTTGAGAACGACTTGGTTTCGCTGACGGTCCCCCGCACAGAACCTTATGTTCGGTATTTACCGCACGCCCGTGACCCACAACCCGAAAACGAGACAACGGGAAACTTGATTTCCGCCGGGCGAATGTGGTCCTTTGAGCGCAAGGCAGAAGGAGCACAAGATGCCGAGAAAGCGACGATCAAGGGCTGCCGTGCCGCTCCTGGAGTACTTTTGCTGACCTGCTTACGTTCTTTTGATCGATGTAGCGGCAACTAAGTTGGCGGTTCCGGCCGGGCTGTAAGGGCCTACTCTGAAGAGGATCGGCGTTTAGAAAGTAAGTGGAGTATTGTAGCACTCAACCGATCAGTTTCTCGAGATACGCTTTTGCCGCGCGAAGGTCCGCTTCCTGCTGCGGGCCGCGGATCTCGCGCTCGATAGTGATCGGGTACTTGTAGCCGATCGCTTTCAGCTTCGAGATGATCGTCGGGAAATCTACTCTCCCCTGTCCGATCGGCACCTCTTTACCAAGCGACTTGGGGTCGGTGGGATAAAGGCCATCTTTGGCGTGCATGCCCTGGGCGTACGGGCCGAGGATGTCGACGGCGTCGGCGGGGTTCCCCTTGCCGTAGAGGATCAGGTTGGCGACGTCGAAGTTGACGCCGACGTTGTCGAGGCCAACGTCGCGTATGGCGCGGACGAGGGTGATCGGGGTCTCCTGGCCGGTCTCGCAGTTGAACTTCTGACCGTTCTCGCGGCAGTAGGCGGCGCACTCCCTGATCGCCGCGACGGCTTCGGGATAAATCGGGTCGTTGGGATCTTCCGGGATGAAGCCGCAGTGTCCGGCGAGCGCGGGGATGCCGACCTTCTTCGCGAAATTCGAGACGTCCTTTCGGCGCTGGATGCGGGCGGCGCGGGTGGCGCGCGGGACGAGCCCGATGGTTTGCGGTCCATGGTAGAAGTTATACAACTCGGGCCCCGGTCCGCCGGCAATGGCGGCGCTGGCCTGGACGTCGTAACGGTTGAGAGCCTGGCGGAGTTTGGCGGCTGTGGCGTCGTCGGTGTCGCGAAGACTGACCTGGCACGTGGAGAAGCCGAGGTCGTAGACGCGGCGGATTGCGGCGTCGGGGTCGGCAGAGATGCCGATCACGATCCCGAGGTGGAGTTTCGGAGCGGACTGGGCGAGGAGGCCGCGCGCGGCGAGCGCCGCGGCGGATTGCAGAATGAGCCGACGGTCGATGGACATTTGGCTCGATTGTATCAGCGGCGGGGACCGGTCAGTTGTCGCTCGGCTTCGTCAGCCTTGAATTGCCCTATTTTTCCACCAATCGGAATGTGAGGGTCCTGGTTGGGCCGGCTCAACACCGGCATGCCGACCCGGTCTCTTGTCAGCCGTTTCCGCTCCCGACGCCGCACGGCTAGCCCCGCTTGCTGATAGACCCGGAGTAGCCGCTTATGGTTAGTTGCTCCAGCATCAGAGCAGAACTGCTTGAGGCCGAACTCCGTTACAAACAAAACCGAAACGAAAAGGCCAAGGCGGAATACCGGCGAGTTCTGAAATTTTCGCGCAAATCGTGGTGCAGGACACCTTGCCGCGCAACTAGCTTCGAGTGCTGGTCTGCTTAGCAATCCCTAACAAATGCTCACATCTGCTCAGCCGCATCTTTTCTGCCGTTCAGCTGATATCATTTGGAATCAGATACTTGTCAGCCATAGCTCTTAAGTCCCCCAACCACAAAAAAGCGTAGGATGTCAGCACGTAATTGTTTACTGCATAACTGTCTACCTGTATGACCGTATAACTATATACCTGTATATCTGTATTCCGATATGAGGATACAAACGGTTGTGTCAGGGAAATGTTCAGATTTGCTCACGCACTCACTTTCTCGGCATTTAGGTTATATGCATTTGGAATCAAATAGTTGTGCGCAATCGCGATCCAAGAAGTCCTAAGCAAAGTCAGCAAAAGTAAGCATTCTCCTCTGTGCGGGGGCTTCTCTCGTTCTAGTTTTTGACAACTTAAGTACCACTCGCCCATCGATAGCCCAAGGCCACATCTCCGCCAGCTCGGCTACGGTGAAGGTGGAAAGTAAAACCTCATAGCGTTCGTTGCTTCCTACATTGCCTTCCGATACTAGATATTCAGCCCGGCGGATATTCTTGTACCAATAAGCATATCTCTCCAGCGTCACTCCCAGTTCCTTAAGCCGTTTGGCAGGCCACGACCCGTTTGATGTTAATGATTGACTTTGGAGAAGAAGTAGCGGTACAAAGGGCGCATGCAGAAATGGGTATTTATCGAAGTCTCTGATACGGAGATAAGTTCGTTCATGAAACTGTGCAACAATTTAGGTGCGCACGGCTGGGAGTTGGTTAATGTCGCCGTCACGGCTCGTGCCTTACAATCAGAATTTATGGGATTTTTTAAAATGAAGGCTCCTAAATAGGCGGTAGGCCACGACCCGCTTTTGTTGATTTGATTTTGAGGAAGGGAGGGAGTACAAAGGTTCGAATGCCTATTGATATTGCTGTCGGTCTAGGGCTGGCTAAGAATGCTCTGGACATCGTCAAGGCTGTTCGCGAGGCTCTAAGGCAGAAGAAGCTTACGCATGAAGAGATGAAAGATTACCTAGAGACTTTACAGGATAAGCTCGTTGATGTGAAGACCTCGTTGGCGGGTGCAGATGATGACCGGCGAGCATTGCATAAGCGCATTGAGGAATTGGAGCGTTATGATGACGTCGGCAAAGCGTTTATCTCTGGCACGGCGTTTTCTGGTTCGAAGGTTTCCCGTATTGCCCTACTTGCTGGAACGTAGATAGTAAGCCTGTACGTCTACTTCGCTAGCGGATTACGGTTTGCAGCCTTCGTGCTGCGCGATGTCTTCCTGCATAGCGTCGAATCGACGATTCAACTCGCCCACTGCGCCTGTCCCACGTGAATCAATCCCTACTCGCGGCTAAACGCGGCACGGCGGTCGCAGGATGCGACTACGCGGCCTGAGTCGCGACTCGCGGAGGAAAGTGCTCTGTCGCCCGCTGACTGTGACCTGCACGCCCCCATTTCCAGGTAAACCGTGTTTATCGCGCCTGCGATAAGATACGCCGGCTACGGACACGCCAGAGCCAATAGAACATCGCCGCAAACACCAACGCCACAGGAAGGGCACGGATCATAGGGGTTGTAAATGGCTCGGGAAGGATCTTCGCGACGCGCTCGCGGATCGAAAAGAAAGATCCGGCCGCAGTAAAGAGCGCGAAGCACATACGCCACAAGTGCCGCGCGAGCCGGGGTGACCCTGTGAACGCTCCCGACCGCATCACGCGAAGATCACCGACGGCAGCCAATGTTGAGACCGTCGCGAGAAAGAACAGCATGAAGAACGGGACGCCGTTGATCGCGCGGTGAGGACTGACCAGCGCCTTGAGACCCAGCCCGAACTCGATGAGCAAGAGTCCGATCACCACTAGTAGAGCCACAGCATTTAGTAACCGGGTCCAGGAAGAGACAGGACGGACAGTAGTCAGCGCGGTGATCACAAAGTACGCCGACATGAAGCCGCCCAACACATTCGCGTTCGTCAGACTCTGGCGCAACGCCAGGATGGACCCGCTGATTCCCATCGTGAGCATCCCATAGACGAACAGCAGGCCGACGCGCCGATGTAGCGTGGCCCCTTTCGACACTGCTAATGCCACACCGCCAAAGATAATCGCCAGCCCGCCCGCCACGATGTGTACCGGTAAGAGCATGATCATCATACGGAGAAGCACTCTTAAATGTTCAATGCTCAATTTGCATAGCAAATGTCCGACGAGGCTCGGCATTCGCACGCACGGCCGATCCCTTCCCCATCCGATTAGCAATTAATGACTTAGCTGCTGGAGCGAATCGCGGCTTGCCTTCTGCACTGGCGACGTAGGGTTTACATTCCGGCCCTTTGGAGGCAAGCTCGGACTCTCCAAGAGAGGGGATCGCGCTGTTGGTAGAGCACCGGAAATCGGCAGTATCACAGCCGATATCTGGTGTCATCGGCCGCTGTTCGGTCCCGAATCGCCGGAAGGATTCATGAAAGCATGGCTCCAATCTCCGAGTAGCGCGTGATCCCTCCTCGGTTCTTATTCAGCGTTCTGCGGTTAGCATAGGGACGATGCCCAAATCGTAGGCGCAGGTTGTAATATAATCGCTGGGCGATCCGGTAAGTCCGGAAGAAAGGTTATATTGCGGCTTCTCCGGTTCCAGGCTCTCGCCCTCATCCAAGGTAGTCTGATCTTCGCTCAGGCGAAGTTCCAGCCCTCAGTCTTGAGGACTTGGGACGAAGCTGGACTTCACAATGTAGAATTGCGGCTCGCCCGTCCGGAAGCTTCCGCCCGTCACATCAGAAGCGAGTTCTACTATCGGATTCCGATCCGGCCAATTTACCGCACCTACCCGATCTATGCGCCCGGTCGCGAACCGCCCGGCTACCTGGAATCCCTGAAGCAGCGCGAGCCAGAGATCCTCTGGGACTACGACCCTGCGGGAAATCTACTTCATGCGCCTCCTCTGCGGACTTCGCAGGACTGGATCCGCGCTGGCGAGATGGTTTTCGACGCTCCGATCTCTGCAGACGATTTCGAAGTCGAAGCACTCGGAAACGCTGAAACGTACCGCGCCGCGGGAATGCCAGTCGCGAAAGACGGCACGATGCCGTTCCAGCGCTATGTCATACGAAAAAAGGGCATGGTTGAAGTCGGAGATGCCTCCTGCGCCGGTTGCCATACTCGCCTGATGCCCGACGAATCGGTTCTGAAGGGCGCCCAAGGGAACAATCCGTTCGACCGGTTTGAGGCGCTTGAGGAGGAACTCTCGATCGCCCGAAAGCTTTCTACTCTCCTGCTTCGGCCGAGGAGGACCGTCGGGGACAGGTTCGTCGAAACTGGGGAGTCCCGTGGCTGGTCCCCGATCCACACGAGCAATTAAGTGCGCGGCCGCTCCCCGAACTTCTCAGCGTGTTGAAAGCGATTCCGCCGGGAGTGCAGGCTCGAACCGGGACGAGCAACCTGTATCCTGTGCAGATCCCCGACCTGATCGGGGTCGAACAACGCCATTTTCTCGACCACACGGGACTGGTCCGGCAACGCAGTATCGGTGACCTGATGCGCTACGCGGCCTTGAACCAGGGAATGGACAGGCTCTCGTTTTACGGCGGGTTTCAGCCCGCGTCCGTCGATCACGACGCAAAAGCTCTTTCCGATCCCGCGCATCTTCCGGACTCATTTTTTAGCGAGCGGTACAGCGATGAGCAACTCTACGCGCTTGCACTGTACGTATACTCGTTGGTTCCTCCCAAGAACCCGAATCTTCGTAGCGCATTGTCGGCACGCGGCGAAGCTGTCTTTCGCCGCGAAGGCTGCGCAGGATGCCATACACCACCGCTTTACACTAACAACAAGCTGGTACCGGCGGGGGACTTCAAAATTCCCGAGGATACTGATCTGCGGTTCGATATCCTCCCAATTCGGATCGGCACGGACAGCCGACTAGCTCTCGCATCGCGCCGTGGCACCGGCTATTACAAAGTGCCATCCCTTCGGGGTGTGTGGTACCGGGGGCCATTTGAGCACAACGGCAGCATCGCTACCCTAGAAGATTGGTTCGATCCGCGGCGTCTGCGCGATGACTATGTGCCAGCCGGTTTTGTCGGTTATGGTTTGAAAACGCGGCCGGTTCGGGGTCATGAGTTTGGATTATCGCTGTCTAG
>Ga0157376_10003959_pt1 | contig 10247 bp, 6 predicted proteins | sample M45metaG_FD_121801 | JGI IMG/M metagenome (GOLD analysis project Ga0157376, IMG submission 121801) | Miscanthus rhizosphere microbial communities from Kellogg Biological Station, Michigan, USA - M4-5 metaG | ecosystem: Host-associated > Plants > Roots > Rhizosphere > Soil | place: USA: Michigan... | reverse complement strand
GAGAAGGCGGGCTGGGAGCGATTTTCGTATCGGAAATATCTCAAGGAGAGGTCGTTGCCCTCGAGATGCAGCTTCCCTCAGGCGGCCTCCTGCAAGTGCGCGGCATTGTTCGCTACCGCAAGGGATTGTTGCACGGGCTGGAGTTCCTGGGCATCAGCGAGAGCCAGCGCCAGGTAGTGCTGCAGCTCTGCGAAGCGGCCGGTGAAGTGGACTAGCGTCGCTCTCGTAGGGTAACCACTGCAAAGTTACTTACGAGCGTAACCCCAGTCATCTTGTACGAGGACGGTCTCCTGTCGCACCCTGTAACCTGACCGCGAAGCTTGCCTGTTCGGGCTGGCGAGTCTGGTTTCCAAAGCATTTATGAGCGAAGTCAAAACGCCCTCGGCACCTGGCACAGATTGGACGCACCTGTTGACCGACCCCGATCTGGTCGGACATCTCGGCAAGCTGCTCCAAATTTACCGTGAGGCCGCGCCCGAAAAACGCGAAGAGGCTTTGCTTGCCGCGATGCGCGAAATCAAGAGCCAACCGTCCGAAAACAAGACGGCGCCCACGAGCACGCAGTCCCCGAACTCTCCGGAAGCGCCTTTGCCGCATCCAGTGCCGGTCACGATGTCGGATACGCCGCCATTTGAACCCGATATCTTTACTCCTTCATGGGGGCAGGACCGGCGCCGCTATCCGCGCATCAAGTGCTTTGTCGCGGTAGAGGTGAAGGTCGATAGTACCGACACGCCGGTCTGGGGAAATCTTTCCAACACGAGCATGGGCGGCTGCTATATCGAAACGGCGACCCCTGTGAAGAGCGGCTCCGACGTGGAGATCGGCTTGTGGGTCGCCAATGGCAAGATCTGGGTCAAAGGCATGATTTTGAATGGCATCGTGATCAAGAGCAATCCGAGCTTCGGAATGCGAATTCGATTCGATCTGCAAGGCGTGCAAAAGGAAAATCTGCGCCAGTTCCTGAAGTTCGTGGAGAATTCCTCCCGCATGGAAGCCAACGAGCGCAGCTACTTGTCGAAGCTGCGCAAGTAAAGGTCCTCGTCCTCCCCACCCCAACTCCGCAAAGCATCTGAGGTACAATTCCGCCGGGTAAAATCCACGACAGCCGATCGCTGCCCTGGATCCCGCTTGCGCCCACGGCTCAGGGGAAATTGGTACACTCGTGGAAGGGACGCGGGGCCATAAGTCTCTTGAAACCTCCACTGACGGTTTGAACTCTAACAGGTTGAACAGATAAAACAGGACGTTGGAGCGGGTCAACCCGCCCGACCGGAGGATCCTCCCTCATGGCGGTCAGTGAACAGACAATCATTAGCGGAAAACAACTTGATACTCTGTGCGTAAACACGATCCGCACGCTATCGATCGACGCCGTGCAAAAAGCGAATTCGGGGCATCCGGGCGCGCCGATGGGTCTCGCTCCCGTCGCTTACACGTTGTGGCAACAATTTCTTAAATACGACCCCGAAGATCCAATTTGGCCGAACCGCGACCGCTTCGTCCTTTCTGCCGGTCACGCTTCCATGCTGCTCTATTCCCTCCTTTATTTGACGGGGGTTCGAAAGGTAGAGGACGGCAAGGTCACGCGGGATCTCTCCGTATCCATGGACGAGATCAAGCGCTTCCGTCAAATTGACAGCCGCACTCCCGGACATCCGGAATCGCACATCACTACCGGCGTAGAAATTACCACCGGGCCGCTCGGCCAGGGTGTCGGAAACAGTGTCGGTATCGCAATTGCGGAAAGATGGCTGGCCGCGACCTACAACCGTCCTGGATTCGAGATCTTCAACTTCAATGTGTACGCGATGTGCGGCGATGGCGACATGATGGAAGGCATCTCCGGCGAAGCGGCATCCCTCGCGGGCCATTTGAAGCTGTCAAATTTGTGCTGGATCTACGACAACAATCGGGTCACGCTGGATGGCCCGGCAAGCTGGTCATTCAGCGAAGATGTGATGACGCGCTTCGTAGGGTACGGCTGGAACGTCACGCGCGTCAGCGATGCCAACGACTTTGACGCGCTTGCACGCGCCTATGATGTTTTCCTGAAGACCAAAGATCAACCTACGTTGATCGTCGTCGATAGTCACATCGGATACGGCTCACCGCACAAGCAGGACAGCAGCGAAGCCCACGGCGAGCCGCTCGGTGCCGAAGAAGTTCGCCTCACGAAGAAAAACTACGGCTGGCCGGAGGACGCGCAGTTCCTGGTTCCCGAAGGCGTACTCGATCATTTCAAAGAGGGTATCGGGAAACGTGGACGCGACCTGCACGCGCAGTGGGCAAAGCTCTACGCCGATTACGGGAAGCAATTCCCGGACCTCGCCGGGCAGATTAACCTGATGCAGAAGCGGGATTTGCCGAATGGGTGGGACAAGAATCTGCCGACATTTCCTGCCGACCCGAAGGGAGTCGCCAGCCGCGAGAGCTCCGGCAAAGTACTCAATGTGCTGGCGCAGAATATTCCCTGGCTCATCGGCGGTTCGGCCGACCTCGGCAACTCCAACAAAACCGCATTAAAGTTCGAAGGCGCCGGCGATTTCCAAGCGGGCTCATATAACGGGCGCAACCTGCATTTCGGCGTTCGCGAACATGAAATGGGTGCAGCCTTGAACGGCATGTCGGCCACCGACGTGCGCCCATTTGGTGGGACGTTCTTCAACTTCAGTGACTACATGAAGCCCACGATTCGGCTCGCCGCATTAATGGAGCTTCCAGTCATCTTTATCTATACCCACGATTCGATCGGGCTCGGTGAAGATGGGCCGACCCATCAGCCAATCGAACAACTGCCAACTCTGCGCGCAGTTCCGAACCTCCTCGTGATGCGTCCCGCGGACGCGAACGAAGTCGTGGAGGCGTGGAAGGTCACGATGCGGCAAAAGCACACGCCGGTGGCCATGGTACTCACGCGCCAAGCCTTGCCCACATTCGACCGCACGAAGTACGGTTCCGCGGCAGGAGTGGAAAAGGGCGCGTACATCCTTGCGGATGCTCCCGGCGGCAAGCCTGATGTTCTGCTGCTCGCCACGGGCAGTGAAGTGCATCTTTGCGTCGAGGCTTACGAGACCCTGAAGACTCAAGGTGTAAATGCGCGTGTTGTGAGCATGCCGTCGTGGGAACTCTTCGATGCACAGGACGAGGCTTACAAGAAGAGCGTCCTTCCACCCGCGGTGAAAGCGCGCGTTTCCGTCGAAATGGCTGCAACCCTTGGATGGGAGCGCTATGTCGGCATGAATGGGGAAATGATCGGGATGCATCGCTTCGGCGCGTCGGCGCCGCTGAAAGATCTGCTGAAAAAATTTGGCTTTACTGCGGATGCAGTCGTCGAAGCAGCACGGCGCGCGATCGCAAATTCGAAATAGCGTCGCCACGCGTTGCGCGGCGCACAAGGTCTCACTGGATGGTATGGGCGCAGTGCTGGCGCCCAATAGGGCCATCCGTTAACAAGTTTCTTCATGGAGGCTTACATGAATCCCGCCGGAACTCTTGAAACTGCCAAGGCCACGAACCCCCTGAAAGAATTGCTGAAGTTTGGCCAATCTGTGTGGCTGGATTACATCCGGCGCAACCTGCTGACCAGCGGCGAACTGAAACGCCTCATCGAAGACGACGGCTTGCGCGGCATGACATCCAATCCTTCGATTTTCGAAAAAGCCATCGCCGGCAGCACGGACTACACCGACTTTTTGAACTCGCTCAAAGATCGGACGGATCTGGATGCCAAGGCCCGGTATGAATTGCTCGCGATCCGGGATATCCAGGACGCCGCCGATATGCTCCGCCCGGTCTATGACAGCTCGAACTGGAAAGATGGCTTCGTGAGCCTTGAGGTCTCGCCTTATCTGGCGCGCGACACGCAGGGCACGCTTGCCGAGGCGCGCCGCCTATGGAAAGCGGTGGACCGCCCCAACGTCATGATCAAGGTGCCGGGAACTGCTGAAGGAATTCCGGCGATTCAGCAACTGGTCAGCGAAGGGTTGAATATCAACATCACGCTGCTCTTCGCCCAGGAAGTCTATGAGCAGGTGGCGGAGGCCTACATCAAAGGGCTGGAGAAGTTCGTGGCTGGTGGTGGAGACCCGAGCCGCGTCGCCAGCGTCGCCAGCTTCTTCATCAGCCGCATCGACACTCTGATCGACTCGCAGCTGTCCGACAAGTTGAAGGCAACGACCGATCCGGCACAGCAAAACCTGATCAAGGGATTGCAGGGCAAGGTCGCGATCGCGAATGGCAAGCTCACGTATCAGAGATTTCTCAAGATCTTCAGCGGCTCTCGCTGGGAGGCACTAGCGAAAAAGGGCGCTCAGGTCCAGCGAGTTTTGTGGGCCAGCACCAGCACGAAGAATCCGCACTATCGCGATGTGCTGTACGTCGAGGAACTCATCGGACCGGACACGGTAGACACGATTCCACCCGCTACGCTCGACGCTTTCCGGGATCACGGACAGGTCCGTACGAGCCTGACCGAAGACGTGGATGCCGCTAAGGCGACGATGGACAATCTGCCCAAGGCCGGCATTTCGATGAAGCAGGTCACTGACAAGTTGACGGACGATGGCGTGAAGCTGTTTGCGGATGCATTTGACCAGTTGCTCGAGGCCGTCGAAAAGGCGAGCCGCTCCGAAACCACGCCACAGGTAAGCCGGCAGAGTTATTCACTACCCGCCGATCTTAAGGCTGCGGTGGAGCGCGGTATTGACGACTGGCGCGCCAACGGCAAAGTGCGTCGTTTGTGGCAACGTGATGCATCCCTGTGGACGAACACTGACGAGTCGAACTGGCTTGGGTGGCTGGGCATTGCGGACGAGCAGATTGCCCAGAGCGAACAACTGCAGGCCGTCGCCGACGATGCCAAGAAAGGTGGGTTCGCCCACATTCTCCTATTGGGAATGGGTGGTTCGAGTCTTGCGCCCGAAGTGCTTCGCATGACGTACGGCAAGGTGCAAGGCTTCCCGGAATTGCACGTGCTCGACTCAACGGATCCTGCCCAGATTCGCGCGTTCGAGAAGAAGATTGATTTGGGGAAGACGTTGTTCATCGTCTCCAGCAAATCCGGATCGACGCTCGAGCCGAATATTTTCAAGCAGTACTTTTTTGAGCAGGTGAAGAAAGCGATCGGCGCGGATAAGGCAGGCAGCCGCTTCGTGGCGATCACTGACCCGAAGTCCAAACTGCAACAGGTCGCTGAAGGCGACAAGTTTCGTCACACCTTCTTCGGCGTACCCAGCATTGGCGGACGCTACTCGGCACTGTCAAACTTCGGCATGGTGCCGGGCGCCGCAATGGGTCTCGACATAAAGAAATTCCTCTCTCGCACCGAGGAGATGGTGGAAGCGTGCGCCTCCTGCGTTCCTATCGAGGAGAATCCTGGCGCAGTGCTCGGCGTCATATTGGGCACCGCGGCGAAGATGGGGCGTGACAAGGTCACCATCATCGCTTCACCTGCCATCTCGGATCTCGGCGCATGGCTCGAGCAATTGCTTGCCGAGTCGACCGGGAAGCAAGGGAAAGGCATCATCCCGGTCGACCGCGAGGCGCTGGGCAGTCCCGACGTTTATGGGAATGACCGCGTATTTGCCTACCTGCGCTTGGAGTCGGCAGCTAGCGCAGATCAGGATGCAAAGGTCGCGGCGATCGAAAAAGCCGGCCAGCCGGTAGTGCGCATTGCGGTTAACGATACGTACGATCTCGGACAGGAATTCTTCCGCTGGGAGATTGCGACGGCCGTCGCGGGCTCCATCATCGGGATTGATGCGTTCAACCAACCGGATGTCGAGGCGAGCAAAGTTGCAACTCGAAACCTGACTACCGAGTGCGAGAAGACCGGATCCTTGCCTGCCGAGAAACCGTTCTTCGAGGACAAGGGCATCAAGCTCTTCACCGATCCAAAGAACGAAAGCGAACTGGTCAAGGCCGCCGGTAGTGACAAGAGCCTAGCCGGATTTCTGAAGGCGCATCTTTCACGGATCAAGGCGGGCGATTATTTTGCGCTGCTTGCCTATATCCAAATGGACGAGGCGCACGAGAAAGCGCTCGATGCCATTCGGACGAGCGTTCGCGACAAGAAACATGTGGCGACGGCTATGGGCTTCGGCCCGCGCTTCTTGCACTCCACCGGTCAGGCCTACAAGGGTGGCCCAAATTCGGGAGTCTTCCTGCAGATCACGTGCGACGATGCGCAGGACCTACCCGTCCCTGGACAGAAGTACACCTTCGGGATCGTGAAAGCGGCACAGGCTCGTGGAGATTTTCAGGTATTGGCAGAGCGCGGACGACGCGCGCTGCGTGTGCATTTAGGGCCCGACGTAAACGCCGGTTTGAGCTCGTTGGCGGCAGCCATCAAGCAAGCATTAGCGTAGTTTCCAACCGAAAAGCGAACTAGGAAGTCAGACACACACAACAAGCGGCGAGGGACGAGCCCTCGCCCGCTTCTGCGCAGCTACCCTGCGCGAGGAGAACCAGCATGCAACTGGGAATGGTAGGTTTGGGAAAAATGGGCGCCAACATGACGCGCCGACTCATGCGCGGCGGTCACCAACTGGTCGTTTCGGACTTGAGTGCCGACGCCGTAAAAGGACTGGTCGGCGAAGGTGCTGTAGGTTCTTCCTCGCTACAGGACATGGTCAGCCGCTTAAAAGCACCGCGCGCGGTATGGATCATGGTTCCCGCAGGCGGCCCGACGGAGCAAACGGTGCAGTCTCTCGCCGGCTTCATGCAATCGGGCGACATCATCATCGATGGTGGCAACTCTAACTTTAAGGACGATGTGCGGCGCGCGAAGATGCTCAAGGAAAAAGGCATCCATTACATGGATGTCGGCACGAGTGGCGGCGTGTGGGGCCTGGAACGCGGCTACTGCATGATGATTGGCGGGCCGAAGGAAGCCATGCAGCACTTGGATCCAATCTTCAAGACCCTGGCGCCAGGGGTCGGCGATATCCCGAAGACACCGGGTCGCGAAAAGTTAGGCGGCACTTCGGAAGAAGGTTACTTGCACTGCGGACCTTCCGGAGCAGGCCACTTCGTGAAGATGGTGCACAACGGAATTGAGTACGGCATCATGCAGGCTTACGCGGAAGGCTTCGACATCTTCAAGAATGCGAACAGCAAAGAACTACCGGAAGACATCCGCTATGACCTGAACCTCCCAGACGTTGCGGAAGTTTGGCGGCGGGGTTCGGTGGTGAGTTCGTGGTTGCTGGACCTCAGTTCCATCGCACTCGCAAAGAGTCCGAACTTGTCCGAATACACCGGCTTCGTCGAGGATTCGGGTGAGGGCCGTTGGACCATTCAAGCGGCAATCGACGAGGCGGTTCCAGTGGATGTGCTTTCGGCGGCGCTCTTTGTGCGCTTCCGCTCGCGCCAGCAGCATACTTTCGCAGAGAAGATGCTTTCGGCGATGCGCCAGCAATTCGGCGGGCACATTGAACTGAAGCAGAAAACTGCTTAGATCCGCCGCGAGCACTCGAAAGGAAATGAGGCCATGGCTGTGACAGACGCGATGCCCGCCACAACCACCCAAGTGATTGGGAAGCCGGGCGATCCTTGCATCATGGTGATCTTCGGAGCGGCGGGGGATTTGACACGGCGCAAGCTTATCCCCGCCCTCTACAATTTGGCGCGTTACCAGCTGCTTTCACGCGAATTTGCCGTCGTCGGAATCGCCCGCAGCCCACTTACCACCGAAGCGTTCCGCGCCAGGCTGTCTGAAGAAATGAAGGAGTTCGCTACGTCTCCGCTCGAGCCGGATCTATGGGAGTGGTTCGAACGTCGCATCCATTACATGCAGGGAAACTTCGGCGACAAAAACATGTATCCGAAGTTGAAGGAACTGCTGGAGCAACTGGACAAGGAGCATTCGACCCACGGCAACTTCTTCTATTACCTCGCAACCTCTCCGGATTACTTTGGGCCAATTGTGGAGCAACTCGGCGAGACCGGGCTACTCAAGGAGGACGCGCAGCACTGGCGGCGCGTCATCATCGAGAAGCCTTTCGGACACGATCTGGAATCCGCTCGAGAACTCAATAAGCAACTGCTGAAGGTCGCTGAAGAAAAGCAGATTTATCGGATTGATCACTACCTCGGAAAAGAAACCGTTCAGAACATTCTGGCATTTCGTTTTGCTAATGGAATTTTCGAACCGATCTGGAACCGCCGTTACATTGATCACGTACAGATTTCGGTGTCGGAAACCGTAGGGGTTGAACAACGCGGCGGCTACTACGACAAAGCGGGAGCCTTACGTGACATGGTTCCGAATCACATCATGCAACTGATCTCCCTGGTCGCTATGGAGCCGCCAGTATCGTTCCGCGCGGACGCAGTTCGTGATGAACAAGCGAAGATCCTGCATGCGATTCAACCATTGAGTGCCGAAGAAGTTCTTACCAAGACGGTGCGTGGACAGTATGGCGAAGGAGTGGTCAACGGTCAGCGCGTCCCGGCCTATCGCGAAGAACCGGACGTTCCGCGAGATTCGCGCACAGAAACTTACGTGGCCATGAAACTGGTGCTGGATAACTGGCGCTGGGCGGACGTCCCGATCTACCTGCGGACCGGAAAACGGCTTGCGGCGCGCAATACACACGTCGTGATTCAGTTCCGGCGCGCACCCTTCGTTCTGTTCCGCGACACTCCGGTCGATCACCTGATGCCGAACCAGTTGGTATTGCACATTCAGCCGGAAGAAGGCATCTCGTTGCGTTTCGCGGCAAAAGCACCCGGCCCCGTCATGCGACTGGGAAGCGTGGACATGAATTTCGAGTATGCCGATTACTTCGGACAGCAACCCAGCACGGGCTACGAACGCTTGTTGCACGATTGCATGATCGGAGACCAGACGCTGTTCCAACGCGCTGACATGGTAGAGGCCGGATGGTGCGTAGTCAGTCCGGTGCTTGATGTTTGGAAGGCGCTCCCCCCGAGAAACTTCCCTAACTATGCATCTGGCACCTGGGGACCAAAAGAAGCGGATGAATTGCTGGAACGCGACGGCCGCCGCTGGAGGAATTTCGATCGATGATCCTCGCCGGAGACATCGGAGGGACGAACTCCCGCCTAGCGTATTTCGATGCCAAAGATGGAAAGTTAGCGCTCGTTGCCGAGCAGGTTTATCCGAGCCGCGAACACAGCTGCCTGGATGAAATTGTCGCAACTTTCGTCAGCAATCAATCCCTCAAACCCGACTACGCTTGTTTTGGCGTGGCTGGTCCCGTTCGCAACGGCCGGGTCGAAGCGTCCAACCTGCCATGGCTTGTGGAATCCAGCCGCCTCGCGCAGGAACTCAAACTACCGGGCACGATCCTGATCAACGATCTGGAAGCGAATGCGTGGGGCATTGCCGAACTGCAACCCAAAGATCTGGTGGCGCTGAATCAGGTTCGTGGGACACCTGTTGGGAATCAGGCCGTGATCGCCGCAGGCACTGGCTTGGGAGAAGCCGGCCTGTACTGGGATGGTCACTCCAATCACGTGTTCGCGTCCGAGGGCGGGCACTGTGATTTTGCGCCGCGCAACGAACTCGAAATTGATTTATTCCGTCATCTCTCGGCGCGCTTCGGCCATGTGAGCGTGGAACGCATTGTTTCCGGGCCCGGACTGGTGAATGTGTATCGATTCTTGCGCGATACGCACCGGGGAGAAGAGCCCGGCTGGCTAACTGATGAAATGGCACACAGCGATCCGGCTGCAGCCATCTCACGTGCCGCCGTTGCGGGCAAGTCGCCGCTCGCGGAGCATGCACTGGAACTGTGGATAGCGATCTACGGCGCAGAAGCGGGCAACCTCGCACTCAAGCTAATGGCCACAGGCGGCGTTTACCTGGGCGGAGGCATTGCTCCGAAAATCGTGTCGCGGCTCGCGGGCCCTCTCTTCATGCAGGCTTTTGTAAGCAAGGGGCGCATGCAGCCTCTGCTCGAATCGATTCCGGTAAAAGTCATCATTTACGACAAGATCGCCTTGTTCGGCGCGGCGCGCTATGCGCTCGCGCACGCAACCCAGGCCGCGTGAGGGTGTCGGATGAGCAATTCCTCGGAAATCCATGTTCTGCCGGATGCGCCAGCGCTGTTCCACGCCGCAGCCGACAGCTTTAGCGAGGTGGCCAACGCGGCCGTCGCGGCTCGCGGCCGTTTTACAGTCGCGTTGTCGGGTGGTTCCACGCCTCGTGGCTTGTTTCAGGACCTGGTGTCGACCAAGAGCAGCGCCTTGCCCTGGGACAAGATGTTTTTCTTTTGGGG
>Ga0157376_10003958_pt1 | contig 10250 bp, 16 predicted proteins | sample M45metaG_FD_121801 | JGI IMG/M metagenome (GOLD analysis project Ga0157376, IMG submission 121801) | Miscanthus rhizosphere microbial communities from Kellogg Biological Station, Michigan, USA - M4-5 metaG | ecosystem: Host-associated > Plants > Roots > Rhizosphere > Soil | place: USA: Michigan... | reverse complement strand
GGGTGAGTACAAGCTACCGGACGGCTGGGCCATCATGGCCGCGGGCAACCGCGAGCAGGACCAGGGCGTCACGTACACCATGCCCGCGCCGCTGGCCAACCGTTTCACCCACATCGACTTCGACCCGCACCTCGGTGACTGGCGCAAGCACGCGCTCGCCCACGGGTTCAAGGTCGAGATCTGCAACTTCATCAGCTTCAGGCCTGCGCTGCTGTACGACTTCGATCCGGACAAGCGCGCGTTCCCGACGCCGCGCAGCTGGGAATTCGTGTCGAGAATCCTGGACGACAGCACCGACAAGGAAGTGGAACGAGCACTCATCTCAGGTTCGGTAGGAGATGGGGCCGCCGCGGAGTTCGCGGGTTTCCTGAAGATCTTCCGGGGGCTGCCGGACCCGGATCTGGTGCTGATGAACCCAACCAGCACCGAAGTGCCGAAGGACCCAGCCACGCTGTACGCGCTGTGCGGCGCCCTGTCGGCCAGGGCGAACGAGTCCAACTTCGACCGGCTGCTGACGTACTGCCGCCGCATCAAGGAGGAGTTTCAAGTGTTGTGCATCCGCGACGCGGTTGTCCGGCACCCCCCGCTCGCGGACACCGAGGAGTTCTCGCGGTGGGCAATCGACAATGCGGACGTGCTGATATGACAAAGGAGACTCATGAGCGACGAAAACGAAGGTTACGAGAACATCACGCCGAAGGTGGCGACGAAGTACCTGAACGCTAATACCCTGAACCGCCCGTTGAAACCCGGCCACGTCGAGCGCCTGGCAAGCGACATGAAGGCCGGTGCCTGGACCAAATGCCTGGCGCCGATCGCCTTCTACGAGGACGGCAGCCTGGCCGACGGCCAGCACCGGTTGTGGGCCATCGTGGAGAGTGGCGTGACCGTCAGATTCAGGGTCGTGCGCGAACTGCCCAAAGAGGCGGGTGTGAACATCGACACCGGGATCATCCGCACCGTCGTCGACGTAGCCCGGCTGCAGGGCGTCGACTCCAACGCCAACACCCAGGTCGCCGCCGTCGCACGCGGGGTGGAAGACGGCATGGGTACGTCCGGCCGCCGCAGCGTGCGCAGCGTCAGTGAACAGCTGGGCGTCCTCGCGCGGCACAGCATCGCCGCCCACTGGGCCACCACCCACGGCCCCGTAGGGCGCGGCATCCGCAACGCCCCAGTACTTTCGTCCATCGCTCGAGCCTGGTACATCGAGCAGGACCACGAGCGCCTGGCGCAGTTCGGCAAGGTGCTGGGTAAGGGATTCCTTCAGGGCCCCGGCGACGAAGCCGCGGTCGCGCTGCGCAACTACCTGCTGATGAAGTCGCAGAGCGGCATCAGCACCAGCTCGACCAAGATCTGGCGCGACACTTTCCTGAAGGCGCAGCACGCGATCCATTGCTTCATGCGCCGCAAATCGCTGACCATGATCAAGACGATCACGGACGAAATGTACCCGCTGCTCGATGGCAACGCGCCGGTCCCGACTACGCAGAAGGGACGCGCCGCTGTCGTGCGCGCGAAGAAGGCCGCTAAACGTAAGTAAATCTTGAGGTTCCGCATGTATCTTAAGCCTACGCAGAAGCTTTGGGAATCAGTCGCCGAGAAGATCACCGGCATGTACAAGGATCGCCTGGTCTACGCCGCCGACTGGTACCACTACGGCCTGACCAAGCCGCAGTTCGACCGTATCATCGCCGAATCAATTTTTCCGCCGGAGGTAGATGCCAAGATCCAGGCGCTGGGTCTGGTCTGGTTCAAGCAAGAGAACATCGTCACCGTGGCTATCCACAACGGTGTGGTAATGGATAGCTACAGCATCGAATCCAATTTCGGTGGACGTCAACCACTGGTCTCGCCGCACTGGAACTCGTATTCCACGGCCACCATGCCGAAGTGTCTCGATCCGCGGATCACACAGATCGCCGCCAACCGGCGCGCCGCGCAGGCCAAGATCGTCACCGAGCGGGAGGAGTTCTCGGCCAAGGTCAAGAAGATGTGGGACGACGCGCCGAGCGTGAACGCGCTGGTCAAGATCTGGCCGCCAATTCTGGACCTGCTGCCGAGCCACGCAGCGCAGGCGGTGCAGCAGAAGACCACACGCCGCACCGCCAAGCAAATGTCGCAGAACATCGATACCGCAGCACTGTCCGTCCACATCCTGAAAGCAAAGGTGGGGCAATGAAAGAGTACTTCATTGGTTTCGTAATCGGCTGCTGGTTCATGGTAGGCGTCGCCTACCTGAAACTGTGGCTCTTGAAGCGGAGGGCCAGACAGGAGGGATTTCTGTGAGCATCCACAAGACCTCGATGCTGGTGAAGCTGACGATCCACTGCTGGGACGGCTTCAAGAAAGACCGCGGCGTGTCCCAGGCCGTCGACAAGGCGTTCAACACTTCCGGCGGCGCCGGGAACTACAACAAGCGCCTGCTCGACAAGGCGGTACTGCAGCCCATCCAGCGCTGCTGCAATCGCCTGCGTTACGATCACAAATTCCTCACCATCCCCTGGTGCTACGACGGCGTCGACCTCCTCCCTTCCAAGCTCTACTTCGAATACACGCAGACCATGCGCATGCACCAGGACGCCTTCAACCTGGAGGTCGACAACCTGATCCAGCAATACCCGATCCACAAGGCCAACCAGGCCAGCAAGCTCGGCACCATGTATAACGCCGTCGACTACCCCGATCGCGCGGATCTGAAACAGCGCTTCGCGATCACCCACCAGTTCTTCCCGGTGCCCGACACTGGCCACTTCGTGGTCGATCTCGAGGCCAAGGAAGCCGACAAGATCCGGAAAGATCTGACCGAAATCCTTTCCACTGCACAGAGCGAGGCGTTGGGGAAGGTCTATTTGCGAGTCCTGGAGATGCTGGAGCACTTGCACGACCGTCTGGCAGACCCGGCCAACGTCTTCCGGGACTCGCTGATCGACAATTTCTGCCAACTCGCCGAGGTGCTGCCCGGCCTGAACATCTTCGACGATCCCAAACTCGCCGCAGCGTCGGCGTCCATCAAGGATTTGGTGTACGTCAGCGCCGACGTCATGCGCCGAGACCCCAAGGCGCGGAGGCTGGTGGCGGAGGCCACCTACGACATCATCAACCAACTGAAGGCCAGCAAATGAAAAAGCAACCAGTAGCCATACCTGTCGTAGCCATCTCGGTTATGGACTTGATGCAGCAGATGCAGAAACTCCAGAAGAACCCTCCTCCGCCGCCGACCGCGGAGCAACAAGCCGAAATCGACGAGATGGTTGCCGAACTGTCGAAATATCCGGGGTTCATGCAAATCAAAATCTGAGGATTCAATGACGACTCCTGCTCTCGTACCGGTACCGCAGACCGTACTCGTTCCGCCCCCGCCGCCGCCGATCTTCGACCAGAAGGCGGCCGACATGGTGACCAAGGCGGTCGCTGCGATCGTGCTGGAGGACCCGTTCTACGGTTACCTGCTGCTGCGCATGGACATCACGCAGTCGCACCTGATATCGACGGCCTGCACCAACGGCAAGTGGATCAAGTACAGCCCGAAGTTCATCAAGTCGCTGTCGATCAGTGAAGTGAAGGGGCTGCTGAAGCACGAGGTGATGCATGTCGCTCACATGCACCACCTGCGCCGACAGCGCCGCGAGCCTGACCGCTGGAATCGTGCCGGTGATTACTCGATCAACGGCATCCTGAAGGAGGCAGGCGTGTCACTGCCCCCGGACGGCTGCTTCAACGACGCCTGGAAAGACTTCAGCGCCGAGCACATTTACAACCTGATGCCCGAGGGCGAGGGCGGCGGAGGCGGCAACATCTTCGTGGTGTGGAACTTCGGCGGCGTGGAGGATGCGCCAGGGTGTGACGACCCATCGACGCTGGAGGTGCTGGAGCAGGACGTGCGGCAGGACGTGCTGCAGGCCATCAACGCGGCCAAGATCATGGGCAAGATGCCGCTGGGTCTCGAGCGGCTGATCGAGTCGATCCGGGAGAGCCGGATGCCGTGGCGGCAGATCCTGGCGCGCTTCTTCCGCGCCACGGCCAAGGGTGACTACACCTGGATGCGGCCGCACCGGCGCTGGTTGCCGCACGACATCATCCTGCCGTCGTTGCACTCGGATGCGCTGGGGCCGCTGGTCATCGCCGTGGATACCTCAGGTTCGATTGCCGCGCAGGAGCTCGAGATGTTCTTCGGCTGCATCAACGGCATCCTGAAGCAGACCAAGCCGGAGTGCGTGCACGTGATCTACTGCGACGCGGCCGTGGGCAACGTGCAGAAGTTCCTGCCGACGGAATACCCGCTCGGTCCGAAGAAGTTCAAGCCGAGCGGCGGTGGCGGCACCAGCTTCATCCCGCCGTTCGACTACGTGAAGGAGCACAAGCTGCGGCCGTGCGCGATGCTGTACCTGACTGACATGATGGGCACTTTCCCGGACAAGGCAGCGCCGTATCCGGTCATCTGGTGCGCAACAACTGATGCGGTAGCCCCGTGGGGCAAGACTATTACAGTGAAGGATTGAGGCGTATGGGTGTCGCCGAACCAGGCCGCCATGGCGGCTTCCGCTACGAGCAGCTGTGCAAGGAGGAGTACAACGAGTTCGGCAAGTGGGCGCTGCACGGCGGCATCATGCAGATAGTCGACAGCGTAGTCGTCATCCACTACGGCGGCGAGCGCATCGTCGAGATCCACCCCGACGACACGTGCTATCTGATCATTCCGAAAGTGATGAGCAACGCCATCACCAAGCGCTGGGCCCAGCTCTCGGGGCAGACTGATTTCTCGTACGAGAAGAAGAAGCGCGCGTCGGGCCTGACCGAGTACCTGATCAAGCGCTACTCGTACACGCAGGAGTACCGGCACCCGTACAAGAAGACCGGCGAAGTGTTGTGCACGTCGAAGGTGCGCTACAACCTCGACGGTACGATCACTACTGACGGCGTGCCGCAGTACCACGCCAGCAAGGACAACCCGAAGTACCGCGCGTTCAACGTGAAGCTGAAGGGCCTGCGCGCGCTGCTGATGACGCAGATCAAGATGGAAGTACACGACACCAGCAGCTTCGAACAACGCAATCTGATACGGCTGCAGGTCGACGCGTTCGTCAATGCGGCGGCGCCGGGCGTCGGTGTCGATCTCGGCGCGCGCAACTTCAATGTCTGGAACATCGACGCGCGCGCCTACGTGCTGGTGCAGACGTGGATGTTGTCGCAGGACCCAGTCGTTGCGAAACACATCGCGTGGCTGGCGTTCACGCACATCAGCAGTGAAGCCAAGGGCAACCAGGCCATGATGCGGCAGGTCGGTAACCTGCTGCGCCGAGCGCAAAACTACTACCTCAGAAAGCATTGTGTTACGATCACGGAGGCCATTCCGGGATCGCACAATGATCAACAAAGTGAGCTTCAGCCGGTTGATGGACTTCGAGAAGTGCCGCTACCTGGCCAAGCTTAAGTACGTCGACAAGATCCCCGAACCGCCACGCCCATTGCCAATGGGCAAGCTTGAGCACGCTAATGACCGCGGCACCCGGGTGCACGACGCAGCTGAACGCTTCGTTCAGGGCGGCGTGGAACTGGTGCCCGAGCTGCACAAGCGGCGGCCGCAATTCGAGGAATTGAAGAAGCTGTACGCTGAAGGGAAGGTCCAGCTCGAAGGCGAGTGGGCCTTCACCAGTGAGTGGGCCCCGGTGGCATGGGACGCTGCTGATGCGTGGGTACGCATGAAGCTTGACGCGTTGGTGCGCACGAGCGCAACCACCGCGCGCGTCATCGATTACAAGACCGGACGCAGGAACGGCAACGAAGTAAAGCACACCGAACAGGGCCAGCTCTATCAGCTCGGGACATTCATGCGGTACCCCGAGCTGGACGCAATCACCGTCGAGTTCTGGTATGTCGACCATGTCGATGAGGACATGATTTCCAGGTACAGCCGCGCGCAAGGCATGGCGTACTTCGACAAGTATCAGAAGCGGCTGCAAGCCATGTCCGATTGCTCGGACTTCAAACCGAATCCGAACGTCTACTCGTGCAAGTGGTGCCCCTATCGAGGAAACGTGTGTGAGTATGGAATCGGAACCGCCGCCCCCAAGGCGACATCGTCTCGCTATAACCTCCCTGAATCCATCTATACGGCTGATTGATGTAGCCCGCATGCTGGTAGAAGCATGCGAAGAAGTGGAGCGGGACGGAGAGAATCCGGAGTTCGACATGGCAGTCTCGATCCTCACCCGCAGGATCGGCTTCATGTCGCCCGCCGAAAACATGACGTACGAAGAATGGCAGGACATCGTCGACGCCTGCAGTCGTGACGCGTCCGGCGTAATGAAAGTGAATCCGGAGGTGAAGAATTGAAACCGCATTTCGCACATCAGGAGCGGTCTCTTGAGTTTACAAAATCGCAACCGCGTGTTTTCGATGCGAGCGATCCTGGAACTGGAAAAACTCGTGTTGCAATTGACACGTACAGCCGAAGACGCCTACACGGAGGAGGCAAGGCTCTTGTTCTTGCCCCGAAGTCTCTCCTCCGGGCGGCCTGGGAACGAGACATCCGAACGTATTCACCTACGCTTACTACTAGCATCGCTTATGCAGCAAACCGCGATCGTGCGTTCCTTGCTGACGTCGATGTCTACATTACCAACCACGACGCAGCTGCCTGGCTGGCCCGTCAAAAAATCGCTTTCTTCAAGGGTTTCGACACCCTTATCATCGACGAAAGTGGCGCGTTCAAGCACCACACGTCGCAGCGGTCGAAGGCGCTGAACAAGATCAAGAAGTTCTTCAAGTACCGCGAGATCATGAACGGCGTGGTGACGCCGAACTCGATCACCGACATCTGGAACCAGGTGAACATCCTGGACGACGGCCAAAGGTTGGGTGCGAGTTTCTTTCACTTCCGCGCCGCGTCGTGCTCGCCCAAGCAGATCGGCCCGCAGCCGCAGATGGTGAAGTGGGAGGATCGTCCGGGCGCCGCCGACGCGGTGGCGAAGTTGATCGAAGACATCACCATCCGCCACAAATTCGAAGACTGCATCGACATCCCGGCCAACCATGAATACTCGGTTCCGTATCACCTATCTGCGAAGCAACTCGCGGCTTATCTTGCGATGGAAAAGAACGCTCTGGTGGTTCTCAACCAGACGGCCGTCGTCAGCGCGGTCAACGCTGCGGCGGTTGCGACAAAGCTCCTTCAAATCGCTTCCGGTGCGGTATACGAAGACGCAGAGACGTATCACCTGGTCGAAGCCGGGCGCTACGAGATGGTCATGGATCTCGTCGAAGCGCGTGAGTATTGCGTGGTCTTCTTCCTTTGGCGCCATCAGAAGGAAGAGCTGATCAAGGAGGCAAACCGCCGCGGCATTTCGTTCTGCCTGATCGACGGCACGGTCAGCGACAAGGATCGCAACCAGTCAGTCACCGACTTCCAGCGCGGGCTGTACAAGGTGCTGTTCGCGCACCCGCAGAGCGCCGCGCACGGCCTGACGCTGACCCGGGGTACGACTACGATCTGGGCCAGCCCGACGTACAATCTTGAGCACTACCAGCAGGGCATCAAGCGTATCCATCGCGCCGGTCAGCTGGCCAAGACCGAGACCATCGTCGTTGTCGCACCAGGAACCATTGACGAGCGAGCATGGCAAATCCTTCAGACAAAACGCCTCCAAATGTCGGACCTTTTGGGCCAGCTAGTAACGTCAGCACCAACCTCGGCTCCCTTGGTCGCACCGCCATAATGGATGAGCTGGACCGGCTGCTGAATGAGAGCAAGCCTGGCTCCGTCGTACTTCTCCCACCCGGTATTGCACCCCAGGACGTCAACTTCGGCATGAATCCAAACTTGATTGGCAAGTCCGTCCTCGGCGGTGAAGCGCAGGCCAACGCAGACACCAGGCAGCCGGTGTACTCGCTGTCGATCATGCCCGGCATCAGCGGCGGTTACGCCGTGTGGTTCGAGCGGGAGATGTTCATCGCCAATACGACCGAGGATCTGCCGGGCGTGATCCTTGCTGCGATCGGGAGGCTGAAGATCAAAGGATGAAGAGCACCAAGAACCAAACCCGCCGTGAAGAAGCTGCAAAGAAGGAAGCCGAGTTCAAGGCTGAGGAAATGGGCCACACGCTGGGAACGTGGGACGGCATGGACCAGCGCTATGGTGCGTGCCGCTGGGAAATTAGCTGCACCAAGTGCGGCGGTATCGCCACGGTGCAAGTGGATAGTCCGTTTGGCCTACCCGACATCGTCGGCCCGCAGTTGATGGAGGAGACTTGTAAGGCTTAAGCATGAGCATGCGGGACTGGATAGAGAGGACGCTTGGCATGCCTATGAAGGACGACTACATCAGGGCGCAGATCGACGCCGCGAAGATGCAGCAAGAAATACAGATCAAGAAGATGGAATACGAAATGCAGATGCAGATGGAGATGTTGAAGGCGAAGGAGCGTCCGCAGGTCGGCTACACCATGGGCATCGTCCCGGCCCACAACGGCGGGTATGTAATGACATTCGACGGAAAAACCTACGTCTCCATGGACGCAGAGGAGCTGGCACGGACCATCATCACCGCGGTCGTCGCGAAGAAAATCAAAGGCTGAGGTACGACCCTGACGAAGAGAGGCAATACTGGATGCAACTCCAATGCCCGGCGTGCGCCGATCACTACGAGGACAACTTCCAGGAACGTCTCATACCCATAAACGGGTGGACCTACAACGTCTGCCCCACCTGTTTCGCCGCGTACCTGAAGGTACGCGTGACCAAAGGTGAGCGGCTGGATCTCACCGACCTCAACCGCATCGGGAAGGTGCGGAACAAAGTGAAGAAGGCGACTCGTGACTAATCGATTCCTGTCGGAGCAGGCATACAATCACGCCACCATCCGGTGTCCGCAGTGCAAGCACACCAAGCCTTCGTTGTTCAAGACCTGGGGTGTGCTCGACGAGATCTGCATCCCGTGTCGAACCAAAGAAAAGATGCTCGGTGACGACGTACTCACGTATCCCCAAGTCCTCATGCACGGCTTCAAAAAAGTGGGCTGGCGGAAGTGATCAAGTGCTTCGCCTGCAAAGTCTACTATCCTCCATTTCCTGCAGAACGCCTGGCCATGTACGACGGACATATGGGGCGCGTGTGTGAGAATTGCTGGACGCAGTACAAGAACGCGAAGTTTCGGTACGACCTGAAAAAATTGCAGGACGCGGAAGCAATCCGTATCAAATTCCTGAAGGCTAGCCGATGAATCCCGACCTTCAACTCGTCACCCTCGACTTCGAGACGTACTTCTCCGGCACCTACTCCCTCAGCCTGTCCAGCTTCAACACCAGCAGCTACATCCGCAACGCCGAATTCAAGGCGCACTGCGTCGGCATCAAGATCAACGACAATCCCGCCAAGTGGTACTCCGGCGACGCCATCCTGTTCGCACTGAAGGCGATCGACTGGCGCAAGTCAGCCTTCCTCGCGCACCACGCGCAGTTCGACGGTCTCATCCTCAGCCACCACTACAACATCCACCCGGCGTACATCTACGACACGCTGTCGATGGCCCGCGGGCTGCACAGCAACGCCATCGGCGTGGGCCTGGATGAGGTGGCGGGCTTCTACCACCAGGGCCACAAGACGCCGAAGGTCCTGCTCAAAATGAAGGGCGTGCGCGACCCGACCGAAGGCCAGATGGACGAGCTCGGGAAGTACTGCGCCAACGACGTCGAGCTGTGCTACGGCATCTTCCAGCAGATGCTGCCCAAGTTTCCGGCATCGGAACTCGATCTGATCGACCTGACGATGCGGATGTTCACCAGCCCTGTGCTGGAACTCGACATGCCGAGGTTGAAAGATGAACTGGTACGGGAGCAAGAGGAAAAAGCACGCATCATTGCCAACTGTGGTGTCAGCCTCACCGTTCTTTCATCCTCGGAGAAGTTTGCTCATGAACTCCAATGCTCGGGGGTCAAAGATCCCCCGACCAAAATCTCGCCGACCACAAAACTCCCTACCTGGGCCTTCAGTAAGACCGATCTCGACTTTCTCGATCTACGCGGACACGAAAGTGAACGAGTGCGTAATCTCGTCACCGCCCGGCTCGCGGCGAAGTCCACTCTCCATGAATCTCGCGCCAAACGTCTCATTGACGCTGGAAGAAACGGCTTCGGGTTTCCGGTTTACCTTAAATATTACGGCGCCCACACCGGACGCTGGTCCGGCGGAGACAAGCTGAACGTCCAGAACTTCCCGCGGCCGCAGTACGACGACGCCAAGCAGTACGTATATCC
>Ga0157376_10003957_pt1 | contig 10250 bp, 8 predicted proteins | sample M45metaG_FD_121801 | JGI IMG/M metagenome (GOLD analysis project Ga0157376, IMG submission 121801) | Miscanthus rhizosphere microbial communities from Kellogg Biological Station, Michigan, USA - M4-5 metaG | ecosystem: Host-associated > Plants > Roots > Rhizosphere > Soil | place: USA: Michigan... | reverse complement strand
GCGGACAATGCGAGCTACCGGTTGTATCCGGCGCTGCGCGGCCAGCACGCCGACTACGTCGTGCAGCGTCTCAAGGAATTCCGCGACGGCAAGCACCTGTCGTCATCGAGCGGCAGGATCATGACGCCGGTGGCGCGCACGCTGGACGACGAGTCCATCGCCGCGGTCGCGGCCTGGCTTCAATCGGCACCCTGATTGGTGTGCTCACGGGACAATGGTTTTCGCGCCACGTTTACAAATGAACGGGGCATGTCGAAGGAGAGCATTGAGGCTCGGAACGCTAACATGCTGTTTTTGCAGCGAATACAGCCGGCCCAGCCGTCTCGCCAGCGAGTGCGGGCATCGGCGCAATCCGGCGGTCTGAATACACGCGCTTCAGCGACGCGTTCAACATCGCTGGCGTCTAATCGACGGGCTTTTGGTTCGAGGGTCATGTGGTCCGGGCGGGGAAGCCGCGGGCTGAACATTAGATCGAAGTATGGAGGAAGAAATCATGCGCTCTAGCTTGTGCAAGACCACAACAACGCTCGGCATTATTGCGGCTCTCGGCCTGTTCTCGGCCGGCGCCTTTGCCGGTACGACTCACAACGTCACTGTCGGTGGTGCCGGCAACACGTTCTCGCCCGTAGACATCAGCATCGCCGCGGGCGACACCGTGACCTGGACCTACGCGGGCGGCGCGGCGCCGCACAACGTCACATCGGATCCGGGCGCGGTGACGGCGTTCCGCTGTGCCAACGGCTGCGACGGCGCGGGTGGCGACGGCACACCGTCGGCGACCGGCTGGACTTCGACCGTGACGTTCCCGACCGCCGGCACGATCGCCTATTTCTGCGAAATCCACGGCGCAGCGGGCGGCATCGGCATGCACGGTACGGTCACCGTGACGGTTCCGGTCGATCTGCAGTCGTTCGAAGTCGACTGATCCACACGCCCGAACGTTCCGGCGCGCAGCGGCCTCTTCGGCCGCTGCGGCGCCGCGCAGTTTCCTGAAACCCGCAATTCGCGCGCCTCCGCGTGCGACACGCGATCGCGCGTGTCGCGTTTTCCTCCCCGTTGAACCGGCGCCTGCTGCGCCGACGGCCTCACCGGCGCTATGCCAAGCCCGGTGCAGCGCGCCCGCCTGCGGTGTTCCGTCGGTGGAACACTCGCAAAAAAACGTTGCGGCGCAACAATATGCAATCGATTGATGCATGTACCTTTTTCCTCTTAACGTCGGGTTGGCACAAGCGCTGCAGTAGATAGAAGCGCATCGCAGACCGATCCGGCATGTTCGAGGGGACCGGCGCCTGTGGCATGCGCGGATGTCCAGAACTTCGGCTTCCAGAAAATTCGCGAACCCATGGCCACGCAAGCGTAGAAACTCAGGCTGATGACTGTTCGCCGGCTGCTTTCGCGTCGCCGCGGAAGTACTACCGACCCATGCAGGAGGAGAGAAAAGATGAGTTGGCTTACAGCGAAACATCGAGTCAAGTTGTACTGCGCTGCTGCAGCGCTGCTCGGAACCGCCAGCGTCGCGATGGCCTCGTCGGATACCGAGCAATTCGCCCGTTTCAAGGATCCGAACCAGTGGGCCGCCCCAGCGGGCAATCTGATGCAGCACCGCTATAGCGCGCTCAAGGACATCAACACCGACAACGTCAAGGACCTGCAGTTCGCCTGGGCACAGTCCAGCGGCGCGCTGCGCGGTCATGAGGGTCAACCGCTCGTCATCAACGATGTCGGCGGCAAACCGATGATGTTCATCATCAGCGGCTGTCCCGAGATGTCCAAGTGCAACATCGTGCAGGCGCTGGATCTGTCCGATCCGGATCATCCGGTGCAGGCGTGGAGCTACGTGAAGACCAGCGGCCGCGACGAATCCGCCGTGCCGCGCGCATGTTGCGATACGGTCAATCGCGGCGGCTCGTACGCGGACGGCAAGTTCGTGTTCGGCACGCTCGACGGCTATGTCATCGCGCTCGACGCGCAAACCGGCAAGGAAGCGTGGGTCGTCAAGCACGCGCATCCGGACAAGGGCGAGACGATCACGCCGGCTCCGATCATCGCCAATGACAAGGTCATGATCGGCTTCGGCGGCGACGAGTTCGCAGCGCGCGGTCGTTTCACGGCGTATGCCTTGGCTGACGGCAAGAAGGTGTGGGAATGCCAGTCCACCGGCACCGACAAAGACGTCTGCCTGACCGCCAACACGAACAAGAAGAACCCGCAGTTCGGCACCGCTGGCAAGGATCTCGGCATCCATACGTATCCGGGTGACGAGTGGCAGCGTGGCGGCGGCGCGGCATGGGGCTGGTATGCGTACGATCCCGACCTGCATCTGGTCTATTACGCCACCGGCAACCCGGGCCTCTGGAGCCCGTCGTTCCGTTGCGGCGCCAAGCCGCAGACGCAGGAAGCCTGCAACAACGGCCAGTTCGACAACAAATGGTCGATGTCGATCTTCGCGCGCAACGTCGATACCGGCGAAGCGGCGTGGGTCTATCAGATGACACCGTTCGACCAGTGGGACTATGACGGCATCAACGAAGTCATCCTGGTCGACAACCTCGACGTCGATGGCAAGAAGGTCAAGGCGCTCGTGCACTTCGACCGCAACGGTTTTGCCTACGTGCTCGATCGCACCGACGGCTCGCTGCTGCGCGCGAACAAGTACGTCACCGTGAACTGGGCCGAGAAGGTCGACATGAAGACCGGTCGTCCGGTCAAGGTCGCCGAGCACTCGCCGCTGCTGCCGCAGGCCAACACGCAGGCTTGCCCGTCCGCGATGGGCGGCAAGGATCAGCAGCCGGCGTCGGTCGATCCGAACGATCCGGCGAACTTCTATGTGCCGACCAACAACTGGTGCATGGAGTTGAATCCGCAGGAACGCTCGCACACGCAGCAGGGCACCGTGTACGTGTTCGCCAACGTGTACATGTATCCGGAAAAGCCCGGCATCACCGGCAAGGTCAAGAAGTTCAACGTCGTGACCGGCAAGACCGAGTGGGAAGTGCCTGACCAGTATCCCAACTGGGGCGGCACGCTCGTCACCGGTGGCGGCCTCGTGTTCTACGGCAGCCTCGGCGGCGACTTCCGCGCTCTGGACCGCAACACCGGCAAGGTGCTTTGGTCGCGCAAGCTCGGCTCCGGCATCATCGGCAACCCGATCCAGTGGAACGTCAAGGGCAAGTCGTACATCACGATCTGGTCCGGTATCGGCGGATGGATTGGTCTGCCCGTCACCGCAGGTCTCGATCTGAACGACAAGTTCGGTGCGATCGGCGCGACGGCGATGACGAAGGCCGCGGGTCTGAACCACATCCCGCAGGGCGGCACGCTGTATACGTTCCGTGTTGGCGGGGCGTCGACAGGTCCGACCATGGCTGCGGGCGGTTCGCCGTAACGGATTGATGAGTTCGTTGTTGTTGTTATCCGTTTGATCCAAGCAACGCCCGGCGCTTCGGCGCCGGGCGTTTTTCGCTCTGCGGTGCGTCGAGGCTGCGCATCAGCGTCGGGAATCGTTCCGGTGGCGCCGGGGCACGGAATTCAGCAACATCCCCCGTTGTCAAAGTCTGCAACTGGAACGAGAGGTACGCGCATGAAAACGATGCTTCGAATCGCGCTGTCGGTCGCGTTCATCGCGGGCGCCAGCGTCGCGGCGGCCGAAGAGAAACTGACCTCCTTCACCGTCTGCGCAGACCCCGGCAACATGCCGCTGTCGAACAAGAAGGGCGAAGGCTTCCAGAACAAGATCGCCGAGGTGCTCGGCGAGACGCTCGGCACCGGCGTCCAGTACTACTGGCGACCGTCTTTCGAGCGCGCGCTGATGCGCAACACGCTCGGCGCGGGAAGTTGCGCGTTGTGGATGGACATGGCGTCCGATACCGACGGCGCCGAGATGACGACCCCGCTCTACCGCTCGACGTTCGTGCTCGTCTATCGCGAGGACAGCGGCATCGTCATCAAGGATCTCGACGATCCCGCGCTGCAGCGCGGACGCATCGGCGTGTATCAGGTTTCCGCGATCCGCCAGGCGCTCGCCGCGCACGGCGTCATGCAGAACACCGTGATCCAGTATCTCTCGCACGACGGCGACATCGTTCCCGAGGATCAACCGTCCTATTCCGTGCAGCAGGTCATCGACAAGAAACTCGATATGGCCGCCGTGTGGGGCCCGATGGCGGGCTACTACAAATCGATCAAGAAGGCGCCGCTGGTGATCCAGCCGGTCAACCTGATGGAAGACCAAGTTCCGCTCGAGTTCGACATGGCGATGGCGACGCCGCGCGGGCGTCCCGAGGTCAAGGCTGCCGTCGAGCAGGCGATACGCGACAGCAAGGACAAGATTCACGCGATCCTCGTCGAGTACGGCGTGCCGCTGGTCAAATGCGCCGACTGCGTCATCGACGGCGATCTGCCCTCGCACGGCCCGTACAAACTGGCCGACGCATCGCAGCGCACGGCCGCGAACGACGAGCCGAAGACCAACGTCGAGGATCTCAAGAAATGGCTCGCGCAGGGCGCCGATCCGAGCGCCGAGCTCGGCAACGCGGTCATCGCCAACGACCTCGAGCGCGTGACATACCTCGTCGATCACGGCGCCGACGCGAGCGCGCGCGACGGCGACGGTTATACGGCGCTCGGCAACTCGGTGCGCTTCGGCTACGCGCCGATCGCATCGCTGCTGCTCGAGCACAAGGCCGATCCGAACGCGACCGATCTTTCCGGCTGGACGCCGCTGATGTATGCGGCATGGAGCGACAACCCCGAGCTCATACGGCTTCTCATCGCGCACGGCGCGCGCCATGACCTCACCAAGGAGGCCAGCGGTCTGACGCCGCTGTCGATCGCAGCGCAGAACGGCAAGAGCAAGGCGGCCTCGGCGCTGATCGAGGCCGGCGCAGACATCAACCATCCGGTCGGCCAGGGCAGCTACACGCCGCTGATGCTCGCGGTGGCCTCGGGCTCGACCGACATCGCCAAGGCGCTCGTGCAGAAAGGCGCGAACGTCAATGCGAAGAATCCGGGCGGCGTGACCGCCCTGATGATCGCGGCGGCCGGCAACGGCACCGACAACGCGACGCTCCTGATCCAGGCCGGCGCCGATCCAAACGTCAAGAGCGAAGACGGTCGCACGGCGCTGATGATCGCCAAGTCGAACAACAGCGAGGGCGTCGCCAAGCTTCTTCAGGCCGGTCAGAAGCCGGGCGACAAGTCGTGAGCGAGGTGCTGCGCGCGGGATTTGCGCGGGATTGCGCGCGCGTGCGCAGTGAGGCTTTGCTGGAATTTACACCCCCGGTTATCGCCCCTTAAGTCATTCGGGTGAGAATCGATTTCATGGGCAGACTGCGGTTTGCGCGCATTCCGCAGGCTCTTCGATCAAAGGAGATGAGCTGTGCTTAAGAAAGTGTTGAGTGGAAGCGCTCTGGCCGCACTGGCATTTGCTGCGCTCGTGCTCGTGTACGACGGAGCCACGGCCGCGGACGCGCCCAAAGCCGACGCCAAAGCTGACGCGAAGGCCGCCGACCCCAAAGTCGACTACTCGAAGATCACGCCGCCCGATCTCGTCAAGCAGACGCCGAAGGGCCAGCTCAAGAATCCGTACACCGACAGCCAGGCCGACATCGTCGCGCAGGGCGAGAAGATCTTCCTCGGCTACAGCTGCAACGGCTGTCACGGCGGCGGCGGTGGTGGCGGCATGTGCCCGCCGCTGACCAACGACGTCTGGATCTACGACGGCGACGACGACACGCTGTTCCGCCTCGTCACGCTCGGCTCGGACGAGTTGCAGAAGCAGGGTTATTCGCGCCACGGCAGCGAAAACGTGGTCGGCCCGATGCCGCCGTTCGGTACGCTGATCAAGAACAGCGACGAGCTCTGGAAAATACTCACGTTCGTGCGCTCCAAGTACAGCCCGAACGTGGATCAGCATTACAAGTACGGCACGCCGCCGGAGCTGAAGTAAGGCCGCCGCGTCATCGCGCAGGCTCTGCCACACGGGCAGAGCCTTTCCTGCAACGTCGCGCGTTTCATTCGCGACGTGCTTTCGGAGAAGATGCCGTCGAAGTCGACGCCGCGGTGTGGTTCGTCCACATCGCATCGTCGTTCCGGCGACGAAACGGAGACAGCGTGTCGATGCGTATCAGATGTTCGTCGAAGCCTGATCATGCTTTTGCAAGCGCGTGCGGCATCGCGATCGCCGCGGCGCTCTTCGCAATCGCGTCGCCCGCGTCCGCTGCACCGTTCGCGTACGTGCCGAACCAGAAGAGCGGAACGATTTCGGTGATCGATACTGCGACGGATACGGTCACACGCACGCTCTCGGCTGGCGGCACGCTCGGCAAGCGCCTGCAGGCAATCGATTCCGATGCGAAAGGCGACGTGCTCTATGTCGTCGACGCCGAGCACAACAAGCTCGTGGCGATCGATCCCGCAACGGATTCGGTCAAGCACAGCGTCGACATCGGCGAGGAAGCCGAGGGCGTGCGCCTGTCGCCATCCGGCCATCTCATTGCGGTCTGCGCCGAGGGCCAGCACAAGGTGCTGCTGATCGATCCGAAGACGTTTGCGATCGAATCGCGCATCCCGACCCAGGGAAAGAATCCCGAGCACTGCGAGTTCGCGCCCGATGCGAAGCTGCTGCTGACCAGCAACGAAGGCTCGGACAATCTCGACGTGATCGACCTCGCGCAGAAGAAATCCGTCGGCACGATCGCGACCAGCGGACATCCGCGCGGCGCCGCGTTCGTGCCCGGCACACCGCACGTGTACGTCGCGCAGGAATCGGCCAACGCGGTCGACGTCATCGATCTCCCGGCACGCAAGAAAATCGCGAGCATCACCACACCGCTGCGCACCGCAGGCATCACGGTCAGTCACGACGGCAAGCGCATCTACGCGGCAAACGGTGGCGCCGGCAGCGTCGCGGTCATCGACGTCGCGACCAACAAGGTCACCGCCGAGATCAAGGTCGGCCAGCGTCCGTGGAACATGGCGCTGACGCCGGACGGGAAGAAGCTCTACGTCGCCAATGGACGCTCCAACAGCGTCAGCGTGATCGATACGGGCACGCTCAAGGTCATCAAGGACATTCCAGTCGGCGAGCTTCCGTGGGGCGTCACGATTCCGCAATGAGAACCGCCGTCTGGCGCACGCGCAGCACGCATCGTCGCCATCTGGAACAGCTGTTCCATTTCCGTTTCACAGCTGCGCCGAAACGAGTGCGCGAAAGGCCTTCGGAGGGCCAAGAAGCTCTTGAAAAACGGTAGGTTACGCTTTGTTTTTGGGTGGCATGCAGATTGCCTTCCCAACGCATTCGAGGGCTCGCGTCGTCCACATTTCTGCATGGGCGCGTGATTCGCGCGGATCGGATGTGACCGTCGCGTGACGCGCTCGCATCTGCCGCGCGGGGCCTGCGGCAACGGTGCAGCAGCGCATGGCAACACGGCCGAGCTAAATGGAATTTTCCAGGAGATCCTGAGCAATGAAAACCAGAGCAGCAGTCGCATGGGCAGCCGGCAAGCCCCTCGAGATCGAAGAGGTCGATCTGCAGAAGCCGCAAGCCGGCGAAGTCCTCGTGCAGATCGTCGCGACGGGCGTATGCCATACCGATGCGTTCACGCTGTCCGGCTCCGATCCGGAAGGCCTGTTCCCGGTCATCCTCGGCCACGAAGGCGGCGGCATCGTTCAGGAAATCGGACCCGGCGTGACCAGCGTCAAGCCAGGCGACCACGTGATCCCGCTCTATACGCCCGAATGCGGCGCATGCAAGTTCTGCAAATCCGGCAAGACCAATCTCTGCCAGGCGATCCGCGTGACGCAAGGCAAAGGCCTGATGCCGGACGGTACCTCGCGCTTCTCCAAGAACGGCAAGCCGATCCTGCATTACATGGGTTGCAGCACGTTCTCCGAATACACCGTTCTGCCCGAGATCGCGCTCGCGAAAATCAACCCGAAGGCGCCGCTCGACAAGGTGTGCCTGCTCGGCTGCGGCATCACGACCGGCATCGGCGCCGTGCTCAATACCGCAAAGGTCACGCCCGGATCGACGGTCGCGGTGTTCGGCCTCGGCGGCATTGGCCTTGCCTGCGTGCAGGGCGCCGTCATGGCGAAAGCCTCGCGCATCATCGCGGTCGATCTCAATGCGTCGAAGTGGGAAATGGCCAAGGCCATGGGCGCGACCGACTTCGTCAATCCGGCCGACTACAAGGACACGCCGATCCAGCAGGTCATCGTCGACATGACCGACGGTGGCGTCGACTACTCGTTTGAATGCATCGGCAACACGAAGGTGATGCGCTCGGCGCTCGAGTGCTGCCACAAGGGCTGGGGCGAATCGACGATCATCGGCGTCGCCGGCGCGGGACAGGAAATCTCGACGCGTCCGTTCCAGCTCGTCACCGGCCGCGTCTGGCGCGGCTCGGCGTTCGGCGGCGTCAAAGGCCGCACGCAGCTGCCGGGCTACGTCGAGAACTACATGAACGGCATGCTCAAGATCGACGAGTTCGTGACCGAGGTGCTGCCGCTCGACCAGATCAACCACGCGTTCGATCTGATGCACGAAGGCAAAGTGATCCGATCGGTGATCCGCTACTAAGTGGTGCGCGCAACGCGGGCGTGCCGCGTGCTTTCCAAAAAAACGTGAGGTGAAAAATGGCCAGCGTCAATATCCATCCGACCGTCGACAACGGCATCAAGCCCGGCTCGAAGGATTTCCAGGGCGGCACGCTGCAGTGCAAGTGCGGAGCGGTCGAAGTCTCGGTGAAGTCGCAGAGCGCGCACAACCATGCCTGCGGATGCACCAAATGCTGGAAGCCCGAAGGCGCGAACTTCTCGGTCGTCGCGGTCGTGCCGCGCGACAAAGTCAGCGTGACCAAGGGCGCCGACAAGCTCAAGGTCGTCGATCCGAGCGCGACGATCCAGCGCCACGCATGCACCGGCTGCGGCGTGCACATGTACGGACGCATCGAGAACACCAAGCATCCGTTCTACGGCCTCGATTTCATCCATACCGAGCTGTCGCCGCAGACCGGCTGGCAGGAACCGCAGTTCGCCGCGTTCGTCTCGTCGATCATCGAATCGGGCTTCCCGCCCAATCGCATGGGCGAAGTGCGCGGCCGCATCAAGGAGCTCGGCCTCGAGCCCTATGATTGCCTGTCGCCGGCGCTGATGGATGCAATCGCGACGCATGTCGCCAAGGCTTCGGGCGCCCTCAAGGCCTGATGCGTTCGGGCGTATCCGTACGCAACGCTACGGATACGCCCTCCCGCATGGATCTGTCGACACCGCATCCCGCGCCGCTCGCATCGCGCGAGCGCCAGAGCACGCGCAGCGCGCGCAGCGCGCGCGATCACATCGATACGCCGCTCCGAATCGCGATCGCCGACGACCACGCGGTCGTGCGCGCCGGCTACCGGCGGCTACTTGAGCTCGATCAGCACATGCAGATCGTCGCCGAATTCGGCGACGGCGAGAGCGCATACCGCTGGCTCTCATCGCACGACGCCGACGTGCTGATCCTCGATCTCGGCATGCCGGGCCAGGGTGGCCTCGCCACGCTGCAGCGGCTGCACAGACGCATGCCCGAGCTGCGCGTGCTGATCTTCACGATGCACGAAAGCGCCGAGCTTGCCGCGCAGACACTGCGCGCCGGCGCCGCGGGCTACATCACGAAAAGCAGCGCGCCCGAATCGCTGGTTGCCGCCGTGCACGCCGTGATCGCCGGCGAGCAGGCGGTCTCAGCCGATATCGCGCACGCATTGGCCGGCGCGGAGCCGCGCCGCGATGCGCTGCACGCGACGCTTTCGCCGCGCGAATTCGAAATCTTCCTGTTGCTCGCGAAAGGACACAGCGTCGAGCAGATCGCAGCCACGCGCTGGCTCAGCGCGAAGACGATCGCGAACTATCAGACATCGATCCGGCAGAAGACGGGGCTTGGGTCTTCGCTGGAGATGTATCGGTACGCGGAAGCCAACGGCCTGCTGTCATTGCAGGACGATCGCGCGAGCTAGCTCTTCTCTTCTCCCGCGAGCGGAAGAGGGGATTGAAGTGTCGCGGCATTCGCCGCGACGGGTGACGCGAGCTGCACCGATGCGAAGCGCGCGCGAATGCGCAAACCGCTGCGCGACGACGTACGCGAAGACGGCTCCATCTCGATCTCGCCCCCATGCGCCCACACGCGCTCGCGCATGCCGGCGAGGCCGTTGCCGCGATGCGGCGCGTTCTCGACCGAATCGAGCCCGATGCCGTCGTCCTCGACGCTCCATTCG
>Ga0157376_10003956_pt1 | contig 10251 bp, 8 predicted proteins | sample M45metaG_FD_121801 | JGI IMG/M metagenome (GOLD analysis project Ga0157376, IMG submission 121801) | Miscanthus rhizosphere microbial communities from Kellogg Biological Station, Michigan, USA - M4-5 metaG | ecosystem: Host-associated > Plants > Roots > Rhizosphere > Soil | place: USA: Michigan... | reverse complement strand
CGCAGCGAGGGCAAGGTCACGTCTCGCACAAACCGCCGCAAGGGATGGCGCAACGCGTCGAACACAGGCCGGGGCGAGAACGACGAAAAGCCGGCGAGTGCCATGGAATCTCCCTGTGGGCGCGAACGCGATTTCGATCTCGCCCGATGCTAGGGAAACAGTCACGCGCGCTGCCGAGGACGGCGCGCCGTGGCGACGTAGGACTCGGCCTACGGGCTAGTACACCGGCTGGTGGCGGCGGATGGCGTCCTGGACCTTGGCCGTGACCGCGAAGCCGGGACCGTACTTGTCCGCAAGTTGCGAGGCCCGAGTGCAGAACACGTCGACGCCCATTCCATAGATGAATTGCAGCGTACCGCCGGTCCAGGCCGGAAAACCGATGCCGAAGATGGAACCGATGTTGGCGTCGTGCACCGTCGTGAGCACGTTCTCCGACAGGCAGCGGGCCGTCTCGACCGCCTGGCGATACAGCAGGCGATCCTTCAGGTCCTGCATGTCCCAGGCGATGCCCGGCTTCTCGAACAGCGTCTTCAACTCGGGCCAGAGTAATTTCTTCGCGCCCTTGTCCTGCGGGTAGTCGTAGAAGCCACCGCCGGCCGCGCGGCCGTTGCGGTCGAACTCCTTGACCATGCGCTCGACCAGCAACTCGCCGGGCGTCGCGATGTACGTGCCGCCCTCGGCCCGCAAGTCGGCGCGCGTCTGGTCGAGCACGTGCACGGAGAGTGAAAGCGCCGTTTCGTCGAGCACGGCGAGCGGGCCCACGGGCATTCCGGCCTGGATGCCAGCCTGTTCGACGACAGCGGCCGGGATGCCCTCGCCGATCATCGCGGCGCCTTCCATCACGAACGTGCCGAATACGCGCGACGTGAAAAAGCCGCGCGAATCGTTGACGACGATCGGCATCTTGCCGAGCGACTGCACGTAGTCGAATGCGCGGGCCACGGTCTCGTCGTCGGTCTGCTTGCCCCGGATGATCTCCACCAGCTTCATCTTGTCGACGGGGCTGAAGAAATGGATGCCGACGAATTTCTCGGGCTGCCGGCTCGCCCTGGCCAGGCCGCTGATCGGCAACGTCGACGTGTTGCTCGCGAAAAAGCCGCCCGGCGCGAGCATCGGTTCGGCCTCCTGCGTGACCCGCGCCTTCAGCTCGCGGTTCTCGAATACCGCTTCGATGACCAGGTCGCAGCCGCGCAGCGCCTCGGCGCTCTCGGTGGGCACGATGCGGGCCAGCAGCGCCGCCTGGTCGTGCGGGCTCATGCGGCCTTTCTCGACGCGCGGCTGCGTGATCTTCGCGCTGTAGGCCTTGCCCGCCTCGGCCTTCTCGGCGCTGACGTCCTTGAGCACGGTGGCGATGCCGCGGGCAGCTTGCGCGTAAGCGATGCCGCCGCCCATCATCCCGGCGCCGAGGATGCCGACCTTCTGCGGCTTGTAGCGCGGGATGTCCTTCGGCCGCGACTGCCCCGACTTGATCGCGTTCATGTTGAAGAAGAACGTGTTGATCATGTTCTTCGCGACCGGGTTGACGACCAGTTTGGCGAGGTAGCGCGATTCGATCCGCAAGGCGGTGTCGAAATCCACCTGCGCGCCTTCGACCATCGCCGCCAGCGCGTACTCGGGTGCGGGATAGAGGCCGCGCGTCTTCTGCTTGAGCACGGCCGGCGCGACCGCCAGCATGCCGGCGACCTTCGGATTGCTCGGCGTGCCGCCGGGCATCTTGTAGTTCTTGTCGTCCCAGGGGTGGTGGGCCGGCACGGCGCTGCCCGCATGCGATTCGATCCACGCCAACGCCGCCGGCCGCAGCTGCGCGGCATCGGAGACGAGTTCGTGCACCAAGCCGAGCTCCAGCGCTTCGGCCGGCGAGAACAACTTGCTCTCCATGATGTAGGGCTGCGCGCCCATGAGGCCGAGCAGGCGCGTCATCTTGGTGATGCCGGACGCGCCCGGAATCAGGCCGAGCGTGATCTCCGGCAAGCCCAATTGGATCTTCGGGTCGTCCACTGCGATGCGGTAATGGCCGACCAGCGCCACTTCCCAGCCACCGCCGAGCGCGGCGCCGTTCAGGCAGGTGGCGACGGGCTTGCCCAGCGTTTCGAGCGTGCGGAAATTCTTCTTGATCTGCTGGATCTCCTCGAACAGGCGCGGGCCGTCCGAGGGCTTGAGGCGCATGGTGCCTTTCAGGTCGGCGCCGGCGAAGAACGTCGTCTTGGCCGAAGCGAGCACGATGCCGCGGATCGCGTCCTTGTCCCGTACGACCTGCGCCGTGACTTCGTCCAGGTCGTCGCGCCATTGATCGCACATCGTGTTGACGGGCGAGCCGGGCTCGTCGAACGTGATCGTGGCGATGCCGCCGGAAAGATCGTACTGGATGGTTTTCATGAGATTTGTCATTGCGGGCTTGACCCGCAATCCATGTTCGAAGAGACGGGGCCTAAATTCTTTCCACGATGGTCGCGATGCCCATCCCGCCGCCGACGCACAGCGTCGCCATTCCGTAGCGCAACTTGCGGCGGTGCAACTCGTCGACGAGCGTATTGAGGATCATCGCCCCGGTCGCACCGAGCGGATGGCCCATGGCGATCGCGCCGCCGTTCACGTTCACCTTGTCGTGCGGCACGCCCATCTCTTTCATGAAGCGCATCGGCACGGCGGCGAAAGCCTCGTTGATTTCGAACAGGTCGATCTGGTCGATCGTCATGCCGGCTTTGGCCAGTGCCTTGCGCGCCGCCGGCATCGGGCCCGTGAGCATGATGGTCGGATCGGCACCCGACAACGCCGCCGCGACGATCCGCGCGCGCGGCTTGAATCCGTGCGTCTTGCCCGCCGCCTCGCTGCCGATCAGCACCGCGGCCGCGCCGTCGACGATGCCCGACGAATTGCCGGCGTGGTGCACGTGGTGGATGCGCTCGACTTGCGGGTAGCGCGCAATCGCGACCTGGTCGAAGCCCATGGCGCCCAGCTGCTCGAACGCCGGCTTGAGCGCGGCCAGGCCTTCCATCGTCGTGTGCGGCTTGATGAATTCGTCTTCGCCAAGGATCGTCTGGTCGAGGAAGTCCTTGACCGGCACGACCGAGCCCGCGAAGAAACCGCCTTCGCGCGCTCTCGCTGCGCGCTTCTGGCTTTCGAGCGCGAAGGCATCCACGTCGTCGCGCGAAAACCCTTCGAGCGTGGCGATCAGGTCGGCGCCGATGCCTTGCGGCACGAAGGCCGTCGCCGAATTGGTCTCGGGATCTTGCGACCAGGCGCCGCCGTCGGAGCCGATGGGCACGCGGCTCATGCTCTCGACGCCGCCGGCCACGACCAGGTCCTCCCAGCCTGAGCGCACCTTCTGCGCGGCGATGTTCACGGCCTCGAGGCCGGAGGCGCAAAAGCGATTGAGTTGCACGCCGGCGCAGCGATAGTCCCAGCCGGCCTTCAGCGCCGCGACCTTGGCGATGACCGAGCCCTGTTCGCCGATCGGCGAGACGACGCCCATCACGACGTCGTCGACCTGGCCCGTGTCGAAATCGTTGCGGCGCTGCAGCTCGGTCAGCACGCCGGCCAGCAGGTCGACGGGCTTGACCTCGTGCAGGCTCCCGTCTTTCTTGCCCTTGCCGCGCGGGGTACGGATGGCGTCGTAGACATAGGCTTCACTCATGGTTTTCTCCAGGGAATTCGGGCGCTGGTGCAGTATATTCATTTCACCAAGCAATTGCTCTGTAAAAATGGCGACAGCCCACGGAGACCTCCATGATCGAACGAACGCTTTTCACTCCTGACCACGAGGCCTTTCGTGACAGTTTCCGCCGTTTCGTCGACAAGGAGATCGCGCCGCACCACGAAGCCTGGGAGGAGCAGGGCTATGTGGACCGGGCGGTGTGGGACAAGGCCGGGGAGAACGGCTTCCTGTGTGCGACCTTGCCCGAACAGTACGGTGGGGCCGGCGCGGACAAGCTGTACTCCGTGATCCAGATGGAGGAACTCGCGCGCGGCGGCTACACCGGTGTCGGCTACGGGCTGCACAGCGAGATCGTGGCGCCCTACATCCTGCACTACGGCACCGAGGCGCAGAAGCAGCGTTACCTGCCCAAGCTCGCCAGCGGCGAGATGGTCGGTGCCATCGCGATGAGCGAACCGGCCGCGGGCAGCGACCTGCAAGGCATTAAGAGTACCGCGATCAGGCAGGCTGACGGCAGCTACGTCCTGAACGGCAGCAAGACCTTCATCACCAATGGCTGGCACGCCGACCTGGTGATCGTCGTCGCCAAGACCGATCCGTCCGCCGGCGCCAAGGGCACGAGCCTGCTGCTCGTCGAGCGCGGGACTGAGGGCTTCGAGAAAGGCAAGCGGCTGAAGAAGCTGGGCCTGAAAGCGCAGGACACTTCCGAACTTTTCTTCGACAACGTGCACGTGCCGGCCGAAAACTTGCTCGGCGGCGCCGCGTTCGAGAACAAGGGTTTCATCTGCCTGATGGAACAGTTGCCGTGGGAGCGCATGCAGATCGCGGTCACCGCCGTCGCGTCCGCGCAAGCGGCGATCGATTGGACCGTCCAATACACGAAAGAGCGCAAGGTGTTCGGCCAGCCGGTCGCGGCGTACCAGAACACGCGCTACACCTTGGCCGAGCTGCAGACCGAGGTTCAGATCGCGCGGGTGTTCGTCGACAAGTGCCTGGAGCTGGTGTGCGCGGACCAGCTCGACACCGCGACAGCCAGCATGGCCAAGTACTGGACCACCGACCTGCAATGCAAGGTGATGGACGAGTGCCTGCAATTGCACGGCGGCTACGGCTACATGTGGGAGTACCCGATTACCCGCGCCTATGCCGATGCCCGCGTGCAGCGCATCTACGGCGGCACCAACGAGATCATGAAAGAAGTGATCACGCGGGCGATGGGGCTGGGCGGCCGCTAGCGCGGCTGTCGTCACGAACGTTTACCGCGACTGCCTTGACAGCGAAAGGTGCGGCACTATACTAATCCAATCGGTTAAGTATCAACCCGCCAAGGAGCACCTTCATGGATCCAGTCGTTCATTTCGAATTTCCCTATGACGATCGCGACCGCATCGCGAAGTTCTACCAGAGCGTTTTCGGCTGGGAGCTGCGCATGCTCGGCGAGGACATGGGCAACTATGTCGTTGCGACCACTGCGAAGCCCGGCGGCCCTGCGCGCCCCGATGCGGCAACAGGCGCCATCGGCGGCGGATTCTTCAAGCGCAACCCCGAGTGGCCCGCGCAGTACCCTTCGGTGGTGATCGCGGTGCAGGACATCAAGGCGGCGATGAAAAAAGTGAACGAAGCCGGCGGAAAAGTCCTCGGCGAGCCGATGCCGATCCCGGGCGTCGGCGACTACGTTTCCTTCTACGACACCGAACAGAATCGGGTGAGCCTGCTGCAACCGCTGCCCATGGGCATGCATTCCTGAGGCGCCCTGCCATGGCGCCGGACTCGCACACGCTCGATCGCGTGTTCTGGGCGCTTTCGGACGGAACGCGGCGCCACGTCGTCGAGCGACTGCGGCACGGCTCGGCGACGGTGAGCGAGTTGGCACAGCCGCACGGCATGTCGCTGCCCGGCTTCATGAAGCACCTTCGGGTGCTGGAGGAGTCGGGCCTCGTCACGCGCCGCAAGGAAGGGCGCGTCGTGCGCTGCGAACTCGCGCCGTTGCCGATGCAGGAGGCCGATATGTGGCTCTCTGACTACCGCAAGTTCTGGGCTGCGCAGCTCGACGCCCTGGGACGCTTCCTGTATCACGAAGAGGAGATCGATCCGTCATGGCCCAAGCCCCGCTCCGCGAAGAAAACGTCCGCACCCTCACACGCGAATACGCCGTCCCCCGCGAAAAAGTCTGGCGGGCGTGGACCGACCCGCAAGCGCTGAGCCGCTGGTTCGGCCCCGGCGACACGGAATGCGTCACGCGCGCCGAACTCGACGTGCGTGTCGGCGGGCGCTACGAGATCCGATTTCGGACCCAGGACGGCGAAGAGCACGGCGTGTCCGGCGTGTACCAGGAAGTGGCACCGCCGGACAGGATTTCGTTCACGTGGGCCTGGCAGAGCACGCCCGAAAGGGTGTCGGTCGTGACAATCGAGTTGCGTCCGACCCCGAACGGCGGAACGCGGCTCGACTTCCGGCACGACCGCTTCTTCGACCGCGTCGCGCGCGACAACCACGAGCGTGGCTGGAACGGAACCTTCCAGAAACTGGACAGGTTCCTGCGAGTTTGACTCGACGCCTCAGGCCGGAGCGAAAGTGCCTGCGAAGCTGCGCCGTGTAGGCCTGAGTATGAGTCGCCTACGCTGCGCAGGTGCCTAGGCGCGGCCGCTTCGGCGACTCAGGCGTGGCGCTCTTCGCGCCGCTCGGCCTCGGCGGAGTCGCTCGCGGTTTCCGGTGCGGGCGTCACACCCACGCCGGCCAGGTACACCATCTTCCCGCCCAGCCAACCCGAAACCACCAGCATCGCGATGGCGATGACCGACAGCAGCAGCGGGGTGCCGCCCACGGTCACGTCCTGCGCATGGCGCAACCAGGCGTTCACGAGGTACAGCGCCACGACCGCGAGGTTGATGCTCATGTGGACGATCGCCGTCTTCTTGATCGCGCGGTCGTGCAGCGACAGGAGGTCGACCAGGCCGGGAAGCGCCGCCAGCAGCGCGCCGACGATACCGCCGCACAGCGCGTAGTACGCGACGGTCGACCAGGTCTCCGGATCGCCAGAGCGCAAGGCGACGAGATCGGCGACAAGCGAGAAGATCCACAGGCCGATCGGGATGGTGACCAGCATCGGATGGATCGGGTGGCCGGAGATATTGGCGGGAGTACGCATGGATTCACCTCTTGGAGAGTGGGTGCCGCTTGAGCGTAGGCTGCGCCGCGGCGCGCGGCCGTAGGACTGCTTCGCGCAACGCGCGCCGAAAGGGCGCAATCCTTTGGCGCGGCCGTCACGCTTGGCTACTACTGATGCGCTTGTATCCGGGTCGCTACAAATGGCTGTGGCACTCTCGCGTTGTCCCTCCCACCGTCGAGCTCGCCCGCACATGAACCTCGTAGTTGCTTCCCGCCAAGATGGGCTTCATATGCGCTTCGATGTCGAGGGCCGCTGGCGCAACGGCGATGCCTTGAAGCTCGCCTACATGGTCAAGGCCGCTATCGCCCGCTTGCGCCAGGACCATGTGCTGATTGACCTCAGCCGCGTCGCGACACCGCCCGATGCGGAAGGCAAGTTCCTGATTTGCGACCGCCTGCGCCGCGCCCTGGCGCCTAAGGTCAAGGTGGTGCTCGTGGCGATGCCGGAACTGGTCGACACCGAATCGGCGCGCCAGGGACTGTCGCAGTCGCCGGACATCGTCCTGTTCAATGCCGAGCGCGAAGCGCTGGCCTGGCTCAGCCTCCAATAAAAAATCCCCCGGTTTTTTGGGCCGAGGGATTGAAGAGCCGGGGGAAGAAACTTGAAGAAAACCCGGCTGACTGTTGGAGTGTGCAGCGCTTGGGGGGTTCCCGCGCGTTTGCGCTCATCTTGAGCGCTTGTCCTACAGAAACAACTCGTAGCGCCCAAGACAATTTGCTCACGGTAGCTCATCGAGCCGCCGGCCGTCGGGAGCAGTTCCAACCCAAAAGGACTGACCATGGAGCGAATCAGCGGACCCTACAACGGTTTCTACATCGCCAGTTACGCGTGCAAGACGCTCGGGCCGGGCGAATGCTTCCTGGGTTATTCGAAGATCTGCCGCGACAAGCCCGACAACTATTGGGAAGCGCACTGCTTCGCCAAGATTGCCGGTGAACAGCTCCATTCCAACGCGCGCGACGCCGTCGCCGAAGTCGAGCGGCAAGCGCGCGAGCAAACCGGGAATTTCCCGCGCATTTCCACGTCCGCCGCAAGCCGCGCGGAACATCCTCACTAACTGATGCTCGAATCGGACAGTCCTGCGCAAGGTCGCGCGTGAATTTTTCACGCGCAGGCGTGTTCGCGAGTGATGGATAACCCTGGCACTGGCCTGCGGACGCGATCCTCTGTAGGATTCCACTGACAAGAGGCTCAAGCCCGGCGTGATCGTCATGTGAGCGGCAAAGAGCAACAACAACACAAAGCCGCGGCGCCCGCCGGACGAGCTTCCCTTGAAGAGTAATTTGCACCCGTACCGCGGTCGGCCCGACTGCGGACACTAGCGTTCCCGCCACGAGAGACACAGCAACATGTCGGATTTATCGGCCAGCCCCCAGCCCACTCCCGAATCGGCGCCTGTCGACCAGCCCACCCCCAGCCTCCGGCTCGTCTTGAAGAAGAACATGTCGCGGCTGCAGGACTGGTTCGTCATCCAGTCGAACTTCGTCAAGGTGGTGGTCGTGTGCATGGCGATGCTCATCCCCGCCACGGGTATCTATTCCTTGTCGCTGATGCACAAGCAGGCCGTCGTCGCCGAAGAAGTGAAAAGCATGACGGCCGCGGAGCCGGCGAACGAGGCCGCGTGGACCTTCAACCAGAAGCTGCCTGTCGTCTTCGGAACCGGCTCGGTCCTCAGCTTTCTCGAGGAGAACCCGGTCGAGCGAATCACCGTCATCTACAAGCCGCTGATGTGGAACGTGTCGGAGCGCTTCATCCTGATCGAGTCGCAGGGCAAGCAGTACGCGTATTACCCGAGCGACATGGAAACGAAGATCTTCTCGGACAAGGCCGTCACGGCTTCGTGGGGCGGCAAACTGACCTTCGTGCCGCGCGCCGACCTCGACAAGACGAGCGTCGAGATGCTCGAGCGCCTGGACCAGCGCTTCGCGGGTGCGCGCCCGCAATCCGAAAAGGACGGCTGGAAGGCCGGCGTGAGCGGCACCTTGTCCGCCGCCCTGACGCTGGGCCTGCTCGGTTTCCTGTTCTTCCAGCTGAAGGGCCAGTTCAAGTCGCTGAAGTTCCTGGAGCCGGCCCAGATCCACGGCTCGATCGACGACCTCGTGGGCATGGACGACATCAAGTCCGAGGTCGCGCAGATCAAGGACCAGTACATGCGCCGCAGCGAATACGCGGAGTACGGCATCAACAAGCCGTTCAACGTGATGTTCAGCGGCCCGGCCGGCACCGGCAAGACCAAGCTCGCGAGCTACCTCGCCAAGGAGCTGAACCTGCCGATCCTGTTCCATTCGGCCGCCAACCTCGAGACAGGTTACGTCGCCGGCGGCTCCAACACGCTTGGGCGCATCGCGTCGATGGCCAAGCGCCGCAAGCGCTGCATCGTGTTCCTCGACGAAGCGCAGGACCTGTTCATGAAGCGCGGCGGCCATCGCAAGTTCGACGACGACACGCAGAATTCGCTGCTCGCGATTCTGGACGGCGTGCGCACCAAGAGCGAAGCCGAGATCATCTGGATCGTCGCCTCCAACTTCAACAGCGAATCGATGCAGATGGACGAAGCCATGCTGCGCCGCTTCCAGATGAAGGTGGATTTCCGCATGCCCAACAAGGAAGAGCGCCTGGCCATCATCGGCCACTACCTGGCGCAACGCGCCGACAAGGTGCTGCCCGACCTCGACCTGCGCCATCTGGTGGAAGTGACCGAGGGCCGCAGCCCGGCCGACCTCGAGACGATCGTCAACCAGGCCGGCATCAGCGCCGTGCAAGGCGGCGACATGATCGGCGCCGCGACGCTCATGCAGGCCGCCGAGCGCGTGCTCGTGGGCAACGTCAATTCGAACACGACCAAGGAGCGTGAGCGCGACCGCCGCGTGATCGCGATCCACGAGTGGGGCCACTTCCTGGTCGACTTCGAGCGCGAGCGCAAGGAGGCCGGCGGCGACTGGGAGCAGATCCTGGCCGACATGAAGACGATCAAGATCTCGCTCAAGGCCAATCCGCGCAACAACGCGCTGGGCTTCGTGTTCCACAAACAAGGCGCGAACCTGCTCAAGACCAAGGGCGACATCGAGCACGACGTGCGCGTGCTGCTCGGCGGCATGGCCAACGAGGAGCTGTTCTTTGGCGAGCAAGGCACGACCAACGGCGCGCACAACGACATCACGCGCGTGACCAAGCTGCTGCACCATGCCGTGGCCGAGATGGGCATGTACCGCAAGACCCGCCTGAATTTCGGCGCGCTGTCCAACGACGGCCACGGCGCCAGCCGCAACCTCGACGAAGAGACGCGCGGCATCATGGAAGCGCAGAGCGAAAAGCTCTACGGCGAGACGAAAGCGCTGCTGTCGCGCCTGAAACCTCTCACCGAGCACCTGGCCGGCAAGCTGATGGACAAGGGCGAGATGAGCCTGCAGGAGGCCCTGTTCGAGAT
>Ga0157376_10003953_pt1 | contig 10255 bp, 10 predicted proteins | sample M45metaG_FD_121801 | JGI IMG/M metagenome (GOLD analysis project Ga0157376, IMG submission 121801) | Miscanthus rhizosphere microbial communities from Kellogg Biological Station, Michigan, USA - M4-5 metaG | ecosystem: Host-associated > Plants > Roots > Rhizosphere > Soil | place: USA: Michigan... | reverse complement strand
TCACCATGCGGTGCGACCAGTCGAGCAGGTCGCGATGACGATCGAGCGGAACGCCGAGCATCCTGGAGATGACGGCGATCGAGTACGGCTGCGCGTAGTCGTACAGGAGCTCCATCTCACCCGCCTCGGCGAGCGGCTCGAGGAGCTCACGGGCAAGCTCGTGGGCCGGCTCGCGCAACGCCTCGACGCTGCGGGGCGTGAAGGCCGCCGCGACCAGCTTGCGTAGGCGAGTGTGATCGGGAGGCTCGAGCCAGAGGAGACTCCAACGCTCGGAATCCCAGAAAGCCTGCCAGCGCGGATCGAGCGGCGGAACACCAATCTCCTCGGGTGCCAGAACGTGCCGGAAGTTGCGACCGAGCCGCTTGTCTCGGAGGCAGGTACGGACGTCTTCGTGCCGGGTCACGAACCACCGCTCCCGCTTCGGCTCGTAGAAGACCCGGCTCTCCTCCCGAGTCCGGTTCAGCACCGGGTAGGGATCGGTGAGAAAGCCTGGATCCGAGGGGTCGAAGGAAATTGTTTGGGTTCCCGTCAGGGGCCTAACCATACGGCTCACGCGGCCGTCTTACTTCCCTGGCAGAGGCCGGCAGGCGTTAGCATCGGCCCTGATGAATAGGTGGGTCTCTAGGAGGAGGAGAGATTTGAGCAAGCATCGACTGGTGCCGTTCGGGCTGGCAGCTTTTGTCGCCGTCGTACTCATGGCGGTGGGCTTTGCCGCGAGCGGTGCTGCGGCACCTCAAGCGACGTTCAAGGCTGGGCTGGTCAGCGACGTCGGCCGTTTCAACGACAAGGGGTTCAACCAGAATCAGCTGACGGGAATGAAGAAGGCAGCCAAGGTGCTGAAGATCCAGTACCGCGCCGTCGAGTCCCGTTCCGCAGGTGACTACCTGCCGAACATGGCGTCGCTCGCGAGGAGTGGCTAAACATCGTGATCTCGGCGGGCTTCCTGCTCGCGGATGCGACCGAGGACGTGGCCGACCAGTTCCCGAACACCAAGTTCGCGATCACCGACATGTCTGTCGCCGGGTTCAAGCGCAAGCACTCGAACATCGAGGGCCTGACGTACGCGACGCAGCAGAACAGCTACCTGATCGGCTGCCTCGCGGCACACGTCGCGGCCGCGCGCGGCAACAAGAACATCAGCGTCGTCGGCGGCGTCAAGATCCCGCCGGTCGACACGTTCCTCGCCGGGTACAAGGCCGGCGCACAGAAGTGCGTTCCAGGGACGACGGTCCAGATCGGCTACTCGCAGGACTTCATCGACCAGGCCAAGTGCAAGAGCGTGGCCCAGAACCAGCTCGACGCGGGCTCGCAGGTCGTGTTCGGCGTTGCCGGTCCGTGTGGCCTCGGTGCACTCGACGCGGCGAAGGAAGCCGGCAGGTGGGCGGTCGGCGTCGACGTCGACCAGTCGTACCTCGGCCCACACATCCTCACGAGTGCGGTGAAGAGAGTCGACCAGGGGATCTTCCTGGCCGTCAAGGGCGCGAAGACCGGCAAGGGCTACAAGGGTGGAGGCAACCTCGTCTTCAACCTGAAGAACGGCGGAGTCGCCCTTGGCAAGTTCAGCAAGAAGGCCAAGCTCAAGAAGGCCTGGCTCACGCAGATCAACACCCTCAAGAAGCAGATCATCAGCGGCAAGATCAAGCCGCCGCTCACAGTCGGCGGCCAGTAGGTCGTCCGGATTCTCGAAAGAAGGGCGGGCTCTTCGAGCCCGCCCTTCTTTTAACACCGAGCGAAGCGAAGGTCTAACGAGGCCCGGGAAAAGTGCGAAGCACTTTTCCCGGAGAGTAGAACCGACGCGGCGTCGCGGCCCTTCATAGAATCCCGCGGGCATGGACGAGCCTCCCGTCCTCGAGCTTCGCGGAATCACCAAGCAGTTTCCCGGGGTGCTCGCGAACGACCACATCGACTTCGACCTGCGTCGCGGCGAAGTGCATGCGTTGCTGGGCGAGAACGGAGCCGGCAAGTCCACGCTGATGAGCATCCTCTACGGGCTGTACACCGCGGACTCGGGCCAGATCCTTTTGAACGGCAAGCCCGTGTCGATCACCTCGCCGAAGCACGCGATCGAGCTCGGGATCGGGATGGTGCACCAACACTTCATGCTCATCCCGGTCATGACCGTGACCGAGAACATCGTGCTGGCGAATGAGCCCGTCCACCTGGGCGTCCTGCTCGACGAGTCAGCAGCCGAAAAGCGCGTTGCCGACGTCGCGAAGACGTTCAGCTTCGCGGTCGATCCTCATGCCCGCATTCAGGACATCACGGTCGGGCAGCAGCAGCGCGTGGAGATCATGAAGGCGCTCTACCGCAATGCCGACATCGTCATCCTCGACGAGCCGACCGCCGTGCTTACGCCCCAGGAGGCAGCGGAGCTGTTCGAAATCCTGAGAACGCTCACGCGAGAGGGAATCTCGATCATCTTCATCACCCACAAGCTGAACGAGGTGCTGGAGATCGCAGATCGCATCACGGTCCTGCGGCGAGGCAAGCAGGTGGAGACGATTCCGCGCGAAGGCGCGACGGAGGCAGGGCTCGCGCGGGCGATGGTCGGACGCGAGGTCCTGCTTCGCGTCGACAAGAAGCCGGGTCAACCCGGTGAGCTCCTGCTGAAGGTCGAGGATCTCTCCGTACACGATGACCGCGGACTGGAGGCTGTGCGGGACGTGACGTTCGACGTCAGAGCGGGGGAGATCGTCGGCATCGCCGGCGTGGACGGCAACGGCCAGAGCGAACTGATCGACGCCCTGACCGGCCTCCGGAAGGTCACCGGCGGCCGGATAAGCGTCGGCGGCCAGGACCTGACCCACGCATCCGCGCGCCAGGCGCTCGACGCCGGAATGGGTCACATTCCCGAGGACCGGCAGCGACGCGGCCTCGTGCTGGACTTCAACCTCGCCGAAAACCTCGCCCTGCACGACTACGGCAAGGAGCCGTTTTCGCGGTTCGGGTGGCTGAACCCGCGGCGCTGGCTCCAGTGGGCCGGCGGACTGCTCAAGGAGTTCGACGTCCGGGGTGGAGGGCCCGCGACGCGCGGTGCCTCATTGTCGGGCGGCAACCAACAAAAGGTGGTCATCGCACGGGAGGTCTCGCGCGATCCGAGCGTGCTGGTCGCAGCACAGCCCACCCGCGGCCTTGACGTCGGCGCGATCGAGTTCGTGCACCGCCGCCTCGTCGAGCAGCGGGACGCCGGCAAGGCGGTACTGCTCGTCTCGCTCGAGCTCGAGGAGATCTTGTCGCTCTCCGACCGAATCCTCGTGCTCTACGAAGGGCGCATAGTGGCCGAGTTCCCGCCGGACGTCAGCGAGGAAGAGGTCGGGATCGCAATGACCGGCGCAGGACGCGGAGTAGAAGCAGCATGAGCGTCGGTCGACTTTCAACTGCTCATCGACTGAAGAGCAGCCGATGAGCGACCCAGGGCTACCGCCCGGGTCCGCGCCGACACCGCAGGCGCCGCTCGGATCCGATCCGGAAGCGTACGCCCCGTCGGTCGCCGGCCAGCTCGCGTTCTACCAGCGCGCGGGCGGAATCATCACGCCGCTGCTCACCGCCGTCGTCGCGTTCCTTGCGGGCGGGCTCGTCGTGCTCTCGACCGGTCACAACCCCCTGCGCACGTACAAGGCGATCTTCGAAGGCGCCGGGCTCAACTGGTTCTTCCACTTCGGCAACTACCACATCGACCTCCCCTTCACAAACCACCACATCTGGTTCTGGTGGAACACCGACACGAACCTCACGGCCGCGTACAACCTCACGCAGACGCTGTTGACGACAACCCCGCTGATCCTCACCGGGCTCGCGGTCGCGTTCGCGTTTCGCTGCGGCCTCTTCAACATCGGCGGTCAGGGCCAGTACCTCGTCGGCGCGATCGTCGGGGTCTACGTCGGCTCGCGCTTCACGGACATGGCGCACCTGCCGCACGTCATCTTCGGCCTCACCGCCGCCGCGCTCGCGGGCGCACTCTGGGGATCAATCGCGGGATTTCTCAAGGCGACCGTGGGCGCGCACGAGGTGATCACGACGATCATGCTCAACTGGATCGCATACTGGGGCGGGAGCTATCTGTTCGGGCGAGGTGGTCCGCTGCAGAACCACGCCAACAAGGCGGTCCCGATCTCCGACGACGTCGCGCCGGGCGCGAAGCTGGCCGCGATCTGGGGGAACCCACACCTGCAGGCCCTGCACTCGGGCATCTTCGTCGCGCTCGGTGCGCTCGTCGTCTTCTACATCGTCCTGAACCGCACGACACTCGGCTACGAGGTGCGCGCAGTCGGCTTCAATCCCGAGGCGGCGCGCTACGGCGGGATCAGCGTCGCGCGCAACTTCATCATCGCCATGGCCATCTCCGGCCTCTTCGCCGGGCTGGCCGGTGGCCTCGACATCCTCGGCTGGCAGTTCCGGCTCGGGGTGCTGGACGTTCAGGTCTCGAACATCGGCTTCATCGGCATCGCGGTCGCGCTCCTCGGGCGCAATACGGCGGTCGGAGTCGGATTGGCCGCGCTCCTCTTCGGCGGCCTGCTCACGGGAACCTCCACCCGCAGCCTCGATCCGAACATCTTTCCGCCCCAACTCGCGGGGAATCTCGCCCTGATGATCCAGGCCCTCGTGCTCCTCTTCGTCGGCGCGGACTTGCTGATCCTCTACATCTGGCAGGCACGCAAGAAGGTTCGCATGCCCGGACTGAGCCGCGCAGCCGACGAGGCCGCATGAGCGCGATGCAGTACGCCGCACGCGTCCGGGAGAAGTGGGCCGGCAACGTGATCATCGCGCGTGTCGGCCTCGCCCTCGGACTCTTCGCGTTCGTCGTCGCGCTGCCGCCGTTCAATGCTCCCGTCTGGGTACCGGTGTTCGTGGGGTTCCTTGCCTTCGCGGCGGGGATCTGGGTGCTCTCGCGCGGGATGCGCCGGCCGGGGTGGACGGCGATCGGGTTCGGCATCGTCGGGATCGGGCTCGGCGTCCTCGCTACCCGCGCGAGCACATCGAACATCGACCAGGTCGTCGTCTGGTCCGCACTTCTCTCCGCGACGCTCGTCTGGGCGACGCCGCTGACCTATGCCGCGATCGGCGGCCTGTTTTGCGAACGCAGCGGCATCGTGAACATCGGGCTCGAGGGGATGATGCTCGCGGGCGCGTTCTTCGCCGCGCTCGGTGCGGATAAGTTCGGGAACTGGGAGATGGGACTCGTCTGCGCAGCGGCCGCCGGCGCGGGCTTCGCCGCCGTGCATGCCGTCATGTGTATCAATCTGCGTGCCGACCAGGTGGTGAGCGGCTTCGCGATCAACTTCCTCGCGCTCGGCCTCACCGGCTACTTCTTCATCGACATCTACGGCGAGAACGGCACACCGGGTGACCTGCCGCGTATCCCCGACGTCAACATCAACTTCCTCGGCAGCGTCTTCGGCCATCTGAACCTGATGATCTGGGTTTCGTTCGCGCTGTTGATCGTCGCCCACATCACGCTCTTCCATACGCCGGTCGGTCTGCGCATTCGCTCCGTTGGCGAGCATCCGCGCGCAGCGGACACAGTCGGCATCTCCGTGTACGGGACCCGCTATGCCGCGGTGATCCTCTCGGGGATTCTCGCCGCGCTCGGCGGTGCGTACCTCTCGATCGGCTACCTCGGCTCGTTCAGCGAGAACATGACCGCAGGCCGCGGCTATATCGCACTGGCCGCCGTGATCTTCGGGAACTGGCGCCCGTTTGGGGCGTTCGCGGCCGCGCTCCTCTTCGGGGGGTCGACCGCGCTCTCGTTCCGCTTGCAGCAGCCGTGGCCGGCGCCGTCCGTCCTCTTCCAGGCGCTCCCGTACGTCCTGACCCTGATTGCGGTGGCCGGAGTGATCGGCCGCTCCGTCCCACCTGCCGCAGCTGGCCGCCCTTACGTCAAGCAGTAGGCGCCGGGCCTGGGCGGCGTTGCTGCTCGGGCTCGCAAGCCTCCTCACGATGCCGGTGGCACTCGAGGTCGCGGCACGGTCCAAGCGCATCGGCCTGTTGGACACCGCGTACGCGGTGCCACTTGCCTTCCTACTCGGGCTCGTGGCGCTCGTGATGGCCCGCCGAGCCCGGAACAACCTGCGCTGGCTCCAACTGCGGGAGGGCGGCACCGGCGTCGCGACGGTCGCGGTCGTGGTCGCCGCCGTCGCGCTCTGCCTCGCCCTCGTGGCCGCTCTTTCCGTCGGTTTCTACGGACTCGTCGTGCTCTACCAGCACTCACGCTGATTCCCACTTTCAGCCGCGTCCATCAGCGCCTAAGATGGGGCCGCCGCCGTGTTCGAGATTGGTAACAGCCTCCGAGAGGCTCGTCTTCGCCAGAGCCTGGACTTCCCCGAGATCGAGCAGGGGACGAAGATCCGGGCCAAGTATCTGCGCGCGCTCGAGGACGAGCAATTCGACGTCCTGCCGGCGCAGACCTACGTCAAGGGCTTTCTCCGGTCGTACGCCGAGTACCTCGGCCTCGACGGTCAGCTCTACGTGGACGAGTACAACTCCCGGTTCGTGGGCGGAGAGGAGGAAGCGCCCTCCCGCCCTAGGCGTTCCGCTCCGCCGTCGCGGGGCGTCCAGGTTCAGTCTCGAGTCGTCTTGCTGACGCTGCTCGGCATCGCGGCCGTGACGGCTCTCTTCATCGTCGCCTGGACCCGCGGCGAGCCTCAGAACGTGACACCGCTCGGGCTCGGGACGACAACGACCACGAAGGTGAAGACGCCAACGCGGCCGGCAGTTCCGACAACGGCTCGGCTGCTCGTGAAGGCGCAACGGGGCCCGTGCTGGCTCCAGGTTCATCGCGGCTCGGCGGCGGGGCCAATTCTCTTTCAGGGAACGCTCGACCAGGGACAGAAGCAGCTCTTCACGGGGCGGAAGCTCTGGATCACGCTCGATCGCCCCGAGAACCTCGTCACGATCCTCAACGGGCGCACCCATCCGCTGCCCGTCGGCGGCGTGAAGACGTTGGTCGTGACGCCGCGGGGCATCCGCGCGGCCGTGTGATCGCGCCCCCGCGCGCCTTCATCGTCGTCACCGGCAGCGAGCTCGTCCGAGGCGACCGCACGGACCTGAATGGTCCCTTTCTGGCCTCCGAGCTCCTGCGTCGCGGAGTCGAGCCCGCGCGGATCTCGATCGTCGGCGACCGTGAGGACGAGCTGGCCGAAGCGCTCGCCGAAGGCATGCATGCCGACCTATGCGTCGTCTCCGGTGGCCTCGGCCCGACGCATGACGACCGCACCGTCGAGTTCATCGCCCGGGCCGCGGGCGTCGGTCTTCGGGTCGACGAGGACCTTCATGCTCAGATTGGTGGCATCTCCCGCGCGTTCGCCGAGCGGCTCGGGCGTCCGTACGTCGACTTCGAGAAGGGCGTACAGAAGCAGGCGACGATTCCCGAGGGTGCGATCTCTCTCGGCCTGGCCGGCACCGCACCCGGTCTCGTCCTCGAGCACGGGGAGACCGTGGTCGTCGTGCTCCCCGGGCCACCGTCCGAGCTCCAGCGCTTGTGGGCGGTCGCGCTGGAGAGTGAACCGGTGCGCCGCGTCCTCGGCCGCACCCGGCCTCCCGAGTTTCGTCAGCTTCGCTTCTTCGGCGCGAGCGAATCGACGGTCGCGAAGGCGCTCGCAGATGCGGGCGGCGACGGGGACGGGGTGGAAGCAACCATCTGCGCGCGCGACTTCGAGATCCACGTCGACCTGGTGGTGGCTCCCGGCGCCGGAGCCCGCGCGGACGAATTGACGGAACGGCTCGTCGCGCCCCTCGAGCGGCACCTCTTCAGCCGCGACGAGCGCCCGGTCGAGGAGCTCGTGCTCGACCTCTGCCGCGAGCAGGCGCTCACCCTTGCGACCGCGGAGTCGTGTACCGGCGGGATGGTCTCGCAGCGGCTCACGTCTGTTGCCGGCTCTAGCGACGTCTTTCTCGGCGGCGTGGTCGCGTACTCCGACGACGTCAAGACCCGGGAGCTTGACGTGCCGCCAGCTCTCCTCAGGTCTCACGGGGCGGTCTCGGCCGAGGCGGCGGAGGCGATGGCCGCCGGGGCGAGGGCCCGACTGGGAGCGGACGTCTCGGTTTCCGTGACCGGCATCGCGGGTCCCGGCGGTGGCAGCAAAGAAAAGCCCGTCGGGCTCGTGTACCTCCATGCGCAGACGCCTGCGCGATCGCACGGGGCGGACTTCGTCTTCCCTGGTGACCGCGAGTCGATCCGCCGGCGCGCGACCGTCACCGCCCTGCATCTGCTGAGGCGTCTTTTGCAACAGACTCGCGACGAAGCTGCGTGAAACTCCCGGCTAGCGTGGACGGCCGTGAGCGTGCGCGTCTGTTCTGTGCTCTCCGTCTCCCCGAGGAGACGCTCGACACGCTGTCCGACTGGCAAGCCGACCACATCGACGGGGGCAGGCCGGTCCCCCGCGACCACCTGCACATCACGCTGGCCTTCCTTGGGCACCGTCCGCTGGCGGAGCTCGAGCCGATCTGCCGGGAGCTGCGCGAGGCCGCCGCGGCCGCTGGCCCGATGCGGCTCCTGCCTGAGCGCTACCGCGAAACCCGGAGCGTCGGGATGCTGGCGCTGAGCGACCCGGAGAAACGAGCGAACCGGCTGGCGGTCGACCTCCAGGGCCGCCTGGAGCGCCTGGGTGTCTACGAGCGGGAGCGCCGCCCGTGGCTCCCGCACATTACGGTCGTCCGCTTCCGGGAGCGCCCGGGGCTCCGGCCGCCGCTGCCTCCGCTCGGGGAGGTCAGTCCGTCCGATGCCGCTGCCTACCATTCTGTGCTGCGGTCCGGTGGAGCGCAGTATGTCGTCCTCGAATCTTTTGCCCTAGGAGGTTGATGGAAGTGGATCGCGAGCAGGCTCTGGACGCCGCCCTCGGGCACATCGAGCGTCAGTTCGGCAAGGGCGCCGTCATGAAGATGAACGACCACGCGCACGTCTCGATCGGCGCGGTGTCGACCGGCTCGCTCGCACTCGACCTCGCGCTCGGGATCGGCGGGCTCCCGCGCGGCCGCATCGTCGAGATCTTCGGGCCGGAGTCCTCCGGAAAGACGACGCTCGTCTACCACGTGATCGCGGAGGCACAGCGCCGCGGCGGCATCTGCGCATTCATCGACGCCGAACATTCCATGGACCCGACGTACGCGAAACACATCGGCGTCAACATCGACGACCTCCTCGTTTCGCAGCCCGACACCGGTGAGCAGGGGCTCGAGATCGCGGAGCTGCTCATTCGCTCGGGGGCGCTCGACGTCGTCGCGGTCGACTCTGTCGCGGCGCTGACGCCGAAGGCCGAGATCGAGGGCGAGATGGGCGACACGCACGTCGGCCTGCAGGCGAGGCTGATGTCACAAGCGCTGCGTAAGCTCGCCGGCACGCTGAACCGCACCGACACGATCTGCCTCTTCACGAATCAGCTGCGAGAGAAGATCGGCGTCATGTTCGGGAACCCGGAAACGACGCCCGGCGGTCGCGCCCTCAAATTCTACTCGTCCGTGCGACTCGACATTCGCCGCATCGAGACCCTGAAGGAAGGCGTCGAGGCGATCGGCAACCGTGTGCGCGTCAAGGTCGTGAAGAACAAGGTCGCGCCGCCGTTCAAGCAGGCCGAGTTCGACATCATCTACGGCTCCGGCATTTCCTGGGAGGGAACGGTCCTCGACGCCGGGCTCGAGCGCAAGGTCGTGACGAAGTCGGGCTCGTACTTCAGCTTCGGCGACGAGCGGCTGGGCCAGGGCCGCCAGAACGCGACCGCGTTCCTGCGTGAGCATCCCGACGTCTGTCAGGGAATCCTCACCGGCATTCAGGTGGCGATCGGACCCGAGCAGGTTGCGTCCGCGCGGCTCCTTCCCGTCGACGCAGACGCCGTCGCCGAGCAGAACGGCAAGGTCACGCAAGACCTCAAGGTCGAGAAAGCCGCCTCGAAGAAGTAGTGCCGACCGTCACCGGGCTGCGCGAGGACCGGCGCGGCCGGGTGGCCGTGGAGCTCGACGGCTCTGCGTGGCGTACGCTTCCCGCGGACGTCGTCGTGCGCTCAGGAATCTCCTGCGGCCGGATCCTCGACAGGCCGGCGCTTCGACAGCTCCGGCGGGAGCTTCGCCGAGCCGAGGCGCTCGCAGTCGCCGGCCGGGCGCTACGGGCACGCGACCTCTCGGCCCGGGAGCTTGCGCTACGCCTCGAGCAGCGCGCCGTCGGCCCGAGCGCGGCGGAAGAGTCTCTCGCAGCCCTGAGCGCCGCCGGGCTCGAGCGCAAGGTCGTGACGAAGTCGGGCTCGTACTTCAGCTTCGGCGACGAGCG
>Ga0157376_10003951_pt1 | contig 10257 bp, 11 predicted proteins | sample M45metaG_FD_121801 | JGI IMG/M metagenome (GOLD analysis project Ga0157376, IMG submission 121801) | Miscanthus rhizosphere microbial communities from Kellogg Biological Station, Michigan, USA - M4-5 metaG | ecosystem: Host-associated > Plants > Roots > Rhizosphere > Soil | place: USA: Michigan... | reverse complement strand
GCGTGCCGCAGGTCACCATCAGGAAGACGTTTCACATCACCGAGATCGTCAAGAAAAACCTCAAGCACATGGCTGAATTCTTCATTCGGAATTTCAAGGATAAATAATGGCCGAGAAACTCTCGATCACCATCGCACTGAACGGCGGCAAGCAGATCGAGCAGCAGCTCGAGGGCATTGGTGAGGCCGGTAAAAAGGCGTTCGAGGATATCCTAACGGCAGCGGAAAAGGCCGGCGGGTTCAAGAACCTGAAGCCGGAAGAGCTGGCGCAAAAGTTCAAGGATCTGGGCATTACCGGCAAGGATGCGATCGACAAGATCACCGGCGCGGTGCAACACGCGATGCGGCTCGAAACCATGGTCAATGTGGTGAGTAAGCTCGAGACCGGTTTTGCCGGGCTGTCAACGGCGGCCCTCGGGTTCCTCCGCGCGCTCGGACCGATCGGCGCGATCGCCGGCACCATCGGCACTGCGCTGGTCAAGGCGGCGATCGACGCGGCGGCAGCCATCAACAAGGTCGACGCCGCGGCGATCAAGGCCGGCATGTCGGTCGAGACGTTCGACCGTTTGCGCCAGGGTCTGGAGGCGGCCAAGTTGAGCGCGAAGGGGGTCGACGCGGCCATGGTCGGCATCGGCTCCGCGGAGGCAAAGGCTAAGCTCGACGAGGTTGGAAAAGCCTTTAAGTTTTTGCAGGACAGCAGCCGCGCCGGGATAGTGCTCCCGCGAGTGGATCAGGCGACCGGCTTCGGCGCCGAGCAGATGCAGTTGCTGGTCGAGGCGGCAAGGGGTGTGGGTCCCGCGGTCGAGCCGGCGAAAAAGGCGCTGGCCGAACTCGGTGTCACGGTTGTTCCAAACGTCAATAAGTCACTGTCGGAGATGATCGCCCTATGGGGCGACACCAGCGTGGGCACGGCGGCGTTTGTCGAACAACTGCGGAAGATGCCGGACAGCGCCAACCGCTCGGCATTGGCGATCGATGCATTCAAGGAAGGCGGCGTCGAGCTGGTGCAGGCGTTGCGCAGTGGCCTGATCACCGACGACCAGTTCAAGGAGAGGCTTGGAACGATATCGCAGGGAGCGACCGATGCCGCCAACAAGGTGGAGCAGTCGGCAAACCGGATGGCGACGGCCTGGGACCGCTTCAAGACCACTGGCGATCTCAGCCAACTCAACACCGTATTGAAGGAAATCGGGCCGCAGGCGAAAGGGGTGGTCGATGAGATCGGCGCGCTGACGTCAGCGCTCGACAAAGAAATCAAAGCTCAGTTTTTAGTGACCTTTCAACAAGACATCAAAGACACAAACAGCGCGATCGAGGGGCTGATAACCACTTGGGAACGATTGATTGCTGTATTCAAAGAAGGTAATGCGGCGCGCAGCAACCCGGTCGTCGGCGGCGGTCCTGGCGAAGCCATTCCCGGCAAGGCCAGTGGCGGCCTGATCGGCGGCCGCGGCTCGGGCACCTCGGACAGCAACCTCGCCTGGGTATCGCGTGGCGAGCACATCATGCCCGCGCGGGCTGTCGCACAGCCGGGCGTGCTGGCATTGCTGGAAGCGCTGCGGCGCACCGGCGGCAATCTGCGCGGGGTGATGAACGGCATGGGACGGTTTGCGGCGGGCGGCGTGGTGCCGCGGTTCGCCGCAGGCGGGCTGGTCGGCGGCGGCATGGGCCACCTCGGCACCGTCGACCTGCGAACCGACCACGGCGTGGTGCGGCTGATGGCCGGGGCCAGCGCGGTCGAGCAGTTGTCGCGGCTGGCGGTGACGAAGCGCATGACCTCGACCGGCAGAAAACCGGGCTTCATCGGATGACGATCGGCGCTGACAACAATTACACGCTGCTGGTGATGTCGCCGATCGGCGTTCCACTTTATAGCGCGCGTGGGCTGACGCAGACGCTCACTCCCGTGTCTGAGGCGAAGCCTGTTCCTAGGCGCACAATCAATGGTGAATTAAGGTGGCTTGGGCTCACCCAGATGCAGAAGTACGAATCCACTATCACTTGTACAGATCAACAAAGTCCTGCGTTCGACGGCGTATGGCCGGGGCAGGCGGTGCTGGTGAACTGCGTCTGCGAGTTGGCGTATGTGACGTCGGGCGGTTCACCGAGCCGCACCGTGGTGCCAGGCACGACGCCGCGCACCACCAGCGACGGCTTCACATACTACTATCCGCAGATCGCCTTCATGGTGACGGACTACGACCAGTCGATGGACGAATACGCGCACGACTATCAATGGCAGATCAGCCTGCGGGAAATCTAGATGCCGATCGCCTCGCCGTTCTATTTCGCCTGGGTCGAGCCGGACGAAACCACGTTCGACGTCAGCCACCACCGCATGGACGAATACATTTTTTCGGCCAAGCGGACCATCGCCGAGGGCGAGAAGCCGCTGCTCGAGATCGAGATCCAGAACCCTCATGTCGGCCTGCTCAACCCGGAGCGGAAATACTGGGCCTGGTTTTCGTGGGACAACGGCGCCTCGATCGTGCCGCTGTTCTTTGGCCGCATCGTAGGATCGCCGGCCGCGATCTTCGAGGAGGTGATCACGCTGCAGCTGATCGCCGACCCGATCGACTATCGCCAGCGGGTGCAGGCGGTTGCCGAGACGCTGAAGGTGCCGCCGTTCTATGATCCGGTGTTTATCGACGTTTCAAGCCGCGACGATCCGAACAGCATCCTGGAGGCGCACGCCAAGGTCTGGGACGTCGATCCGGTGACGCATGCGGTCACAGCCAACGACATCATCACCGGCGACAGCAACGAGGACTTCACCGGCGACGATCATTTCTATGACGGCATGCAGATGACGATCGGCCAACCGCCGGCCACCGCGATCCTGATGGATGCGTCGGTGTCGTGGACGCAGACCGCGCAGGGCCTGGTCGACATCACCGAGGGTTACAGAACCTTCGAATGTCTCAATGGCGACGGCATCATTTCGGAATGGCCGAAGCCGGGCGGCGACATCGGCGGCGGCTACAAGGTGTACTTTGCCGACGCTTTCGACACCGCGGGCGCGGCCGACGCCGAGATGGTCAGCCTGTCCTGGTCCTACCAGAACAAGCAGAAGAAGCACGCCAACGGCGACACCCTAAGCATCAACATCAACTATTCGACGCCGATGGGTGGCCGGGTCGCGGCGCAAAAGGTTCTGACCTGGCAAAGCCAGGTCGGCCTGCTCGATCCGTATGCCCTGGACGACGAGGGCGATTCGGCACCGATCAATATTCCACCCTCGTACAAAGACACGTCGGGCTATGTGATGGCCTGGAACGTGGCGGCGTCCATGACCGTGAAATACGAGGCCAGCAGACAGCGCACCGAGCGGGTGATCTTTCAGGTGCTCACCGACACGCAACTGGCTAGCCCTGGGGTTCAGCAGATCGAGACCATGACGCGATCCGGCACCGATGTCGGGGTGCCGATCATCAATTTGTTGAACTGGACCACCATCGCCGGCCAGGCGGTGGCGCTCGGGCAGATCATCTTTCCCGACAGCGTGGACGTTCCCGGCAGCCAGGTCGCGCAGATCTGCGTCACGGCGGGCACGGCCGGCACGGTGCCGCCCGCGTTCTCGGTCATCGCCGGCGTCACCACGATCGACGGGTCGGTGACCTGGTCGAGCCTCGGCGCCGCGACGCCGCCGGACAATGCGGTGGACTGGACCGCGGCGGCCCACGTCAACGCCGGCACCGTGATCCTGCCACAACGGCCGTTCGTGGTTGATCTTGCGACGTTGCAACTTCCCGGCCTGCACGCCTACCCGCAAACCAGTCTGCAGCTCGCCGAAGGCAGCTATCTGCGAATGATCGACGGCTCCTATGCGGTCTGTACATTCGCTGGCACCTATCCCGGCTCGGCGGTGGTGACGCCGCTCGACAGCCTGCCGAGCGGGCGATCGTATTTCATCGCCACCACCGCGGGCACGTCAGGCGCGCAATATTTGATCCCGCCGTTCGACGAGACCCTGCACGCCACCACGGCGGACGGCACGGTGACATGGACTTGCATCGGCACCGGCGAGATCCCGGCCGGCGGCTTTCCCGGCGAGGTGCATGCCGCGACTTACTTTGCCACCGACCGCGGCCGGCAAAGCCTGGAATATCTGGCGGCCTTGGTGCGGGCAAAGCTGCTCTATCGCGCGCGCTGCATCGAGATCGGTTTCGACTGCGACTACTTGCGTGGCGCCGCCATCACCACCCGCAAGACCGTAACGTTGCACGACCCGCGCATTGCCGGTGGCGTGGCGCTCGGCAAGGTCAAGGGCGCCGAGCTATCCGTCAGCGACACCGGCGTGGCCGGCTGCCGGGTGACGATCGCCTGTTGTGCGGGGTTCGGCAACGCGGTGGAGGAAGTGGAAGGCGATCCTTCCTATGTCGACGCCGGCTATGTCGACGACGGCTACCAGTGGCACGACAACTCCACGATCGTGCTGCCTGGCGCGACCGACCTCGGCTATGCGCCGCCGGCCTATGTTGCTACCGACGACGGGCTGACGTTCCCGTTGTCGCGCGAGGACATCGTGCTGGTGGATACATTTCACCAGGGCGCGGACGTGGCGGACGCGGCGCTTGACGCGATGTCAGCGGCGGCTGTAGCGGCGGCGGCACCGCCACCAAGCTATGACGCCGAAGGCATTTACCAGCAGCAACGCGAACAGAAAATGCTCAGCGCCAACACGCTGGCAAAAATGCTGGAGGAAAATCCAAGCTGGCAGGAATTCCAGCTGAAGCCGGTCACTGGTTCTTTTAACAAGGTCTACAACGTCAAGTTTTCGAACCTGGCGGTTCCGATGGGGATCGACCTGCAGTCGGTGACAGTGTCGTGAGCCAGGACATTGAAAGCATCGTCCGGCCGTTTCAGACCAACCAGGTCACGCCGGCACAGACCTATTACGCGCCGGGGCAGGTCGGCGTTCCCAACGTGATCCTGCGTCTCGGCCGCGGCGGTTCGGGCAAGGTGCTGACCGGCAGCTATTCCTTCACCACGACGAAATATTGCGACGGTGCCGAGACCGAGAAAGCCATTGCCGAATTCAAGAAACTTTCGGGTGGTACTCCGCCTCCATTCGGCCCATGACCAACGCGGAACGCCAGACCCACGTCATTCGCATCCTCGGCACCAACAAAGCGGGCGAAATCCTGCCGGACATCTGGGCCGACGTCGAGCGGATCGACCGGATGGAAATCAGGACGCAGGTCATCCAGGTTGGTGGGGTGGTCCAGTATCAGACGATCAAACTAAAACTGCGGTGGCTCGACGATCCGGACGGGCCGAACTACGACGAGAAAGGCGACAAGAACCGCGAGCACAAGATCGTCAAGGTGTGCGACCCGTCGCTGCCGCAAGACAAGCTGGACGACCCCGACGAGTGGATTCCGATCAGGTCGATCGTGCGCATGGAGATCAAGTTTGGCGGCGGTAACATCATCAAGCACTTCAAGGAGAACAATCCAAACATAGACTACGACGGTCGTGTCGTCGAAAATCGCCGGATCACGCACTGGGACACCACCATCGACGAGGCAGCGCAGGCGGCATTCGACGCCGACCCGACCCGCAAGGTCTATGTCGAGCGTGACGGCAACCGCGGTTACCAGCGCATCGAGGGTACCGAGGACGAGGACCAATACGTCGAGCACCAGATCGTCAAGAAACTGAACCGGCAGGACAGCCAGCAACTGCTCTCTACCGGCAACGACCAGCGCCGGGTGCTGCATCTCAGGAACCAGTATCAGATCGACGAGTCGCATCCGGCCAAGCTCGAGGAGCTGGGAACGGGCGAAATCAATCCGCCGTATCGGCTTGACCCGTTTCAGAACATCATCAACGTGCAATTCCAGTTCAAAGTCTATGTCATCATTGTTGCACAGAATGGCGAATATGCGGTTGCCAATCCCGATATGAAAAGCGTCAAGGTTATCGAAACACGCAGCAATCCGTCGGTGGTGAGCCTGCTGGGAAAACCAGTGACGGCGACGCTGATAGAATGTCCGGTGAATGCCGGCGAAGACTTTGCTTCGCTGGAAACCACATGGACGGCGGTCGGTGGTTTCCCGGAAGAAATATCGGCTTACGTTTGTCCGAAAACAAAAGAGATCCAGGAGAACTGGTTCGACTGGTATGTGGCGTCGGTCAATGATGAGGACAACCTGTCGAGCCATCCGTTCCTGTTGAGGTTAGGCAAGATCCCGATGGGTGTGCCGACGACTATCAAATTCAAGATCAGGTATGAGCCGCACCTGCTGGATGAGAATGCCGACAACAACAAGATGGTGCAGATGTATCCGACCACCGGCACGCATGATTGGGCTGGTGTTGGCTTGACAAACCACACCAAGGGTTGGGTCTGGCGGGCTTATAGAACCGACAAGCATGGGACTGAAAAGCTGTTCAAGGCGCCACCGGAGTGGAAGACGGACAGCATCATATTGTTTGGCACCAGTGTCATCGCGCCGGGGCTGCTGTTTGGTAAAGACCCGCCATTGATAGCGGCCGACATCCCGCAAACGCCATGAAGGAAAACCAGTGACGCAAACCTACCGCACCGACGACCTTGCGCGCTGGGGCACCGGCCAGGGCTTCAACCTGACCGCGGCGCAGGTCGACATCAATTTCTGGGACCTGGTGCAGCGGATGATCGCGCAGGAAGCGCGGCCGGATGCGGCGGCCGGCATCGATCACTTCGAGATCGTCGGCATCAACATGTTCGTGCACATGACCGACGCCACCGTGCTCGGGCCGTATGAACTGCCGGTTGCAACCTTCAACGATCGCGGCACCTGGGCGCCGGAAACCGACTACTCGAAGATGGACACGTTTTCCATCAATGGCGGGCTTTACGTCGTAACCTGGGACCACACCTCGGATCTGACATTTGACGCCGGTGCCAATGACGGCGCCGGCCATGACTACTACCAGCTGATGATCCAGACGCCAGGCGCGGCGTTGCCGGCGGGCGGTGCGGTGGGAATGTTGCTGGGGAAGACCACGACGACGGACTACGCGGTTGGCTGGGGTTACACCGATGCCAGCGTGGTGAGTTTTGTGCCGGCGGATGACTCGACGCTGACCTCGGACAATGTTGCCGATGCGCTTGAGGAACTGGCGGCTGGTGGCGGCGGCGGTGCGGGCAGTGCGGTCGGCAAGCAGACAATCTGGATCCCGGCGGTGGCCATGACGCCGCGCCTCACCAATGGTGCTGCGGTCGGAACGATCGAGACATCGACCAACAAGAACATGATCAAGACGCTCGACTTCGACACCACCACGGTCGAGTACGCGCAGTTCGATATTGCGCTGCCGAAATCCTGGGATCTGGGCAACCTCACCTTTCGGGCGTTCTGGTCGCACGGCTCGACGACAACCAACTTCGGCGTCTCGTTCAACATGGCCGCGGCGGCGGTGTCGAGCACGGACGCGCTCGATGTCGCGTTTGGATCGGCCGCGGCGATCAACGGCACCGGCGGCGCCACCAATGCGCAGTATGTCACCGCCGTGTCGGGGGCGATGACGGTGGCCGGCACGCCGGCCTACGGCGATCTGATCATGTTCCGGATCAGCCGCAACCCAGCCGACAGCGGCGACAATCTGGCGATCGATGCCAGGCTGCATGGCGTGCAACTGTTCTACACGACCAACGTCGCGACGGACGACTGATGCTCCGGGTCAATCAACTGATCGGGTTCGGCATCGGATCGGGCGCCGTTACGATCGGCAGGGTGCTGGCCGCCAGCGGCAGCTATGCGCTGGTTGGCAATGCGGCCGGCGTCCAGAAAGTATCGCCTGCAAACAAGATCCTCACCGCTGCTGCCAGCACCTACAGCCTCACCGGCGCGACGGCGATCTTCGCAAAACCCGATGCCGTTTTTTCCAACGTCAAGCTGTTGATGGGATTTAACGGCGCCGATGGATCCACCGGGTCGCCGGGTATGACGGACGAGAGCGGCGCCGCGCATGGTACAGCAACCGTAACCGGGGCCGCTCAAATTGATACGGCGCAATCCGTCTTTGGCGGGTCGTCATACCTTGGCGATGGTTCTAGTTCCTATATCAGTTTCGCGGATCATGCCGACTGGAACCTGGCAAATCAGCCATTCACATTGGAGTTCCGCGTTCGCACCACGACGGTCAGCGGCACGCAATTTGTTATTGGGCAATGGTCAGCCGGCGGCAACCTTGGCTGGGTGTCTTATTTTGATAACGCCACGCTGCAATTTATTGCCTCGGCCGATGCCGTTAATGGACTTTTCACGCTCACGGCAACCCTGGCCGCGAATACCTGGTACGCCATTGCCATTGACTTTGATGGTTCCAAGTATCGCATGTACAAAGATGGTGTGATGACCTCATCGGCCACGGGGTCTTACACGATATTCAATTCAACCAATCCCTTGCTTATTGGTGCCAACAACAACGCGAGCTTCCGGTTCTATCTCAATGGCTGGATTGACGAGCTGCGCTTGACGAAAGGGACGGCTCGGTACGCCAGCGACAGCGGCTACACCGTGGCGACGTCGGCATTCCCGCGAATATGACTGAACTCAAGAACTGGGTCCGGCAAAACTCAACGCTGGTTTCATTTCTGGTGGTGCAGGCCATCGCGCTGATCAGCGGCGGGGCGTGGGCGCTGTCGTACATGGTGACTTTAGAAACCAGAGTCATGACCATGGAGACGCGCGGCGCACAGTACACGGTCGCGAAAATTAGCAGGCTCGAGGAACGCATCACAATTCTGGAGCAGAATATAAAAAGTAACACGGAGCGACTTGACCGTCTCGTAGACAAGGCAACCAAATGAGCACGCACGACATCCTGGAATATCACATCGAGGTCGATGGCGCCGAGGTCAAGGTGACGATCGTGGCCGAGAGCGAGGCGGCGGCGAACGAACTGGCAGCCGATCTCGATCGCCAGTTCAAGGGCGACAACGGCGAACCGGACGAAACAAATGGCACGCAGGGCTAAGGCGACCGAGACTTTGCTGGCCCAGGTCAACGAGGCCTGCCCGGCGCGCAACAAGGGCAGTGACGGCTGGATCGGTGACGCCGCGCATGCCGCGTCCAAGTCGGATCACAACCCGAACTCGGCCGGCGTGGTGCAGGCGCAGGACATCACGCATGACCCGAAGAACGGCCTCGACAGCCACAAGTTCGCGGAATATTTGCGCAACCATAAAGACAAGCGCATCAAGTATGTGATCAGCAACAGGAAGATCTTTTCCGGTAATGCGGGGCCACAGCCGTGGGCCTGGCGCTCCTACTCCGGCAAAAACCCACACGACGCGCACGTTCACGTCAGTGTCGGCGACAGCGCCGCGCTCTACGACGACAAGTCGCTGTGGGATATTCCGTTCACCACCGGGCTGCCCGACCTCGATGCACCCGACATCACGCTGCCGGTGTTGAAGAAGGGGTCGAAGGGCATCTATGTCGCGATCCTGCAGGTGCTGTTGAGTTTTACCGGCGGTGAGATCGACGGCGACTTCGGCAGCATGACCGACGGGGCGCTGAAGCAGTTCCAGCGCGAGCACAAGCTGACCGTCGACGGTGTCTGCAGCATCTATGCGTGGCGTGAGCTGATGCGGCCATGGGCCAAGGAAACCGGACTGCTGCCGATCGACCCGAAGCAGAAGCTGACCGAGATGGCGTTGATTGCGCAGAAGACCGGATCGACGGCGAGCGTCGACGAGCTGGTCAGCGCCTTTGTGGTGGCACTTGAGGATATCCTGCCGCCGGGGTTTATCTTGAATGGGAAGTGACGGGCAATTGTGCCGATTTCATAGGAGGCTGACTTGGCAACATACGTAAAGTACGACACCGCAATCGAGAAGCTCTGCAACAAACTGATCGACGCGTTCGGAACGACGGACATTTGGAAAGCCGTCATCCACACCGACGCGCCGGCGCCGACAACCGACAGCGTGCTGACCGACCTGGTGCAGATCTCAGGCACCAACGGGTACACGACGGACGGATCCGACATCACGTTCAACTCGACCAGGACCGGCGGCACGGTTACCGCCACCGGCACCGACGTTGTCTGGACGGCGTCAGGCGGCAACCTCGGCGGCTCGACGACGGGGCGGTATGTCTCGGTGTATGACTCGACCGCGACGGCGAAGGATTTGTGGTGCAGTTGGGATTACGGAAGTGTATTTACGGTTGCAACGGGCGAAACGCTCACCCTGGATTTCGGGAGCAACATCTGGCAGATGACGTAGATGCATACAACCAAGGATTTAGCATGGGTTGGT
>Ga0157376_10003945_pt1 | contig 10264 bp, 8 predicted proteins | sample M45metaG_FD_121801 | JGI IMG/M metagenome (GOLD analysis project Ga0157376, IMG submission 121801) | Miscanthus rhizosphere microbial communities from Kellogg Biological Station, Michigan, USA - M4-5 metaG | ecosystem: Host-associated > Plants > Roots > Rhizosphere > Soil | place: USA: Michigan... | reverse complement strand
GTTCTTTCTTGGCTATGCGCTCTTCGAGGTGCCCAGCAACCTCATCCTGTTGCGTGTCGGGCCCAAGCGCTGGATCGGGCTGTTGATGATTCTCTGGGGCCTGATCTCCTCCAGCATGCCGCTGGTGCATACCCCGGTAGAGTTCTATACGCTGCGATTTGTATTGGGCGCAGCCGAAGCAGGCTTCTTTCCTGGCATTGTTCTGTATCTGACCTATTGGTTTCCTCGGCAGCAACGGGCACGGGCGGTAGCGCGATTCATGGCCGCAACGGCGGTCGCGGGTGTTATCGGCGCGCCGCTTTCTAATCTTTTATTGCGATTGCATGGCGTCGCCGGCATCGCTGGCTGGAAGTGGCTCTTCGTCGGCGAGGGCGTTCCTTCGGTGTTTCTGGGGCTGCTGGCATTTTTCCTATTGACTGACACGCCGGAGCAGGCCGCATGGCTCAATCCGGACGAGCGCCGCTGGCTCACAGAAACACTGACAGCCGAACAGGCAGGCATCTCCGCCGCGCACGCCGTCCATCTGCGCGACGTCTGGCGCAACAAGGTTCTGTGGCTGCTGGCCTTTATTTATTTTGCGATTTCTGTCGGACTATACAGTCTGAGCCTGTGGCTCCCCGTGGTTCTGAAGCAAATCTCGCATGCCTCCGACGCCCGCGTCATCCTGCTGACAGCGGTGCCGTATCTGGCGGCTACAATCGCCATGCTGTGGATTGCGCGCAGCTCCGACCGTCTTCAGGAACGCCGCTGGCATCTTGTTATCAGCCTGCTTCTGGCCATGTCTGGATTTGTCTTGAGCGCGTCCCTGGCAAGCCCTTGGCTGGCAATGGCCGCGCTTTCGATGGCAGCAGCGGGCATCTGGGGATGCTTCGGCCCCTTTTGGGCGCTCCCTACCAGCATGCTAAGGGGAACAGCTGCTGCCGGTGGCATCGCTATCATTAATTCCATCGGTGGGCTGGGTGGATTCTGCGGTCCCTATCTGATGGGCCGCGTCAGCGATGCTACCCATAGCTTTCACGCCGCCCTGATTGTGGCTGCCGCACTCCTGCTGGTTGCTGCTGGAGTAGCGTCTCGCCTGCGCAGCCACTGAGCATCTATCCCAGACTTGGTTGCTTTATGCGCCATCCCCACCCAGGAAATCAATTGTTTGCGCCCATCCTCAACGATGAGATGTGGCACTGCATAGGTAACCGGATGCAGCAGATATGCGAAGCCCGTGATGACAGCAGCTTGCCGCGGAACTAATCCCGGTTCATAAGCTTCCCTGATCTTAAGTTCTGCTGGCCTGCGCCTTCTTCGACCCATACGTTCTATAGCCCGGAGAGGTACTCCCTTGGCGCATTGAGAGGCAAAAAGCAGAAGGCCCGCTCCGAAGAGCGGGCCTTCCTGTTGCTATGTAGTGGCTTAGTTGCCGCCGCTGTTGCCAGCCACCGGTGACGTAGCTTGCGTTGAGTGGTTGCCGTGCGGAATGGCTGCGACACAGGTGGGCTGTCCAGCCGCCAGATACGGCGAGTTCTGGTTGGTGGTCAGCGCGCCGGTGTTGGGATTCAACTCCATACCGGTTACCGTGTTGTCGATGAAGTTGGCCGTGTAAACGAAGCGGCCCAACCCTGGCTCTACAATTACGCAGGACGGTCCCGCGCCTGTCGCATAGGAGGTCGCTCCGGCAATCGCCGACGGCGTTCCCGTAGCACCGATCTGGTAAGCCGTGATGTCTGCCGAGTTATAGTTGGCCACGTAGATTTACGTACCCCGTGGATCGACTGTGATCGCCATGGGCAGGGTATCTGTCTTGACCGGCGGGTTCGGGCTTGCAACCAGCTGGTTGGTCGAAAGAATGGTGTAGGTAATGAGCTGGTTCTGGTTGCTGTCCGTAATGTACAGGAACCGGCTGGTCGGGTCGCTGGCGATGGCCGAGGGGGCTGTACCGGCTGTGTACGGGCTGCCGCTGGCAGGCGTCAAGGCGCCGCCGGATCCGACAACGAACGCATCGACAATGCCCTGGGAGCTGGTGGCCTGACCAACGGCGGTCTGCTGCGTCGAAGTGACAAAGACCATGTTGCCGTTTGCCAGCGCATTCACGCCGGTTGGGGCCAGGCCCACGGGAACGTAAGGCGCTGTCTGCGTGGCGTTATTGGTATCCACGTATGTCTGATTAACAGGTGTGCAGTTGCCGCCCGTACCAAGGCTACCGTTGGTTTGGTCAACCGGAAAGACCACCAGATCACCGGGGCCGGGGTTGGCAGCGCTGAAAACCGGTCCTCCTGGTGTGGAAGGCGAGTATTTGTCGACCACGTAGAGCAGGGTGCCTGCGGTATTGGTAGTGACCGACAATGGTGATGCACCAGGGGTATTACAGGTCTGCTGCGGATACAGCTTGCCATCGGTTCCGATGGCGAACTGGACAACCTGGTTGTCGTCTTCGTTAATTACGTAGAGATACTTGAAATTGGGAGAGACCACCGCACCGACAGGGTTCCTGCCGCCTGTTGGGAAGGGCGAATCTGGAATCTGAGTCAGCGCGCCCGACAGCGAGTCAGTCTTATAGACACTGATCTGTCCCGGGTTTGCCTTGGAGGCAGTGACAAAAACATAGTCGACCGTGTTGCTGGGACTGCAAGACGTAAGACCGAGACCCACTCCTAGAGTTGCTGCGGCGGCCAGAAGAGCCCGGCCAGATTTCCTCAACTTCATGCGCTTCCTTCATCCTGGCCCATGTGGCGCAGGCTTCATATGTAAGGGATTGCTCCCGCTTGCATTGTAAAAGCTCACACTGCTTTCGGCTAGCAATTGTAGGAACGCCGCATCTTCCGAGGGGGAAGATGCGGCGCATCCTGCTCTAGCTTAGGTGGTGCGTCCGCTGACAGCGCACCATGTTGTGTTGCCTGGAGCATTGAATGTCGAGCCTCGGCGCAGAAGCGTCAGGTTGCCGGTATTTGGATCGAGAATACGTCCGGTAATCTGACTGTCGTTGAAGCTCGTCGTGTAAATGTATTGGTTCGATGGATCCTCAACGATACAGTTGACACCCGAACCGCTACCGAATGGCTCGCCTGCGATGCTGTTCAACGCGCCGTTCGTCGGATCGATGGTCCAGGCTGTGATCTGGCTGGTCGGGTTGGTAATGCCCCCTGTCGGACCCGCATTGACCACATAGAGGTACTTGCTCTTGCTGTCGACTACCAGCGAGACCGGATTCGCCGCCGTGGAGTCGTTGTTGGTCGGACCATTGGTCAGAGCCTGCAGGATACCGTTCGTGCCTACGGTGAATGGCAGAATCTGCCCCGAGCCATTATTGGATCCGGCATCAAGCACATACACATATTTGCTGCCGGAGAGAGCCGAAGCCTGCGCCGTGCTGATCGTCGTCATCTTTATCGTGTTCATTACCAGCGGGGTATTCTGCGTAAGTGTCAGCTGGCCATTGGTCGCATTCAGCGCATAGGGGAAGACCGTCTGCAGGTCCTGGTTGGTGCTGCTGCCCGCATCCGCGGTAAAGATGAAGCCTCCAGAGACAGTGAAGTCGACAGGGAAGCAACCCACGGGGAAGTAGGTCAGCTGCGTGCCGTCAGGATTCTGCCGCTGCTGGTTGGTGACAATCGACAGGCGCCCCGTATTCGGATCGACGGTGAACACCGTAATGTCGCCGGTCGGGTAGAACTTTCCATCCGGCCCCTCGCACGGATAGCTAGTGCTTGCCTGTGCCTGCGGAGTAACGCCGTTGGTGTCAATGGGAGCGTACGTATCCAGCGCGAAGAGAAACTTTCCTGTCGAGTCCGGCAGGATGCGGATGGTATTCGTTCCCTGGCTGCTATAGCTTGCCTGGGAGCTGAGAATACCGTTACCGCCGATGCTGAAGAGCGTCACATTGGCGCCGGAATAGGTAATAGGCGTTGCCGTTGGATCGGTCGGAGCTGCCCCCTCGTTCAGAACGTATAAGTATCTCCCGCCGCTCTGGACATAAGCGCGAATGGGGTTCGTGCCACCGGAGCCAAATGGCGATCCAGGTGCAGGCGACAGAGCGCCTGTCTCACTGCTCTCTTTAAATGAGGCTATCTGGTTGTATTGGCTTCCAGTCGCAAAGACAAAAGCCGCCGTGAAATCGTTCCTGCACGAGATTGTGCCGAACATAAGCACAAGGGAAACCACTGCGGCCAAAGAAATTTGGCCTAATTTTCTAAACTTCATGCGCTTCCTTCATCCTGGCCATGGAGGTGGCGCAGGCAGCTGGGTCGGGATTGCTCCCCGCTTGCATTGTAAAACAGGCAATAGGGAATCAGGGAGTGGAGCACAGGATTGAGACGATTACCTTGCAAGCACGTTAGCGAAAACCAGGGAAATAAGTGCAAAGGGCTGCATCAGGGATGAAGAGTTGCTCCGCTTGCTGAAAGCCGAAGCCTGCTCTCTGTCCTTGACGCAGCCCTGTCTTCGCTACCAGACGCGGCAGGCGTTATCCGGCATCATCGGCTGGCCCTTATGGCAGCCGAAGGCCTTGCCGAATTCGTCGAAGTTCTGCACCACCCCGTTCGTGCGGAAGCGTCCCGGCGAGTGCGGATCTACCTTGGCACGAACACGCGCTGCCTGATCGGTCGTATTCTCGCACCATACCTGGGCAAAGGCGATGAAGAACCGCTGCGGCGAGGTAAAGCCGTCGATCTTGTCCTCTGGATTCTCATGTTCCGCCGCCAAGGTATTCATCAACGCCTGGTAGGCGATGTGAATGCCGCCGTTGTCCGCGGTATTTTCACCCAGGGTTAGTTTGCCGTTCAGTTTCTGTCCGGGAACCGGCTCGAAATTGCCGTATTCCTTTACCTCGCAATCGGTGCGAGCCTCAAATTCTTTCTTGTCGTTCGGAGTCCACCAGTCCTTGAGGTTCCCCTGGGCGTCAAACTTGCTGCCCTGATCGTCGAAGCCGTGTGTCATCTCATGTCCAATTACCACTCCGATAGCACCGAAGTTCACCGCAGCATCCTTAGTGTTGTCGAAGAAGGGTGGCTGCAGGATTCCTGCCGGGAAGTTAATATCGTTCATATTGCTGTCGTAGTAAGCGTTGACGGTTGGCGGCGTCATGCCCCATTCCTTCTCGTCGACCGGCTTACCCAGGTGGTTCATCTCCCAATCCCAGTCAAAGGCATCCGAACGGCGCAGGTTGCCGACCAGGTCGTCGCGCTTTACTTCGAGCTTCGAGTAGTCACGCCAGTTCTCCGGATAGCCGATCTTCTGACGGAAGGCATCCAGCTTGGCTTCGGCCTGTTTTTTGGTATCCTCGCCCATCCACGGCAATGCCTGGATATCCTGGCCAAGTGCGGTTTTCAGCGCCGCGACTAGTTTCTCCATGCTGTCCTTGGCTGAGGGCGGAAAGTTCTCCTTTACCCAATCCTGTCCAACAGCCTCGCCCATCGCATTGTCGGTGAGACTGGTGCAGCGCTTCCAGCGGGCTGTCTGCTCAGCCTGTCCTTGCAGCGTCTTCTCGAAGAAGTTGAAGTGGGCATCGGCAAAATCGCTTGAAAGCCAGGTCGCCACGCCATTGACCGCGTGGAAGCGCAGATAGCTCTTGATGCTGTCCAGATTTGAGCTGCTGATCGTCTGGTTCATCACCTTGAAGTACTCCGGAGTCGCCACGTTGAGCGTGTCGAAGGGTCGCGAGCGCAGCCCGCCGATGTAACCCTGCCAGTCGAAGTCGGGCGAGAGCGTATCCAGCTCCGTGACCTTCATGATGTGATAGACATTCTCCGGGTCGCGCATCTCCACGCGAGGCATGGAGCCCTTGGCCAGCGCCGTCTCAATGTCGATGACGCTCTTGGCTTCAGCATTGGCCTTTTCTTCGGAGTCGCCGATCATCTTGAAGATCTGGACTACATAATCGTGGTATTGTGCGCGGATCTTCTCCATGCGCGGATCGTTTTCAATGTAGTAGTCGCGATCCGGCAGGGTGAGGCCGCCCTGCGAAGTGCTGGCGATCTGTTTGCTGGAGTCCTTTTCGTCCTGCTCTATGCCAAAACGTAAAAATCCGCCGACGCCATCCTCTGCCTGCAGGTGGGCGAGCAATGCGCCTAGTTGTTTCTTATCGGAAAGACCGTTGATACGCTCCAGTACTGGCTGGACAGGCTTGTCGCCGAGACGGTTGATCGTGTCGGTATCCATGCAGGCGGCATAAAAGTTGCCGTATTGGCGCTGCAGATCAGTCTTGGGTGCGGTGGAGGCTTTTTGCAGATCTTCATAGAGCAGGTAACGGTTACGCTCCATCAATTCGTTAAAACGGCCCCACCGAGTCTGGTCTCCAGGAATGGGGTTCGCCTTGCGCCAGTTGCCGCAGGCAAACTGATAAAAATCTGTGCATGGATCGACAGTACGGTCCAGGGCAGAAAGATCGAAGCTATGCAGTGCCTTCGGTGCTACCGGAGCTGCATTCGCTTGATGATCGGAGCTGGAAACCACAGCGGAAGGAATGTAGTTGCTTTGTGCGATGGCAAAACCGGTGCAAAACAGGAGCACCGAGGCAATGCGAAGTGATTGCATAAATCCCTCATGTCCAGAGGAAGCATTTCTCCATGTTTGGAACGGATGCCGCCCTGAATTCACACAAGTTAAGAAAAATGTGCGTGTGATGAAATTAGCATAGAGGGCAACCGATGGCATCGACAATAAACGCAGTGCGAAGGGAATGTTTGACATCCCTGAAATCGTTTTTGAAAAGCGTTGTTCCCGTCCATATCTGAATCATTAACAATAAGGAAGTAGCAATAAATGGAACAGCAATACGCATTGAAGGAGCAAGCAGTGGGACGAAAATATGCCAACATCCTTGAAACGGTCGGCAACACTCCAGTTGTCAGAATCAACAAACTGGCACCACCGGATGTAAACCTCTTTGTCAAAATCGAGGCATTCAATCCGCTCGGCTCCGTGAAAGATCGTCTTGCCCTCGGGGTGATTGAGGACGCGGAAAAGACAGGACGGCTTAAGCCGGGCCAGACAGTGATCGAGGCAACCAGCGGTAATACCGGTATCGGCCTGGCCATGGTGTGTGCTCAGAAAGGATACCCGCTGGTCCTCGTCATGGCGGAGACCTTCAGCATCGAGCGGCGCAAGCTGATGCGCTTCCTGGGCGCGAAAATTGTGCTCACCCCTGCCGCTGCCAGAGGTATAGGCATGGTCGCCAAAGCCATTGAGCTGGCGGAAAAGCATGGTTGGTTTCTCACCCGCCAGTTCGAGAATGAAGCCAATGCCGATATGCACTCGCGAACAACAGCAAAGGAAATTCTGGACGACTTCCAAGGGGAGCGGCTCGACTATTGGGTGACGGGATTTGGCACCGGTGGCACCTTGAAGGGTGTAGCCCGTGTGCTGGCGAAAGAACGCCCCGAAACGAAGATCGTTGTATCCGAGCCGGACGACGCAGCCATGCTTTCCAGCGGCATCGAGCAACAGCGCAATCCCGATGGATCGGCGGCTGCCAGCCATCCCTCATGGAAGTCGCATCCGTTGCAAGGCTGGAGCCCTGACTTTATTGCGAAGCTGGTTGGGGACGCTGTGGCGGCAAAGTCCATCAGTCAGGTTCTGCGAATCCAGAATGAAGAAGCCATGCGCTGGAGTAAGGAACTAGCGCGCAAGGAGGGAATCTTCGTCGGTATCACCTCCGGTGCCACCTTCGCAGCCGCGTTGCGCGTTGCGGCAGAGGCTCCGAAAGGATCGACGATTCTCTGCATGTTGCCCGATACGGGAGAGCGCTACCTGAGCACTCCGCTCTTTGCCGGCGTTTCTATCGACATGACCGACGAAGAAGTGGCAATTTCACGCTCCACGCCCACTGGCTGGTTAGAACCGGCGCAGTAGAACAAATTACGCAAATATTTAAGGCTTCATCGTCTCTGCCGGTCCGGTGGGGACGATGAAGCCGCTTTTGCTTAGTCTGGAAGATTCGAAGAATCAGCTCTTAGAAAATCTTCAGATGGATCGTCAGATATTTCTTTGGATTCTGGCGCACGGCGGTTACGAGATTGTTCGTGTTCTGAATCATCTCGTCGCTGTGATCATAGAGACTCCGGTTGCGCATTAGCTGTCCAATCGTGCCTTCGCCGCTGTCTACCCGGTTCAGAATGGAATCGAGCTTGGTCACCGTGTCATTCAGTTTCTGTGCGAACTGCGGATCTTTCGCAATCAATCCGATTCCGCCCTTGCCTGCGTTGACATCCTTCAGCAACTGGTTCAGGTTCTGCGTTGATTCACGCAGATTGCTGTAGAGCGTATCGTCCTTAAGAAGCTTGCCGGCTGTGCCCTTGCCGTTGTCCAGATCGTTGGCGATATTTTCGAGCTTGCCGACAGTATTGTTGGCGCGGTTGTAGAGCGTGTCGTCGGCAATCAGCTTGCCAATGGAACCCTTTCCGTTGCCAATCTCATCCACCAGTTGCTGCATCTCGTTCAAGGTGCCCACAGCCTTGTTGTACAGGTCCGGATTATTGATAAGCTGCCCGATGGAACCCTTACCTGAATTGAGCGCATCAACCAAATTATCGACCTTGGCCAGAATGGTGTTCAGCTGCTCGATAGTGCCCTGGCTGGACTTGATCACGTCGCTGAGGTTGGGCGTTTCCGTCGTCTGCATCTCCGCGCCATCCTGCAGCGGGCCGCCGGTAGCGAATTTGCTGTTGATGTCAACCACTGTGTCACCCAACACGCCGATAGTTTCCAGGCTCGATTTCGAGTCGGAGTGAAGGGCTGGGGCAAATTTTTTGCTGATACGCATGGTGATTTCCACCGGAGTCAGTTTGCGTTCTGGCACAATGCGAACGCTCTTTACGTTACCGATGGTTACGCCTTCCAGATTTACCGGGGCGCCGACCTTCAATCCGGCCGAATTCTCGAAAAACGAGCGTACGGTGATTTTTCCGGTGAGAAATCCACCGGTATTGCCCGACATTAGAAATATCAGGGCGGTAAGTGCGCTTAGCGCCACAAGCACCAGCACGCCGACTTTCAGTTGGGACCACTGGACTTCCTGCTGGCTAGGCACAGACCCCCTTCATTTACCCGTCTCGTTCCTTGAAGTAAAACTGCTGTTCCTGCAACTTTGAGAAGAATACCAAACGCGGCTCACACTATGTCAGTCCCCGGTTAGATGTCACTCCTGCTCCAGCCGTTGCAAAACGATACAGCTCTGTACTTTATCCGCCATTCTCAAGATGGACAGAGGCCATGGCCAATGTCGCGGTATGAGTGAGCGAAAGTGAGACATTGGCCACCTGGAGCCGGTCAGCGATCTCTTTCGCCCGTCCTGAAAGGTGCAGCATCGGGCGATGCCCCGGCTGACGCCTCACCTCCAGTTCCTTCCACGCAACTCCATGTTGAATGCCGGTGCCCAGAGCCTTGGCTCCCGCTTCCTTGGCTGCGAAACGTGCGGCAAAGCTTTCTGCGAAGTTATGTTTGCTCTGGCAGTAAGCAATTTCCCCCGGAGTAAAAATCCGGTGCAGAAAGCGGTCTCCATAACGCGCAATGGAATTTGCAATGCGCTCAATCTCTACAATGTCGATTCCTGTGCCTACCAGCATGAGCAGAATTTTTCCTCATTGCACGTTAGCACAGGAGGTTACGAAAACGTACCAAAGAGTGGGCTCGGTAATCTGATGAAAAAAACTGACTTGTCCGATCATGCTAGATGTGACGCACGAAGAAGAAATCCTGGATTGGGACCTGCGGCTGACAGCAACCTGTGCTGACGACCCGCAACGCGCCATGCGCTATCTCTCCGGAGCTGTGTTGACTTGCGGAGGATGGGTTCTCTCGCGCAGTGTTCCCGGTTCCGATACAGCAGAGATCAACTTTGAGTTTGCCCGTGCTGCCAGCGTAGAAGTCTACAGCCTGCTGATTGCTACCGGGTTGGAGTTGAGCCGTGATGCGCACATCAGAATCACCGAACTGTGCCAGTGCACCAAAGACCTGATGGCTACTAAGGCCTTTGAAGTGGCCAGGGTACGGCTGCTCGTATTTCCCGCCTCGCAAAATCCGAACCGCAAAAACGAGGATGAGGAGAAGGCTTTCAAGGCGGTTTAGAACTGTATGCCCGCCTCGCAGTGGAAGGCGCTATCCTGCTTCCACGAGTCCGTATCGGCGCTGCCAGGCTTCACGCAGGCGTGTGCGCACAATCTTTTTTTCGTCCTCTGAGCTTTCCAGATCTGGATTCTCCACGAATTTCGCGGATTCCACCTTTGCCAGCTCCAGCAATACTCGGTCGCGCACCAGATTGGCGATACGAAAGTCAGGCAGC
>Ga0157376_10003944_pt1 | contig 10264 bp, 9 predicted proteins | sample M45metaG_FD_121801 | JGI IMG/M metagenome (GOLD analysis project Ga0157376, IMG submission 121801) | Miscanthus rhizosphere microbial communities from Kellogg Biological Station, Michigan, USA - M4-5 metaG | ecosystem: Host-associated > Plants > Roots > Rhizosphere > Soil | place: USA: Michigan... | reverse complement strand
CGCGGCGCCGGCCGCGAGCAGCATGTGATGGCTCACTGCTCGCCCCCGTCGTCGTCGGCGGGGACCACGCCCGCGCCGCCCAGGTTGTAGTAGTCGGTTTCGGACTCACCCAGCCGCATCGGGTGCGGCGGGGCTTCCATGCCCGGCAGCAGCGGCGCCACGAGCTGCTCCTTGGTCCAGATCAGGCTCTCCCGGCTGTCGTCCGCGAGCTCGTACTCGTTGGTCATGGTCAGCGCCCGGGTCGGGCACGCCTCCACGCACAGCCCGCACAGGATGCAGCGCAGGTAGTTGATCTGGTAGACGCGGCCGTACCGTTCGCCGGGCGAGTACCGGTCGTCCTCGGTGTTGTCGCCGCCCTCGACGTAGATCGCGTCGGCCGGGCAGGCCCAGGCGCACAGCTCGCAGCCGATGCACTTCTCCAGCCCGTCCGGCCACCGGTTGAGCTGGTGGCGGCCGTGGAACCGGGGCGCGGTCGGCTTCTGCACCTCGGGGTACTCGACGGTGTCGACCTTCTGGAACATCTGCTTGAAGGTGACCCCGAACCCTTTGACCGGGTTGAGGAAGTCAGGCACTGGAGGAGACCTCCTTCGCGGTGTCGGCGACGGTGGCTTCCCCGGCGCTGCCCGGCGCAACCGGGCCGCCGACGACGGCCGGGGTGACCCCGGTGCCGTGATAGTGCGGCAGGTCCAGCGGGGGCACAGGGAAGGTCCCGCCGGTACCGGCTGCCCGGCCCCCGCCCGTGGTGGCACTCTCTGCGGCGGCCTCGTCCGCCGCCTCGTCCTCGCCGTCGGCCAGGGCGGCCTGCTGCCGGGCCGAGGCTGAGTCCCAGGCCCAGGCCAGCGCCATCAGGATCACGACGATGCCGCCGGCCACCAGGTAGACCGCGGGGCTGCCGCCCTGCCGGCGCCACACCCGGATGGTGGCGATCATCAGCGTCCAGGCCAGCGCGCCCGGGATCAGCACCTTCCAGCCGAGCTTCATCAGCTGGTCGTAGCGGATCCGCGGGAGCGAGCCGCGCAGCCAGATGAACAGGAACATGAACAGGGCGATCTTGCCGAGCCACCACAGGATCGGCCACCAGCCGGTGTTCGCCGCGGGCCACACGCTGATCGGCCACGGCGCCCGCCAGCCGCCCAGGAACAGCGTCACCGCCAGCGCGGACACGGTCACCATGTTGATGTACTCGGCCAGGTAGAACAGCGCGAACTTAAGTGAGCTGTACTCGGTATGGAACCCGCCGACCAGTTCGCCCTCGCCCTCGGGCAGGTCGAACGGGAGCCGGTTGGTCTCGCCCACCATGGTGATCACGTAGATCACGAACGAGGGCAGCAGCAGGATCGCGAACCAGGACGGGTAGTGCAGGATCACCCCGCCCACGTGCAGCTCCGAGCCGTGCGCCTGGGCCTCCACGATGTTCGAGGTGGACAGCGACCCGGCGTACAGGAAGACCGGCACGAACGACAGGCCCATGGCGATCTCGTAGCTGATCACCTGGGCGGACGAGCGGAGCCCGCCGAGCAGCGAGTACGGCGAGGTTGACGCCCAGCCGGCCAGCACGATGCCGTACACCGCCAGCGAGCTCATGGCCAGCACCAGCAGCACGGCCACCGGCAGGTCCGTCACCTGCAGCGGCGTGTGGTGGTGGAAGATCGACACGATCGGGCCGACCGGGATGATCGCGAAGCTGATGAAGGCCGGGATCGTCGCGATCGCCGGGGCCAGCACGAACAGCAGCTTGTCCACGCCGCGCGGGATGATGTCTTCCTTCAGCGGCAGCTTGATGCCGTCCATCAGCGACTGCAGCAGGCCGAACTTCCCGGCCCGGTTCGGGCCCGGCCGGGACTGCATCCGGCCGATGACCCGGCGCTCGGCCCAGATCATCAGCAGCGTGGTCACCATCAGGAACACGAAGATCACGACGACCTTCAGCAGCACCAGCCACCAGGGGTCGTGCCCGAAGCTGGACAGCGTCGGGTCGGCGGCGGCCAGCGCGGGCTGCGCCGCCTTGGTGGCGATCATTGCGCGCTCCTCACCCTGACGGAAGCTCCGTGACCGGCCCCGAGCTGGCGGCGTACCGCGCAGCCGGCCGAGTTCGTCGGCAGCCAGACAACCCGGTCGGGCATGTCCGCGATGCGCAGCGGGACCGTGATCTCGCCCCGGCCTGTTGCCACGGTGACCTTACCGCCATCGGCCGCGCCGGCCTCGGCCGCGGTCGCCGCGGACATCACGGCGGCGGCGGTGCGGGCCGTCCCGGCCAGGTTCGGCTCCCCGTCCTGCAGCCGCCCGGCGTCGAGAAGATGGTGCCAGGTGGACAGTACCGCCTCGCCCGGCCCGGCCGGCGCCCGGCCCGGCACGCCCGCAGAACCACCCACCGTCCCGGCGGCGGGCCGGCCGGCCGCGGCGGAGCCCAGCGCGGCCAGTTCGGCGCGGGCCGCGGCGGCCCCGGGCAGGCCCAGGTGGACGTCCATCTCGTCGGCGATCTCGCCGAGGATCTCCAGGTCGGATTCGGCGGACGGAACCGGCAGCGCGGCAAGGAACGAGCCCGGCCGGCCCTCCCAGTTCACGAACGTCCCCGCCTTCTCGGCCACGGCGGCGACCGGGAAGACCACGTCGGCCCGGTCGGTGACCGCGCTGACCCGCAGCTCCAGGCTGACGATGAACCCGGTGGCGTCCAGCGCGGCCAGCGCGGCGGCCGGGTCGGGCAGGTCGTCCGGGTCCACCCCGGCGATCAGCAGCGCGTCGATGTCGCCGTCCGCGGCGGCGGCCAGGATCTCGCTGGCCGACCGGCCGGGCAGGGCCGGCAACGTGGCCACGCCCCAGGTCCTGGCCACCTCGATGCGGTGCGCCGGGTCGGCGATAGACCGGCCGCCGGGCAGCAGCCCGGGCATAGCGCCCGCCTCGATTGCGCCGCGCTCCCCGGCCCGCCGCGGGATCCAGGCCAGCTGCGCGCCGGTGGACTCAGCTAGCGCCGCGGCTGCGGTCAGCGCGCCGGGCACCTCGGCCAGCCGCTCGCCCGCCAGGATCACCGAGCCGCTCTGGCGCAGCGCCTCGGCGGCCGGGTCGGACGAGGAGGCCAGCCGCTGCAGCGCGGCCGTCTCGCCGCCGGGCACGGTGGCCAGCAGCGTGCCGTCCAGCCGGGCGAGGCCGTCGCTGGCCAGGGCGGCCAGCGAGAACACGGCCAGGCCGTGCTGGCGGACCGCCTTGCGCAGCCGGAGGAACACGATCGGGGATTCTTCCTCCGGCTCAAAACCCGCCAGGAGGACAGCGGGAGCCGCTTCCAGCGTTCCGTAATCCATTGTCATGCTGCGCCCGGCGACGTGCGTGCCGAGGAAGGATGCCTCTTCGTCGGAGTGCGGTCGCGCGCGCATGTCGATGTCGTTGGTGCCGAGTGCGAGCCGCGCGAACTTGGCGTAGCCGTAGGCGTCCTCCAAGGTGAGCCGCCCGCCGGTGAGCACGCCGGCCCTCCCGCGCGCGGCGGAGAGCCCGGCGGCGGCGGCGGCCAGCGCCTCGGGCCAGGAGGCCGGCTGCAGCACCCCGTCGTCGTCCCTGACCAGCGGCCCGGCCAGCCGGTCGGGCTGGGTCGCGTAACCGAACGCCCAGCGGCCCTTGTCGCAGTTCCACTCCAGGTTCACGTCGGGGTCGCTGCCCGCCAGCCGCCTGGTCACCGCACCGCGCCGGTGGTCGGTGCGCTGCCGGCAGCCGGACGCGCAGTGCTCGCACACGCTCGGCGTGGAGACCAGGTCGAACGGCCGGGACCGGAACCGGTAGGACGCGCCGGTGAGCGCGCCGACCGGGCAGATCTGCACGGTGTTGCCGGAGAAGTAGGAGTTGAACGGGACGCCGTCGGCGGTCCCGACCTGCTCCCTGGGCCCGCGCTCGATCAGGTCGATCAGCTTGTCGCCGGAGACCTGGTCGGAGAACCGGGTGCAGCGGGCGCACTGCACGCAGCGCTCCCGGTCGAGCAGCACCTGCGCGGACAGCGCGACCGGCTTCTCGAACTGCCGCTTGACCCCGGTGAACCGGGTCTCGCCCTGGCCGGTGGACATGGCCTGGTTCTGCAGCGGGCACTCGCCGCCCTTGTCGCACATCGGGCAGTCGAGCGGGTGGTTGACCAGCAGCAGCTCCATCATGCCGCGCTGCGCCTTCTCCGCCACCGGTGAGGTGAGCTGGCTGCGCACGACCATGCCGTCGGTGCACACGGTGGTGCACGAGGCGGGCGGCTTGGGCTGGCCCTCTATGTGCACCAGGCACTGCCGGCAGGCGCCGACGGGCTCCAGCAGCGGGTGGTCGCAGAACCGCGGGATCTGGATGCCGAGCTGCTCGGCGGCCCTGATGACCAGCGTGCCCTTGGGCACGGTGATCTCGAAGCCGTCGATGGTGACCGACACGCCGTCAGCCGTCTGGGGAACTGTCATCACGCGGGCTCCATCGTGAACAGTGCCGAGCGGGCCGGATCGAATGGGCAGCCGCCGATCCGCAAGTGCTCCAGGTACTCGTCCCGGAAGAACCTGATCGAGGACACGATGGGCGCCTGGATCGAGTCGCCCAGGGCGCAGAACGCCCGGCCGGTGATGTTGTCGCAGATGTCGATCAGCTTCGCCAGGTCGGATTCGCTCCCGGTGCCGTCCTCCAGCTGCTCGAGGATCTGGACGACCCAGTAGCTGCCCTCCCGGCACGGCGTGCACTTACCGCAGGACTCGTGCTCGTAGAACTGGGACCAGCGGAGCGCGACGCGGATCACGCAGGTGGTGTCGTCGAAGAGCTGGATCGACCGGGTGCCGAGCATGGACCCGGCCTTGGCCACGGACTCGTAGTCGAGCGGCACGTCCAGGTGCTCGTCGGTGAACAGCGGCGTGGACGACCCGCCGGGCGTCCAGAACTTCAGCCGGTGCCCGGCGCGCATCCCGCCGGCCAGGTCGAGGAGCTCGCGCAGCGTGGTGCCGAGCGGGGCCTCGTACTGACCGGGCACGGTCACGTGGCCGGACAGCGAGAAGATGCCGAAGCCCTTGGACCGCTCGGTGCCGATCTGCGCGAAGTCCGCTGCGCCGTACTTCAGGATCCACGGAACGCTGGAGATCGACTCGACGTTGTTGACCACGGTCGGGCACGCGTACAGCCCGGCCACCGCGGGGAACGGCGGCTTCAGCCGGGGCTGGCCGCGGAAGCCCTCCAGCGAGTCGAGCAGGGCGGTCTCCTCGCCGCAGATGTAGGCGCCGGCGCCGGCGTGCACGACGACGCTCACGTTGAGGCCGGAGCCGAGGATGTTCTCGCCCAGGTAGCCGGCCTCGTAAGCCTCCCGGACGGCGTGGTGCAGCCGCCGGATCACGTGCAGGACCTCGCCCCGGACGTAGATGAACGCTTCCTGCGCCCGGATCGCGTAGCAGGTGATGATGATGCCCTCGATCAGGGCGTGCGGGTTGGCCAGCAGCGACGGTATGTCCTTGCAGGCGCCGGGCTCCGACTCGTCGGCGTTGACCACGAGGTAGTGCGGCTTGCTGTCGCCCTGCGGGATGAAGCCCCACTTCAGGCCGGTGGGAAAGCCGGCCCCGCCGCGGCCGCGCAGCACCGAGTCCTTCAGCGTCTGGATGACCTTCCCGGGCTCCATGGCCAGGGCCCGGGGCAGGGCCTCGTAGCCGCCGCTGCGCTGGTAGCCGGCCAGCGTGAAGGAGTCCGGCTCGTCCCAGCGTGCGGTCAGCTCAGGGGTCAGTACCTGGGTCACGTGGTGCTCCCGCCGTTGCGGTCATCTGGGGTCCAGCCCTGCTCGCGTGCCATCCGCAGGCCCGCCAGGCTCGCGTCGCCGGCGGTATTCCCCTCGGCCGCCTGGTCATCGGGGAAGCCGGCCAGGATCCGCGCGGCCTGCTTCCAGGTGCACTGGCGGGGGGCGCCGCGGCTGGGCCGGACGTCGTCCGAGCCGGCCCGCAGGCCGTCCACGGCTTCCCGCGCCTTCTGCGGGGTCATGTTGTCGTAGAACTCCCAGTTGACCATCACGACCGGGGCGTAGTCGCAGGCCGCGTTGCACTCCAGGTGCTCCAGGCTGACCTTGCCGTCCGGCGTGGTCTCGTTGTTGCCGATGCCCAGGTGCTTCTGCAGGTCGGCGAAGATCGCGTCGCCGCCCATCACCGCGCACAGCGCGTTGGTGCAGACCCCGACGTGGTACTCGCCCACCGGCTGGCGCTTGTACATCGTGTAGAACGAGGCCACCGCGGTGACGTCCGCCTCGGTCAGCCCGAGCTGCTCAGCGCAGAAGGCCAGCCCGTCCTCGGACACGAAGCCTTCCTCGGCCTGCACCAGGTGCAGCAGCGGCAGCAGCGCCGAGCGGGACCGCGGGTAGCGGCCGATGATCTGCGCGGCGTCCGCCTCCAGGCGAGCGCGCACGTCGTCGCTGAGCGGCATTAGCGGTCTACCCCTCCCATCACCGGGTCGGTGCTGGCGATGGCCGAGATGATGTCGGCCACCATGCCGCCCTCGCACATGGCCGGCAGGGCCTGCAGGTTGGCGAACGACGGGTCGCGGAAGTGCACCCGGTACGGCCGGGTCCCGCCGTCGCTGACCGCGTGGCAGCCGAGCTCGCCGCGGGGCGCCTCGACGGCTGCGTAGACCTGGCCGGCCGGCACCCGGAAACCCTCGGTGACCAGCTTGAAGTGGTGGATCAGGGCCTCCATGGACTGGCTCATGATGTGCTTGATGTGGTCCGGCGAGTTGCCCAGGCCGTCCGGGCCGAGGGCCAGCTGCGCGGGCCAGCCGATCTTGGCGTTGTCGATCATGACCCGGCCGGGGCGGCCGGCCGCGAGCCGGTCCACGCACTGGCCGATGATCCGCAGCGACTGGTCGATCTCGTCCATCCGGACCAGGTAGCGGCCGTAGGCGTCGCAGGTGGTCTGCACCGGCACGTCGAAGTCGTAGGTCTCGTAACCGCAGTACGGCTGGCTCTTGCGCAGGTCCCAGGGCAGCCCGGTGGCTCGCAGCACCGGCCCGGTCACGCCCAGCGTCATGCAGCCGGCCAGGTCCAGGTAGGCGATGTTCTTCGTGCGGGCCAGGTAGACCGGGTTGGCGTCGAGCAGCTTGCGCATGTCGCCCATCAGCCCCGGCATGATCGACAGGAAGTCCCTGAGCTTCTCGGTCGCGCCCGCGGGCAGGTCCTGTGAGACGCCGCCGGGCCGGATGTAGGCGTGGTTCATCCGCAGCCCGGTGATCAGCTCGAACAGATCGAGCACCTTCTCCCGCTCGCGCAGCCCGTTCAGCAGCACGGTGGTGGCGCCCAGCTCGAGCCCGAAGGTGGCGATCGCCATCAGGTGCGAGGAGATCCGGTTGAGCTCCATCAGCAGCACCCGCAGCACCGTGGCCCGCTCCGGGATCTCGGCCTCGACGCCCAGCAGCCGCTCGGTGGCCAGGCAGAACGCCGCCTCGTTGAACAGCGGCGCCAGGTAGTCCATCCGGGTGCAGAACGTGACGCCCTGCGTCCAGGTGCGGTACTCCATGTTCTTCTCGATGCCGGTGTGCAGGTAGCCGATCACCGGCCGCAGCTCGGTGACGGTCTCCCCGTCCAGCGTGAGGATCAGCCGCAGCACCCCGTGGGTGGACGGGTGCTGCGGGCCCATGTTCACGATGAGCCGCTCTTCGCCCTGCTCCTCGGCCTGGTCCGCGGCCGCGACGATCTCGTCCCAGTCCTGGCCGGCCACGTTGTAGACGCGGCCCTCGGTCTCGGGCTCCGGCGCGGTCATTCGTAGGACCTCCGCTCGTCCGGGGGCGGCACGGTGGCGCCGCGGTAGTGGACCGGGATCCCGCCCAGCGGGTAGTCCTTCCGCTGCGGGTGGCCCTTCCAGTCGTCGGGCATCTCGATCCGGGTCAGCCCGGGGTGGCCGTCGAAGATCAGCCCGAAGAAGTCCCAGGTCTCCCGCTCGTGCCAGTCGCAGGTCGGATAGACCCCGGTCAGCGACGGGACGTGCCGATCCGCGTCGGGCACCGACACCTCGACCCGCAGCCGCCGGTTGTGGGTGATCGACACGAAGTGGTAGACCGCGTGCAGCTCCCGGCCGGTGTCGGCCGGGTAGTGCACCCCGGACACCCCGGTGCACAGCTCGAAGGCCAGCGCCGGGTCGTCCCGGAGTTTGCTGGCCACCGCGATCAGGTGCCCGGGCAGCACGTGGAAGGTCAGCTCGCCGCGGTCGACCACGACACGCTCGACGGCGTCGCCGAAGTCCAGCGCGTCCCGCTGCAGCGCACCGCTGAGCGTGTCGGCCAGGTCGTCGAAGTACGAGCCGTAGGGTCGGGGAGTGGATATCGCCGGGGGGCGGCGGACCAGCAGGCCGCCGTAACCGGACGTGTCGCCGGTATCGCCGGTGCCGAACATGCCGGTCCTGGCGACCTGCTCGGACAGCCGCTCCTCGCCCGCCAGCCGCTCCGGGTTGACCAGCGCGCCCTGATCCGCCTGCTCTGGCTGCTCCTCGTCCGGGCCCGTCATCGCGACGCCCCTGGGGCCTGGCTGGTGGTGGACACCAGCGGCAGCTGGCGCAGCCGGGCCTGCTCCAGCTCCTCGATCTGCCGCTCGCGGTTCACCCCGAGCTTCATGTTCTGGATCTTGTCGTGCAGCTTCACGATCGAGTCGAGCAGCATCTCCGGGCGCGGCGGGCAGCCGGGCAGGTAGATGTCGACCGGCACGATGTGGTCCACGCCCTGAACGATTGCGTAGTTGTTGAACATGCCGCCGCTGGAGGCGCAGACGCCCATCGAGATGACCCACTTGGGCTCGGACATCTGGTCGTAGATCTGCCGCAGTACCGGCGCCATCTTCTGGCTGACCCGGCCGGCCACGATCATCAGGTCGGCCTGGCGGGGCGTGTTCGAGGCCCGCTCCATGCCGAACCTGGCCAGGTCGTGCCGGGGCCCGCCGGTGGAGATCAGCTCCATCGCGCAGCAGGCCAGGCCGAACGTGGCCGGCCAGACCGAGCTCTTGCGGGCGTACCCGGCGACCTTCTCGACGGTGGTCAGCAGGATGCCGCTTGGCAGCTTCTCTTCCAGGCCCATCTCAGTCCCACTCCAGACCGCCGCGCCGCCAGACGTAGGCGTACGCGACAAGCACCGTGACGATGAACAGCACCATCTCGATCAGCCCGAACAGACCGAGCTGGTCGAAGGCGACGGCCCACGGGTAAAGGAAGATGATCTCGATGTCGAACACGATGAAGAGCATCGCGGTCAGGTAGTACTTCACCGGGAACCGGATGCCGGCCGGCTGACGGGTCGGCTCGATGCCGCACTCGTAGGCCTCGAGCTTGGCCCGGTTCCAGCGTTTCGGGCCCGCCAGCGACCCCATCACCAGTGAGAAAAGGGCGAAGACGGCGGCCAGTGCCCCTAGCACCAGGATCGGCACATACAAGCTCATCGTCTCTCGTCACCCCCAATTTCTGTTCGCCGAACATTGGCCCCGGGGCGGGGCCGGGCACCGTCGGCTATGCCGCCGGCGCAATCTTAGACAGTGCGTTAATCACGCGGTCCACCGCATCACCGCCGCGGGTCTCGGTCAGGTTCCCGAGCAGCTTCATGGTGATCCGCATGACCGCCGGGCGCTTCACGCCGTGCCGGGTGGCGAACCGCATGATTCCCGGTTTGCCGATGGCGTGCACGAAGCCCCTGGCCAGGGTGTAGTAGCCGCCGTACGCGTCCTTCAGCGCCGCCGGGTAGCCGGCCAGCGCCGTCTCCGTGGAGGCGGCGGTGGGCCGGCCGAGGGCCTGGATGATCACCCGGGCGGCGATCTCCCCGGCTTCCATCGCGTACGCGATGCCCTCGCCGTTGAACGGGTTGACCATACCGCCGGAGTCGCCGGCCAGCAGGAGGCCCCTGGTGTAGTGCGGGGTCCGGTTGAAGCCCATCGGCAGCGCCGCGCCGCGCACCGGCGCGGTCCGGTTCTCCTCGGTCAGCTCCCATTCCGCCGGCATGGCGGCCAGCCAGCGGCGCAGCAGCGCCCGGTAGTCGATGTTCTGGAACGAGGCGCTGGTGTTCAGCAGGCCGAGGCCGATGTTGCTGGTGCCGTCGCCCATCCCGAAGATCCAGCCGTACCCGGGCAGCAGCGAGTCGCCGTCCCACAGGTCAAGCCAGGCTTCCAGCCAGTCGTCGTCGTGCCGTGGCGTGCGGTAGTAGCTGCGCACCGCCACGCCGAGCGGCCGGTCGTCGCGCTTGCGCAGGCCCATCGCCACCGACAGCCGGGACGAGTTGCCGTCCGCGGCGACCACCAGCGGGGCGCGGAACGTGCGCTCAGGGCCGGCCT
>Ga0157376_10003943_pt1 | contig 10265 bp, 10 predicted proteins | sample M45metaG_FD_121801 | JGI IMG/M metagenome (GOLD analysis project Ga0157376, IMG submission 121801) | Miscanthus rhizosphere microbial communities from Kellogg Biological Station, Michigan, USA - M4-5 metaG | ecosystem: Host-associated > Plants > Roots > Rhizosphere > Soil | place: USA: Michigan... | reverse complement strand
TCTTGCCGCTGCCATTGGGCCCGACCAGAACGGTGGGTGCTCCTGGCGCGAGTGTCAGCGCAATGTCATTGAGAATCGTGAGCTGGCCGACGACCACCGCGGCATCTTCGAGCACGATCGGCAGATCGCTGAGCGGCGCCCGCATGGTCATCCCGCCAGTCGCTCGCCGGCACGGCGCACGCCCCATGCCAGCGCGTTCACGACGACGACGATCGCGATCAGCACAGCGCCGAGCCCGAGCGCGAGCGGGAGGTCGCCCTTCGATGTCTCGAGCGCGATCGCGGTCGTCATGGTGCGAGTGAAGCCGTCGATATTGCCGCCCACGATGATCACCGCGCCGACCTCGGCGGCGGCGCGGCCAAAGCCGGCGAGGAGCGCGGTGACGAGGCTGAAGCGCGCGTCCCAGAGCAGCGTCGCGATGCGGCCTGTAAGGCCGACGTCCATGGCGGCAAGCTCGTCGCGATATTCGACCCACAGGTCCTCGATGGTCTGGCGCGCCAGCGCCGCGATGATCGGCGCGATCAGGATGGTCTGCGCGATGATCATGGCCTGCGGCGTGAACAGCAGGCCCCATGATCCGAGCGGGCCCGAGCGCGAGAGCAGCAGATAGACCGCGAGCCCGACCACCACCGGCGGCAGCCCCATCAAGGCGTTCAGCACCACGATGGTCAGCTCACGCCCGGGAAAGCGCGCGAGCGCAACGAACGCGCCGAGAGGCAGGCCGATCAGCGCCGCGCCGACTACCGCCGACAGGCTGACGATCAGTGACAGGTGGACGATCGAGAGCAGTGCCGGATCGCCGGAGAGGATAAGCTCAAGGGCCGAAACATCATGCGGCATGGCGGCGTCGCCGGGCATGGCTAGTGCCGCTTTGTTTCCGAAGCTCGTGTCAAGAGCATGCTGAGATGTACTCACGAGCTTCGGAAACGGGCACTAGTTTTGCATGTCCGATCTGTTGCATCGGACCCCGGAATGGTCAAATATCGTAATCTATTCATTTGAATGCATATCCATGCAGGCGCCGGAACTGCTCACCACCGAGGAGGCGGCTGCCTATCTCCGGCTGTCGGAGCGCAAGCTCTATGAGCTGGTAGCCAGGAGCGAAGTCCCCTGCACCAAGGTCACCGGCAAATGGCTGTTTCCGAAGGCGGCACTCAGCCGCTGGCTGACGGCCGGGATGATAGCGCCGGGCGCAGCGCGTCCAACGGCGCCGCCGATCGTCGGCGGCAGCCACGATCCATTGCTGGAATGGGCCTTGCGCGAGAGCGGCTCGCGGCTCGCGAGCCTCCCCGAAGGCAGCGAGACCGGCTTGTCACGATTGCGGCTCGGCGAGGTCGTGGCTGCGGCGATCCATCTGCATCGGCTCGATGGCGACGACGAGCGCGCCAATGTGGAGGCGGTCGCGGGTGCCCCGGGTCTCCATGATGCGGTGCTGATCGCGTTCGCGCTGCGCGAGCAGGGGCTGGTGGTGGCGCCGGGCAATCCCCTGGCGCTGAGCGATATCACGAGCATTGCGGAGCACGAGGCTCGGCTTGCGCTGCGTCCCGATGGCGCCGGCGCGCAACTCCTGCTGCTTGCGCTGATCGCCCGCGCCGGGCTCATGCTCAATGCGCTCGTCACGGTGAAGCCGGTCTGTCCGACCGGCCCGGACATCGCCCAGGCGGTGCGGTCCGGCCGGGCCGATTGCGGCATTGCGACCCGCTCGGTGGCGCAGGCGGCGGGGCTCGGCTTCGTGCCGCTGACCTGGGAGCGCTTCGATCTTGCGCTGCGCCAGCGTGACTATTTCCTGCCTGGCCCGCAGGCGCTGTTCGGCTTCATGCGCACCGCCGCCTTCCGCGAGCGCGCCGCCGAGCTTGGCGGCTACGATGTCAGCGAGGCCGGTGCGGTCCGGCTGGTGAATTGAAAGCCTGCAAAGAGCCATGGCCGGCGGTCGCGAACGGGTTGCCACTCCGCCACCCGCGACTATAGTGCGCGCACTCTTGAGGTGCGCACCGATAAGGCGCGCGCCCCGTTACGGAGGGATGGCCGAGTGGCTGAAGGCGCACGCTTGGAAAGCGTGTATACGGGAAACCGTATCGTGGGTTCGAATCCCACTCCCTCCGCCAGGCACATGTCGTTGTTGTGACGTGACTTTTTCTCTCGACGCGAGAGCCGCTAACCCACGGAAAGGTTTTAGGAATTTCGACTGCGACATTCTCCGCTGCGCGCCCGGAGCAATTTCTCTCGCGGATATTTGCGTGAGCAGCGTGCGAATTCTCCGTTTGCCCGTTTCGTAGTCCGGTTGCGCAATCGAGCAATGTTGCCGTGATTGGTGCGATGACGGCTACGATCAGGTTGCTGTGCGTCCGGTTTGAAGATCGTGGAAGTGCCCCGAGCTGACTTTGATCATCTGTAAGAACTTCGCGAGACCAATTTCCTCTGCCCACCTGCCTCCTTGATTTTGGTGGGATGTGTAATGGGGAGGATCGTATGCATGTATTCAGCCAGCGCTTCGCAAAACGTGACAGCGTAAGGCGGAAGTCGGCGGCGCTTGTCCCATTGAATTGCAACTCGCTCTCGAACCGGTTTGCGGCCATGGGTTACGCGGGCGATCCGCAAATTGTATCGGTCCGTTCGCTGAAGAGAGGGGATGATCGCCACACCACGGCCAATTTCGGCCAGAGCAAGCAGCGTGTGCGGTGCGCGACTCTCCAACAGGATATTGGGCCGGACGTCTGCAAGGCGACAAGCTGCGTCGAACAGCCTCCGGACGGAGTAGCCAGGATCCAGCAACAGCAACGGATAGGAGGCAAGGCTCCGGACATCTATGACACCCGCCTGACCGAGATCGACGGATGGGGCAGCGACAGCTAAGGCGTCAGCTGGCGGTAGGACCCGACTCTCGAAGCGGGGATCACCTTGATCAAGTCTGATGCCCACGTGAACATCGCCGCGTTCGAGCAAGGCTGTCTGCGCAGGACCGAGGGCTTCGGTGAGCTGTACATGTACGTTGGGAAAGCGCTCAGCATATCCAGGTAGAAACCTCGACAACACGCTCTCGATCGTGTGCGGGGGCGCGGCGACCTTCAGCACTCCTCGGTCTCCACCGCGAAGAACCTCTGCGCGTTCGCGGACGGCGTCGAGATCGGCCAATACCCGGCGGCAATCTGCGAGGAGTTGCTCGCCTTCTGCGGTTAGGACGAGGCCCCGCCCCACGTGGTCGAAGAGCCTCAGGCCCAACTCTTGCTGAAGCTCGCCGATTTGTCTCGAGAGCGCAGGCTGTCCAATGCGCAGGCGCACCGCAGCTTTCGATACGCTGCCCAATTCAGCGACTGCAACAAAGGTTCTCAGGCGCCTCGACTCCATGTTTGAATTCTATGCTTCGCCGGCATCGAATCCCAGCACAATTATGCATTGGACAGGAGTGCCCCCGGAGCGCAAGGTTTTGGAAACGAACTCGCAATATCGGCTCACCCGTCGAGCGATGCGCATGAAGATCCAATTGTGAGAATGGACGACCAAGGGAGGTTGCCATGGAAAACGGTGAAAATAGCAGGAGCTTGACCACCGACGTCTGCGAGCCGACTCGACCCTATCTTTCCCGACGTACGATTCTCGGGCTTGCCGGGGTTGTTGGGGTTGCCACACCCGTCGCGATGGTCGGGGCGGCCCGTGCGCTGACGGCAATGAAGGGTGCACCTCTTCCCGATGAACTCCCTGTTTGCCGCGCCGCAATGATCGGGGAACGGCTATCGGGACCGCCGCGTGCGCTCAAGCTTGCGTGGAACGCGACCTCGGTCTGCTCGGCGGCGGCACCAGTCGCCAAAGAACAAGGCGTCTTTGCGAAGCATAACCTCGACGTTGAATTTATCAATTTTGGTGGTTCGACGGAACAACTGCTCGAAGCAATTGCGACCGGCAAAGCGGATGCCGGCATCGGGATGGCATTGCGCTGGCTCAAGCCTTTGGAGCAAGGATTCGATGTTCGAATCACCGCCGGCGTGCACGGCGGCTGCATTCGGCTTCTCGGCTCCAAAGCTGCCGACATTACCAGCCTGGAATCGCTGCGCGGTAAGACCATCGCTATCAGTGATCAGGCAAGCCCAGCCAAGAACTTTTGCTCTATCGTGTTCACCAAGAACGGTATCGATCCGGTCAGGGACATCGACTGGCGACAGTACCCGGCCGATCTGCTCACGCTTGCGGTCGAGAAGGGTGAGGCTCAGGCGCTGACCGACAATGACCCCCGCACCTATCTCTGGCTCAAGACCGGCAAATTCAATGAGGTGCTCACTAATCTCTCTGGTGAATTTGCCGACCGAATCTGCTGCGTGCTTGCTATTCGAGGAAGTCTCATCCGTGCAGAGCCAGCCACGGCAGGGGCGTTGACACGATCTGTGCTTGAGGCTGGCGACATCGTCGCTCGCCATCCCGCCGTCGCTGCCGCGGTGTACTCGGGCTACGGTGGCAAGGGCCAATTGAACGATCTCGCCGCCATGCTTGCGAGCCACACTCATCATAATCATCCGGTCGGGACGGCGCTCAAGCAGCAGATCGTGTTGTACGCGAATGAGCTCAAACAGGTAAATGTGCTTAAGCGAAGCACAGATCCGATAAAGTTCGCAGAACGGGTCTACATCGACGTCCTCAGCTGAGCGGGTGACGGCTATGGCGATCAATTCAGCAATAGCTCAAGCGAGCCGTCTCTCAATGGTGGCTCTCGGACCGCGCCAGAGTTCGATGCGGCAGCCATGGATCCTTGGAATGGCGGCGGCCGCATGGCTCGGAGTGGCTCTGCTCACCGCCCTCTGGCCCGACCAGCCGGGAACCGATTGGGACTACACAGACGACCTCGCCACTGCATTTACTGCACTCGGGGGAGCACTCGTACTCGCCACGTTTGTCGACTTTTGGTTTGCCTGCTTGCCGCGGATACGACGCGTCGCACCGTGGATGCTCGCGCTCGCACTGCTTCTAGGCGCTTGGGAGACGGTTACGGCGAAGCTCAGCCTCCTTCCGATGCCGTTCTTCCCGCCACCGCAGGCTCTGTTGGAAGTCGTGATCGACGATCGGGTCCGCCTCGCTGAAGGCGTTTTCGCCTCGTTACGCCTGTTGGCAGGGGGTTATTTTATTGGCGCCGCGCTCGGGTTTGCCGTTGGCGTGGCGATGGGCTGGTCGCGCGCCGTCGGCTATTGGATCCATCCGATCTTGCGGCTGGTCGGGCCGCTCCCGGCGACGGCTTGGCTTCCGCTTGCGTTCTTCGTCTTTCCTTCGAGCTATAGCGCGAGCACGTTTCTGATTGCACTGGCCACCGGATTTCCAGTCACCGTCCTCACCTGGTCGGGCGTCGCAGGCGTGAACAAGGCCTATTACGATATCGCGCGCACGCTCGGCGCAAACCAAAGCTTCCTCATCCTCAAAGTGACCATTCCGGCGGCGATGCCCCACGTATTCGTCGGGCTGTTCATGGGGCTCGGCAATTCGTTCGCTGTCCTTGTTATTGCCGAAATGCTTGGCGTCAAGGCCGGGCTCGGTTGGTATCTTCAATGGGCGCAGGGCTGGGCTGCTTACGCCAATATGTACGCCGCGTTGCTGATCATGGCGCTCATCTTCTCCGGTTTGATCACCCTACTATTCCGCGTGCGTGATCGGCTGCTTGCTTGGCAGAAAGGACTGGTGCGATGGTAGCTCGCACGGCAGCAACCGAGCCTGGGATTCGGACCGATATCCCATCGGGGCCGGGAGCCGCCCTCTCGATTCACGAGGTAAGCCACTGTTTCGAACTGGAGGGGCGTCCGCTGCCAGTACTGGAACGGATCAGCTTGCGTCTGGAGCCTGGAGAGTTCGTTGCAATCTTAGGCCCGAGCGGGTGTGGCAAGTCGACTTTGTTGCGGCTGGTTGCTGGACTCGATTTCCCCGCGATCGGCAGACTATCCATGAATGGCCAGGCCATTGACGGGCCCGACGCATCACGCATCATCGTTTTTCAGGACCCAACGCTTTATCCCTGGCGGACGGTGTGGAGCAACGTTGCGCTCGGGCTGGAAGCGCGTGGGCTGCTCCGAAGTCATCACAAACGCGTAGAGGACGTCTTGCGCCTGGTGGGCCTCGCCGGATTCGCCACCGCTTATCCACGCCAGCTTTCGGGGGGAATGTCGCAACGCGCCGCGCTTGCGCGGGCGCTGGTGAACGATCCGAAGCTTCTCATTCTTGACGAGCCATTGGGCCAACTCGACTCCCTGACGCGCATTGCCATGCAACAGGAACTGGTGTCGCTGTGGCAGCGCGCGGGCTTTACGGCGCTTCTGGTAACCCACGACGTGGAAGAGGCCGTATTCCTTGCCAGTCGGATCATCGTGCTGAGCGAGCGTCCCGCACGGATCACGGCTGAGGTCGTGAATGCGCAGCCGTATCCACGTCATCGCGGCGATCCGCATTTGGCGGAGCTTCGGCGCGAGATCATGGGCCATCTCGGCCTTGCCGAGTCCTGGTGAGAGCCAAGGAAGCCATGCCTTTCCTCAGCTGCTCACGGACGGGGATGCTTAGATGAACCAAATGAGTCATCTATTCGCGGATGGGGAAGCTTACGAGCGGCTAATGGGTCGGTGGAGTCGCGTCGCAGGCGAAATCTTCCTGGACTGGCTCGACATTCCGGCCAATGGTCGGTGGCTCGATGTAGGTTGCGGTAACGGCGCTTTCACCGAGGCTCTTATCGCTCGCTGTGCTCCTATTGAAGTTATCGGGGTCGATCCGTCGGAAGGCCAGCTCGCTTTTGCTCGAACGCGGCCCGGAGCAACATCGGCCCGATTTCGGACTGGTGATGCGCACGCACTGCCCTTTAGCGACGACCGTTTCGATGTTGCGGTCATGGCTCTGGTCGTTACCTACCTTTCCGATCCCGGTAAGGCAGTTTCGGAAATGGCACGCGTCGTCCGGCCTGGCGGCTGCGTAGCCACGTACGTTTGGGATGTGCCCGGTGCCGGAACGCCCCTTCATCCGATTTACGTCGCGATGGAATCGCTGGGCTTGCCATCTCCGCGTCCTCCCGGCGCTTCGATCTCTCGCCGGGAGACCATGCGGGCACTGTGGGAGGATGCGGGTCTTGAGTTGATCGAAAGTCGGGTTATTCGCATTCCCGTCGTGTACTCTGACTTCGACGATTTCTGGGACTCGAATAGCGTACCAGTAGGGCCGCCGGGCAAAGCGATCCGCGAAATGTCGGCAGCGGCCCGGGAGCAACTTCGAGCCCGAGCCCGAGAACAACTGCTCATCGGTTCTGACGGACGCATCGCATATGAGTCATTTGCGAACGCCGTCAAGGGTCGGGTCAGCAGGTGAAGCTTCTAAGGCTTTGCGCGCCGCTGACGTGCTTTGACACTAGGTGGGCCAATTCGGCATATCCGCTTCACGCCGCTCGTGGGCCATCGCGTCGGGTAATTACGACACAGCGCAGATCGTAGAAATGCTGGGCCGTCATGAATGGACACGCCCTGCTGGTGAAAGCGGGCAGCAGAGAATGATAGTCGCAGGTGTGCATCTCCAAATAGCACCTGTTGCGCGATTTTTTCTCTGATAGCCAATTTCGCGCGGTCGACGCGAAATTCTGCCGACATTTCAAAGGGAAATATTGCCCAACCGGACCGGCCGTTCGAATATCTCTTGGTCCGCCAGTGCTCAGTTGACTGACTACCCTGCGAATTGCGTCGTAAGGCCGGGAGTCCGGCTAGTCGCACGTCCGGTTGCGCATGTGGCGGCACGTCCGGGCACACGCCTAATCGCGGCGGTCCCGTTGACCGTGTTGGTCGCGCCTAAGCATCACTCGGCGTCACGCGCCGCTCGACCATCATGATGCGATCAATTCAGGCGTAACCCACGAAGGGCGGCGTGGCAGGCCGCCCACTCGCATGACCGAAAGCCAACGCGTCCTCTCGCGTCTTACGGGCAAGAAACCCGCTGACCGCTGTACGACAGATAGGTCTGACTCTCCGGGTCGTAGGAGCGGAAGCGCCGGGCGCACTCAACGATGGCGATGGCATCAGGTGGCGTCACCGCATATGAAGCTCGTTGGGTGGGAATTCCAGAGGATGCAAATGATCCATTTGCGTATCCTCCTCCATATCCTCCGGATGCCGGCACAATCGACCCGTAATTTGCTCCATATGTTGGCGGCGCATATGGCCCATTTGGGGCCCCATATGCGTATGATCCAGTGTTGCAGTAGCCATTGGATGCGTAATAGGGGTCACAGTAGTTTGAGCCCGCATACGCCAAGCCCGCTCCTACCGCCGCCGCGCCCAAACCAACTCCGTATCCCGGCCAATAACCTCCGGCCCAGTTATTGCCCCAGCCAGGGCGCCCCCAGCCGACGCCTGGCCGGTTGCCCAGGCCAGGACGCGCGATCGGATTCGATACATGCGCAAATCGTGCGCCTCCACCGGCACGTACCACACCGCCCCCACCAGCACCGCCTGCGCGCGCTCCGCCTCCACCCCCGCCACGGCGAGCGTCCGCGGTGTCGATTACAATCGCGGTTACAAACGCGGATGCAATCACAGCAGCGCCAATGTGCTTGAGTGTGAGCATGGAAACCTCCTGTTGTCGTTCCTCAAGACGGCGCATCTCGGCGACAATGGGACGGCTGACCATGTGTCTTACGTGCACGCGCCGATTTTCATGCGTAACCTTGTCATGTCGCTAACATGCTTGAGCACGCGATGGGATCGCAATTAGGTTTATGTCAAGCGAGCCCGGAGGGAGGGCGGTCAACAAACAGGATGTAGGATCTCAATTGTTTCGAATGAACCAAAGTTCGCGGTGTCTATCCTTGCGGATAGCTCCGTTCCGTTCAACGATGCGGTATTGGCCCAATCACCGATCGCCGTGGCCTGATCGAGCGCTCGCGCGACTGCGCAGCGTTTCGTAATGCGATCGTATTGTTCGCATGCCGGGCAGACGCGCAGGGGCCCTGCCAACGCACCTTAGTTGCCTAGGCGCTCTCGTAGTCCCTCGTCCAGGCCACTAACAGTTCCCAGATCACGGCGAGAATGATGGGTCCCAAAAACAAACCGGTAATGCCGTAGGAAATGGTGCCCCCGATCACTCCGATTAGAATGACCAGAACCGGCGTTTGGAGTCCCCGCCCCATGACAAGCGGCCGCAAAACATTGTCCAGTAGGCTGACCGGGATCATGTAAGCCGTGAACAGCAAGGCCGTTGTCGTATCCATCACTGTCCAGCTCCAGATGATCAGCGGGATCAGAACGATCGATGGGCCGATCTGAATGATTCCGAGAATAAGAACCGCGGAGCTGATCAGGCTGGCGCCAGGAATTCCGGCGACCATGAGTCCCAATCCAGCAAGGAACGCCTGCAAAGCTGAAATGCCGATCACGCCCCGCGACACGGCTCGAATGGTGGCGCCGGCGAGTAGGACGAATTCCTCGCCGCGCTCCTTGGCGAGCCTCCGTGAGAACTTCATGATGCCATCCACCAGCATGGGCGCTGGCGAATACGCAAATCCCGCAATCACAATGGCAATAAAAAACTTGATGGCGCCAGTACCAGCATCTGACGCAATCAGAAGCAGGCTGCTGCCGATCGGCTTCAGGTGCGGAGCGATCTTGGCCAATGCCGCCTGCAGATTGTTCGAAGCGAGATCCCAGAACTGGTAGATTTGATTGCCGATCAGCGGCCAGCTTTTCACCGTTTCAAGCGGTGGCGGCAGCTCCAGGGCCGACGGATCAAAACGCTCGGACAGGATTCGAACGCTCTCGATCAGGCCCAACACGAGCCACGTCGCGGGTCCGATCACAATCAGGAGACTGAAAAGCGTAAGCACAGCTGCCGCCAATCGGCGCCGCCCCCCAAGCAGGTCAACAATCGAACTATACACTGGATAGAGCGCGACCGTTAGGACCACGCTCCAGATCGCGATACTGATGAATGGGCGAACGAGCAGGAAAGAGAAGAATAGCAAAAGACCGAGAACACCGAGCCGGATCGTCAGCTCGACCCCGGTCGCCATGACCTGATCGCGGCTGGACGACTTTTTGTCCTCAGCTAGCACGTCGTCTCTCCCGGCGCGCGCCTAACACTGGCGCCGTGAACACCGCATGACAGCGCGCGCCGCAGCCGGATCGGTTCTGCTCAACTGAAAGTGACCGATGACGGTCAGGAAGAACGCGGAAGCGCCGATCCGCGGCAACGCTTCCGCAAGCGTCTTACGGTCGCGGCGCTTGGCCTGTGGTGCCTTATCCGGCGGGGCCTGTTGCTGGGCTGCCTGATCC
>Ga0157376_10003937_pt1 | contig 10273 bp, 14 predicted proteins | sample M45metaG_FD_121801 | JGI IMG/M metagenome (GOLD analysis project Ga0157376, IMG submission 121801) | Miscanthus rhizosphere microbial communities from Kellogg Biological Station, Michigan, USA - M4-5 metaG | ecosystem: Host-associated > Plants > Roots > Rhizosphere > Soil | place: USA: Michigan... | reverse complement strand
ATTGGAAGACACCAGAATATTGGGCAATGGTGAACCGCCAGCTAGAGACCAATCTGCACAACATTTATCCCGCTTTCGAGCAGTGGCCGCGGACGATTGTCGCGCTTGGCGTGGTGATCGGCGGTATCCTGGTACCGCTTGCTGCAGCCTTCTTCCCGCGCGTGCGTAGCAATTGCTTATCGTTGTTTTTACCCGCATCGGCACTGTTGCCAACCGCTGTCATCGCAATGGTCTTCAAGCTTGCCGGCATTGTTCACAGACCAAGCGAGGCGGTGGAACTCTACCTGTACTTTTTCATTCTCGGGTATCTGATTATTTTCACGCTGCGCATTAGAGAACTCAAAATCCAAGAAGACGCGCACTAAGCTAGGGTCAGAACCCCACATCCAGCTTGAACAGCGATTGCTTTAGCGGGCACCATGAGCGGAGTTCGAGCAGCGCCGCCACAATGGCGCGGCCGCCTTTAAGCGCTTGGCGCGCCTCGCGCGATACCGCCGCATGGCAACCGATGCAGAGCACGACGTAAATCATCGCCTGCTTGGCGAGCAAGCCAAGACCGACCGCGACGCCGAGCAGGATGGCAAAACCCATGCTTTGCCGCTTGACCAGCATGATCCAGGCGTAAAGCGCGATGGTCCAGAACAGGATCAGCGGGACGTCGGTGGTGATCAGGAGCGAGGAATACGAGACGCCCGGGACTGTCGCGAAGACGGTGGCCGACCAGAAACCCACGCGCGTATCGAACAGCGCGCGGCCCGACAAGTAGATCATCAACGAGGCGAGCGTGTAGAGTACGGGCGAAGATGCCCTGATGCAGACCTCGCCGTCGCCGCAGACCGCGCGGCCGCCCGGGTCACCCAGGCGATCATCGGCGGCTTCGAGAAATAGCCGAAGGACAGCTCGCGCGACCAGGTCAGTATTGTGCCTCGTCGAGAACGAGGTCGATCTTGGCGGCATAGATCGCCGCGATCCGCAAAGCGAGCAGGGCTGCCAGGCAAATCAGGAGGCGGAGGAAATAGCCGTTCTCGGAGATGGACGTGCGCTGTTCTTGACGCACCATGACAGCCGTGAGAGAGGAGAATGGACCACGCTGAACAATGTTGCGCATTGTGGCGAAAGCTGGTGACCGGTATCGCTGTCAGCGCCCATCTGAAGCGCCTAAAATCGAAGGTAGCCATTCACGGCTGGTGAACAGCCATCTGGCTGACACCGGGCGTGGCCGAGCGTGTTCGCCGGATGCTAGTGAAGGTGTGACCCAATGCGACTCGGGCGGCGCATAGAAGCTCAGGGGCAGTTTCTGTTCCGCTGGCGCAGTATCCTGCCTCTGTTCCTTTTGCCTTTGCTGGTAGCAGCATTGTCAGAAAGCCTCCTCGGAGATCGGTCGACTTCGGAACGGCATGTGTGGCTCGGTTTTTGCATGGCCGTCAGTTTCTTCGGACTCGCAATACGCTGCGCAACGGTCGGCTTCACACCTGCCGGAACCTCGGGTCGCAATACGCAAAAGCAGAAAGCTCGCGCTCTCAACACCTCCGGTCTCTACTCGCTGGTACGCAATCCACTTTACCTTGGCAATTTCGTCATAATTTTTGGCATTGCCATGTCGCCTATGGTGTTGTGGCTATTAGTAGTCGTGGTTCTGACTTATTGGCTCTATATCGAGCGGATCATTGCTGCCGAAGAAGCCTTTCTGGCGGAGAAGTTCGGCGACGAGTATGATCGATGGGCAGAGCGCACGCCGGGGTTTTTGCCGCGGTTCGACAACTGGCGGCCGCCGGAACTGCCGTTCTCTCCGCGCAAAGTGCTACGGCGGGAGCACAACGGTTTCTTCGCAATCGTGGTGGCCTATTTCGTCATCGAGCTTGCGAGCGACCTCATTTTTCAAGGCGATTCACTTGCCAAGTGGCCGAAAGAGAATGTGGCGTGGCTCATCTTTCTTCTGTTAGGCGGAGCAGTTTTCCTTGGTCTGCGTGGGCTAAAAAAGCGCACGAGACTGCTACATGAAGAAGGTCCTTAGCCGGGATGAGGGCGACCAGTCATGCCGAGTGCGGTCATCGAGAAGGTTCGTAAGGAGCGCCCGCGAGACTATCTGAAAGTTGCCGTAGCTGGTGTCGGGAGTATGTCCAGCACTATCTCGGACGGACGACATAACTTCACGCCAAGAGGCGTCACGACTATCGGACGATTGATGAGTATGGGATTAGCCAACATGGCGTCAATGAGTTGATCGTCCGTCAACTTTGGATCGTCGAGCCCAAGTTCATCATAGGGCGAGCCTTTACGCTGGAGTAGCTCGCGAACTCGAATGCCCATGCGCTCGATGAGCCCGAGCAGGGTCTGCCGGTCTGGTGATGCTTTCAGATATTCGATGACGGTCGGTTCGATACCAGCGTTGCGAATGAGGCCAAGAACATTGCGCGACGTGCCGATTTCGGACATACGGTAACGGTCCGGTCGAGCGGTTCGCGTGCGGCTCGCCCCTCGCGCGTATCGCCGACATCCAGGACCGGCGCGAGGCCAGGCTCGATGTCACCGCCTCGAATGTCTCTTCAGCGGGTACGCGCTGGCGTCATATAGCTTGCGAATTTGCTGGGCGTCATAGCGGTGGTCGCCGACTTCCAATGCGGCGGCGGCCAAGAGAGAGCTCGGAAGCTCCTCAATCGCGAAGCGGATGGCGCCCGCCGCGGACTTGAAGCGCCTGTAAACGATATGGGCCGGGCTTGACTTTAAACTCCTTTTCACGGGATGATAGAGCCCGGCCTCGGTGCGATAGTTCACCTGAGCATCCTACACGATCCACCCCAGCTCTCGCACCTTGTCGTTGGCTGCTAACCATGCCCGTGCTCGAAACGCCCCCAGGGTGATAGGGGCGTCGGGATCGTCCGTCCAATCGGACTTAGCCATCAGCTGAGGCGGATCACCCGCCTTGTAATATGTGACCATGAATTTCGTCCCGGGCAGGGTGATGATGATGTAATCGCCCTGCACTTCAACGTGGAGGTCCGTCATCAGCCGATACTACCGCAAGAAAGCTGGGAATTACCCAGTCGAGAGTCTGTTGGCAAAGTGACTCAAGAATAAGGTGGGGAGTTCCCAGCCCGCCGCGTGGCCGGCATTCTTTTGATCGTTCTGCCAACCGTCATGTTTGGTGGAGTGAGCATACTCTCTCTTCTGATCGGCGATCCGAACTATCTGAAGAACCCGTTGCTCCAGGATTTGTGGCGCGCCGCATGCTGGCGTTTGGCTCATGCCGGCGCTCGTGGCGGCTTCGCCACGTGGGTGAGGTCAACCTGTCCAGCTATATGAATGGTTTGTGCGAGCGTCGATCCCAATCGCTGCCGTCCTGGTTCCGGCGGCCTTCTTCCTCTCAGTGGTGTCGCCCGACGCCACCGGCCCGAATGGGCTCATCTATCTTGCCTACGTCGGGGCAGCGTTGCTGGTTGTCGGTGTCCCCGTCCTTGGCATTGGTAATCAAGCGACCGGCGCCTTGAAAGCCTTCGGCGCCACTGAAGTCGTGTCTAAGGACCAGACCAGCCACGGATGTCAGAGGCAGCCAGTGTAACTAAAGTCACATATCGGTGGCATACGGAGTGTTATAATGGCTGGCGTAGAACCCCCCAAAGCCCCAAGGAGGTGAACCATGGTTAGAGCGTACATCACGTCCGCCGTTGGGGGCGCTTTCTTGCTTGGTCTGACTTCGGCGGCTGTGGCTGACCGGCGAATTCGGTAATATGTGCACAATGGGCCTAGCGACCGGCAAAGACATCCAGACCGACTGTTCCATCAATTCGCAGGTCCTGGGCAAAACCTATTGCTTCGGCAGTAAGGAGGCCATGGCTGAGTTCATGAAGAACCCCACGGCCAATCTGGCAAAGGCGCAGGCCTACTACCAAAGCAAGCATAAGCTTAGAAGCTCTCAGAGGAAGGCATCGTAACGACCCGCTCCCCGTAGGGGTGGGTCGTCGACACCTTTGAACGGGCTTCGCGAGTGCAGGTCTTATCGCCCCGTCGTGGAGGCCGTCGTATACGCGGACCTTATGTCCGCTTATGGCAAAAAGCGGACATGGATAGCTCCCCTGATGACGTCAGCTGTTTTGGGGGAAAGCAGACATCCCCCCGCCACTGTTGCCCGTATGAGTACACGCCCTAAAACCCCAACCGGCGTTTTGGCGTTATGCTTCCTGCAAATGGAGTACGAGCCATGACGCTAATGAGCTTCTTTTGCCGTCTCATAAACGGCCGGTGCGCACAAGAACCGCGCGAACCAGAGCGCGATTCTCATCCAAAAACACAGTCAACGGCTGCATCATCCGCGCCGTATCCGTCCCCGCCTCAGCCCAGAGCCGCGCAAACTAAGTCCACTCCGGGAACGACAGGGAGCGGGGGTTAGACAAATACGCAAGACTCATCTTGCTGCGCCGACGTGGCCGGCCGATGATTAAACCCGTGCCCCTAAGGTAAACGCGGAAATTTGCTGAAGCTAGCAGGTCGCTCGAGGAATGGCCTTCTTTGGCCTCTTCGGACAAGTAGTACAAAAGGGTCGCCAGCCAAATTCATCAGGCCGAGACGTGCTGTGCTTGTTCCATCACTCCAAGTGGATGAGGCCTTCATGAGCGTGACGGATAACGTCTTCACGGGCTCGATTCCCCCGCTCTATGGCCAGTATTTGGGTTCCTTGCTGTTCCTGCCAGTGACATAGCCGGCCGGCTTACCGACTTGACTGGAGGTCGTCTTCTAGAACGGCTCCTAGTCCGTGGCCGGGACTAGGATTTTATTCATACCAGGATGCGCGGGGATAAGTTTGCGCTTCCATGTTAGGGTCGAGGCATGAGTCGCGTTAGTGAAATTCCGGTGGCTGCGAAGGCGCCGCAGTTCGACTCAGAGTTCCGCGAGCGGCTCCGCGATCTGCTTAAATGGCGGCGCGATGTGCGGCGCTTCAAGCGCACCAAGCTTCCCGAAGGGACCATCGAGCGGCTGATCGCGACTGCCTGCCTCGCGCCGTCGGTCGGGCTCTCGGAGCCGTGGCGTTTCGTCATCGTCGAGGACGAGGCGCGCCGCGCCGCCATCCGCTCATGCTTCGAGGACTGCAATTGCGCGGCGCTCGACATGCAGTCGCCTGACCGCGCCGCGCTTTATGCGCGGCTCAAGCTCGCCGGCCTCGACGATGCGCCGTGCCAGCTTTCCGTGTTCGCCGATCGCTCGACCGCGCAAGGTGGAGGGCTCGGGCGCCTCACCATGCCGGAGACGCTCGACTACTCGGTGGTCATCGCAATCCACACGCTGTGGCTCGCCGCGCGCGCCGAAGGCCTCGGCGTGGGGTGGGTGTCGATCCTCGATCCCGTACGGATCGCCACGATCCTTGACGTGCCAGCGCACTGGATCTTCATCGGGCATCTCTGCGTCGGCGACCCGGCGCAGGACGACGACACGCCCGCGCTCGAGCGGCAGGGGTGGGAGCACCGCCATTCGCCTTCCGGCGTGGTCCTCTACCGCTAATCCTTCCACGTCATTTCCGCGAAAGCGGGAACCCAGTAATCACCGCCTCGGTTATTTCTTGAGCGCAGGGTTACTGGATTGCCCGGCCCCTCGACCGCCGAAGGATCCAAATTGCACACCATCGCTTGTCACGCTTCGGGCCGCAGGAGGGTCAAGCCGGGCAATGACAGAGCATTCGGGCGCTTGATCGGCGGCGCGGCTAGGCGCACTCTCTAGCGGGGCGAAGGCCCGCGCTGGGGACGCGCGGGGAGGGGCGACATGCGCAAGGCACTTGCAAGGCTGGTTCTGGCGGGTCTGTTGGTGGCCTGCCTCGGGGCGCTTTCCGGAACCGATGTCAAGGCAGATATGGCGGGCGGCCTCGGCGGCGCGCTGCCGCATCAATCGCTCCTGACGCCGGTCCGCATATGGAAGGAGTGCCAGGCGGTCGCGATGTGCACCGGCTGCCGCCCGGTCTATCACTGCCGTTCCTGCTCCTATCAGCGCACCTGTCCCTACGGGATCTGTCAGTGGGGCGATGTCTGCGTGTGGGGCCCCTACGTGCGCGTCCTTCCGCGCGGCGCCCGCATCATCCGCGTGCAATGACCTGCGCTCAAACGCACTCGTCATGCCCGGACTTGTTCCGGGCATGCAATAGAGCGGTCCGACATCGGATTGCCGGTTCGTGGAAACCCACCATTGGAAGGCCGGGATAAGCCCGGCCGGCATGAAGATGCTCGTCGCTTATCCCCGCGCTTCAAGGCGCACTTACACTGCAGGCACCTCGTCCACTTGAAGGTCGCTTGGCGAGGCGAACACAGGCGAGTCGAGGTGCGGCGCCTGCGGGCCGGCTGACGCACAGCCAGGCTCTCGGGCGGCGGCGGGGCTCCCCCCGGACCCACTACGAGGTCCTGCTAGGAGGTAGCTGATCGACCGGCTTTGTCCGGCAACGAAAAGCGGAGCCCGGTGCTGACAAGACGTCCGCGATTGGCGCGCCGAGAGGCGCCCGCCGCGTCTGGCGACAGATGCGGAGCCATAGGACTGCGCTTTTCGGCGCCCATCCCCCTTCACTCGAAGGGGAGCTGTTTGACATGACCTTGCGCGTCGCGCGGCGAGGCGATGGACCGTGCCTACGCTGTCAGCCCCGTCCGAGAAGCACGTCGCGCAAAACGACCGCGTCGTTGTGCACCTCGTCATGCGCCGAGTACACGAGCGTTACCCTATGATACCGCGCCAAAGACCGGAGCTCGGCAAGCAGATCCGGGTGCTCGCGCATCTCTTCCGCATAGCGGCGGCGAAATTCCTCCCACCGCTTTGGGTCGTGCGCGAACCATTTGCGGAGTTCGGTGGATGGCGCGATCTCCTTCATCCAACGATCGAGCGCGGCCTTCTCTTTGGAGACTCCGCGCGGCCACAGCCTGTCGACGAGGATGCGCGTACCGTCCTCAGCCGACAGCGGTTCATAGGCCCGCTTCAGCTTGACGTTGGCGGCCGGAACTCTGGCGGCCATGATTTACGTCGTCCTTCCGAATTACTCGGCGGCGTGGTTCCTTTTGTGCCAGCGCGCGGCGGCATCTGCGTCGCCTGCCTCGGCTTCGACCCAACGGCTTCCGCCAGACCCTGATTCGCGCTTCCAGAACGGCGCGCTGGTCTTGAGATAGTCCATCAGGAACTTGGCGGCATCGAATGCAGCATCGCGATGCTCCGACGCAGTCACCACGAGAACGATATTGTCGCCGGGCCTGAGCATGCCGTAGCGGTGCACGACAAGGCTCGCCTGCAATGGCCAGCGCGCCTGTGCCTCGGCCTCGATGCGGGAAATCTCGCGCTCGGTCATGCCGGGATAATGCTCAAGCGTCATCTCCTCGACGGCGCCGTCGTGGTCGCGCACCGTGCCGGTGAAGGTGACGATCGCGCCGATATCGGTGCGCCCCGCGGTGAGCTTCGCCACCTCGGCGCCGATGTCGAAATCTTCCTGTTGGACGCGGATCACGTCAGCCTCCGGTCACCGGCGGGAAGAAGGCGATCTCGCGCGCATGCCCGATGCGCGCATCATGGCGCACGTGGCTCTGGTCGATCGCCGCGCGGATCACGTGCTCGCGCTCGAAGGCGTTGGCGAATTCGGGGCCGCGCGATTTCAGCCAGGCGATCAGCTCGGCGACCGTCGCGACGTTCTCCGGAATCGCGACCTCCTCGGAGGCGCGGCCGACCTTCTCCTTGACCCAGGCGAAATAGAGGAGCCGCATCGGTCAGTCCTTCTCGGTCACGAGATGCGCGATCGCGGCGCGGAGATAGTCGTAGCCGGTGTAGAGCGTGAAGATCGCGGCGATCCACAACAGCGTCAGCCCAAAAACCGTGGTGTAGGGCCAGATCTTGTCACCGGCGCTGCCGGCAAGCAGGAAGCCGATCGCGACCATCTGCACCACGGTCTTCCATTTGGCGAGCGCGGTGACGGGCACGGGAACTGCGAGCGTGCCGAGAAACTCGCGCAAGCCCGAAACCAGGATCTCGCGGCAGAGGATGATCACGCCTGCCCACAGCGACCAGCCGGCGATGGTCTGGTCTGCGGCGAGCATCAGAAGCGCAGCGGCGACGATCAGCTTGTCGGCGATCGGGTCGAGCATGCGGCCGATCACGCTTTGCTGCTTCCAGGCGCGCGCGAGATAGCCGTCGAGGAAGTCGCTCACGCCTGCTGCAATAAAGATCCACATCGCGGTCCAGCGGCCCCAATCCGCTGCGACGAAGAAGCAGGCGACCAGGGCAGGGATGGCCAGGATGCGGAAATAGGTGAGCAGGTTGGGCAGGCTCACGAATTTGCCGCGACGCTGGTCGCGCGGCCTGCGGCGTGCCTTCAAACCCTGCTCAGCCATGTCCTGCCCGCTCACGGTCGCTCACCCGTGGAAGTGATCATAGATGGTCTTGGCCATTTGCGCGCTGATGCCGCCCACCGCCTGAAGATCGGCGATGCCAGCCCGGCTAACCGCCTTGGCCGAGCCGAAATGCTGGAGCAGGGCACGCTTGCGCGCGGGTCCGATACCGGGCACCTCGTCGAGAGGAGAGGCGGTGATCGCCTTCTTGCGTTTGGCGCGATGGGCCCCGATGGCAAACCGGTGCGCCTCGTCCCTGAGCTTCTGGATGCAGTAAAGCACCGGGTCGCGAGGTTCCAACAGAAGCGGCCCCTTGCCCTTGAGATAGATGCGCTCGCGGCCGGCATTGCGGTCGGGACCTTTGGCTACCGCGGCGATCTTGATCTCGGAAAGCCCGAGCTCGTCGAGCACCTCATAGGCCGCGCCGAGCTGGCCCGGACCGCCGTCGATCAATACGAGGTCAGGCGCCGCCCATCCATTCACCTCGCCCTTCTCCTTGGCGAGCCTGCTGAAGCGGCGCGTCAGCATCTCGCGCATCATGGCGTAATCGTCGCCCGGGGCAAGGTCTTCATTCCTCATGTTGAACTTGCGGTATTGAGCTCTGATGAAGCCTTCGGGACCCGCAACGATCATGGCCCCCACCGGGTTCGTGCCGGAGATATGGCTGTTGTCGTAAACTTCGATCCGCTCCGGCGCTTCGTCGAGGTCGAGCAGCTCGGCGAGGCTCGAGAAGATCGTGGCCTGCGACGTCGAGTCGGCAAGTCGTCGCGCCAGTGCCTCGCGCGCATTGACCAGCGCGTGCTCGACGAGATCGCGCCGCTCTCCGCGCACCGGCCTGCCGACCTCAATCTTGCGCCCGGCGCGCAGCGACAAGGCTTCAGCGAGCAGTTTGCGCCCTCCGATGTCGTGCGAAAGGAGCACCAGCTTGGGCGGCGGCTTATCGTCATAGAACTGGGCGACGAACGACTCGAGCACCTCCTCGACCAAGAGGCTCTTGTCCGCGCGCGGGAAATAGGCACGATTGCCCCAGTTGTTGCCGGTGCGGAAGATAAAGACCTGGATGCAGGTCTGCCCCGCCTCCTGATGCGCAGCGAATACGTCCGCCTCCTTCACGCTATGCGGATTGATGCCCTGGCGCGACTGGATGTGTGAGAGGGCGGTCAACCGGTCGCGGAAGCTCGCGGCGCGCTCGTAGTCTTGCTTGAGGCTCGCCTCGTCCATCAACGCGTGCAGCCTGCGCTTCACCTCATCGCTCTCGCCGGTGAGGAAGGCGAGCGCCTCGTCGACCAGCCTGCCGTAGTCCTCCATCGAGATTTCCCCGGTGCACGGCGCCGAGCAGCGCTTGATCTGATAGAGCAGGCAGGGTCGGAGCCGGCTCTCGAAATAGGCGTCCGAGCACGACCTCAGCAAGAAGGCGCGCTGTAAAGTGTTGATGGTGCGCCCGACCGCGCCAGCCGAGGCAAACGGACCGAAATAATCGCCTTTGCGCCTGCGTGCGCCGCGATGCTTGAGAATCTGCGGCACCGCATGATCGCGGGCGATGAGGATGAAGGGGAAGGACTTATCGTCCCGGAGAACCACGTTGAAGCGGGGCTTCAGCCGCTTGATGAGATTGGCCTCAAGCAGGAGCGCCTCAATCTCGGTCGCCGTGGTGACGAATTCCATTGCCGCGGTGTCGGCGACCATGCGAGCGATGCGGTTGTTGTGCCCTTGCCCACGGGCATAGCTCTGCACCCGCTTCTTGAGATGCCGCGCCTTGCCGACATATAGGACTTCGCCTGCCGGGTCGATCATGCGATAGACCCCAGGACCGGCGGGGGCGGTCTTGGCATAGCGGCCGATAACGGGCGCACCGGTCTCGACGTCGCGCAAGGCATTGCGCGCGCGCTGAATGGTCGAAGGCTGGGCGCTGTCCGGATTCTCTATCGGCATAGGAT
>Ga0157376_10003935_pt1 | contig 10273 bp, 9 predicted proteins | sample M45metaG_FD_121801 | JGI IMG/M metagenome (GOLD analysis project Ga0157376, IMG submission 121801) | Miscanthus rhizosphere microbial communities from Kellogg Biological Station, Michigan, USA - M4-5 metaG | ecosystem: Host-associated > Plants > Roots > Rhizosphere > Soil | place: USA: Michigan... | reverse complement strand
GTGATGCCACGCGCCTTTTCTTCCGGCGCCGCGTCGATCTGGTCGTACGCCTTGAACTCGCCGCCAAACCGCTCCGCGCCCACCTTCGTCAGCGCCGCCGTCAGCGTCGTCTTGCCGTGGTCCACGTGTCCGATCGTGCCCACGTTGACGTGCGGCTTGGTACGCTCGAATTTGCCCTTGGCCATTTCAATCTACCTTTACAGTAAGTTGTACGCTTTTGTTTGGAGCAGAAGGCCGAGGCTCGGAGCCGAAACAAGGAAGAATCTTCGCTCTCCCGCTTCAGCCCTCAAACCCTCAGTCCGGTTTTCAAAAAATGGTGCTCACTATTGGAATCGAACCAACGACCTCCTCCTTACCAAGGAGGTGCTCTACCGACTGAGCTAAGTGAGCATGTTTCAGCCGCCCTCCATGACTGCGAAGAACAGACCAGCATCCATGCTGGACTTAAAATCTTTCAGCCGTCCTCCGTGACGGCGAAGAACAAACCAGCATCCATGCTGGACTATTCAAATTGTTCATTCGTGCGGTCATTCAATGGAGCGGGAGACGGGAATCGAACCCGCACTAGTAGCTTGGAAGGCTACAGTTCTACCATTGAACTACTCCCGCTCGGGGACCCGACGATTTTCTTCCCGCTTTCAATACTTGGTGGAGGGAGGTGGATTACTCCGGGCATCCTGCCCTCCGCCCTCCGGGGCCAGCCTTCGGCTGTTCAAAATCGCTCCAGGCGATTTTGTCGAACCAAATTTTTATCTTCGGTGGTTCTCATCCACCTCACATACGCTGTGCCGCTTTCATACTTGGTGGAGGGAGGTGGATTCGAACCACCGAAGGCATGAGCCAGCAGATTTACAGTCTGCCCCCGTTGGCCGCTTGGGTATCCCTCCGAAATTTGTCTGTGCTTTTACTTGCTCCAACGATCGCCCACGCGGCAGCACGAGGGAGGGGTAACAGAGCCGGTTATTGTCCGTTCCCGGCCCTGTCCTTGTCAAGGCGGCACGGATAGTGCTAGGACAGGCCTTCAGCCCGCCAGCGGCAGGTGGGCGGCGTCCCGGTAGCGGGCAATCTCCTGCGACAGATTCTTGTCCAATTCCATGAGCTTGGCCGCGTAGGCCGCCAGGGCCCTGTCGTCGTCGCTTTGCGGCGCCCAGGTCGGCACCGGCGTCGGTTTTCCGGCGTCATCCGTCGCCACCATGACGACGACGCAATGGGTCGCCAGGGTCTCCTCGCCGGTGGCCAGGCGCCGGGCCAGCACATCGACGCTGAAATGCATGCTCGTCGTGCCGGTGTAAATGAGCTGGCAGTGCACGCTGACCAGGTCGCCGATCAGGATCGGGTGGACAAAACGGATGCCGCATACGGCAACCGTGACGCAGTACTTCCCGCTCCAGCCGACCGCACAGGCATAGCCGGCCTGATCGATCCATTTCATGACCATGCCACCGTGCACCTTGCCGCCGAAATTCACGTCGGTCGGCTGGGCAAGGAAGCGGAAAGTTACCTCACGGTCGATGCCAGGCATGGTGCGAGATTCTCCACATTGGGTCGGCCGCGCAGCGGCGATCATACACAACCAACTCGCGGCCCGCTTTCTCGCTCGAGGGCCTCGGCTCCGGAAATCATCACCCCGATTCGGCGCCCGGGAACCGACCTGTTAAGCTCTTCGGCGTGAGCGTCACGCCTGGACCGATGTTGCTGCATCGAATCCTCCGCCCGAGCACTGCGCGTCGGCTCGGTTCCTGGGTTTTGCTCGGTTCGGTGTGTGTTCTCGCGGCGAGCCTTGCTTTCGTGGTGTTCAAGGCGCAGTCAGCCGTCAAAGCCCAAAGGGGCGACTCGCTCACGGCGCTGGCGAACGCGAGCGCCAGTGCCGTTGCCGCGCGTACGGTCGGCGTCGAAATGGCTGCCCGCGTCGTCGCCGCCGCAATCGGCCGGCGCCTCGACAACCCCGAATTCATCGAAGACATGCTGGCCGATACCGTTGTCATGCATCCGGACATCGTGGGCGTCGCCGCGGCATTCGAGCCGGACGCCGTCGCACAGGTTCACTCGCTGTACGCGCCCTTCTACACCCAGAAGGGCGACGCCACGGTGCGGCGCGACCTCGCTGAAGACTCCACGCCCTACCGCGAGACGGGTTGGTATCGCCATGCCAGCGCCTGCGAGAGCGGCTGCTGGGGAGGGATCTTCCACTCGCAATCACGCGACCAGGTGCTGATCAACTACGGCGTGCCGATTCGCGACGCGACGAAGCAGATCGTCGGCGTCGTCAACGTCGACGTGCTGCAGCGCTGGCTGCAGAGTGTAGTGGACAGCGCACGGCCGAGCCCAGCCTCTTTCGCGTTCCTGCTCAGCGAGACCGGCCAGACGCTGGCCGATGCCAAGCCCGAGCGCGTCGGGACCCCGATTTTTCAATGGACGGGACTTGCAGGCGCGCCGGAAGTCGCCGCGATTGCCCGCCGCATGATGGCCGGCGAGACGGGGGCCGCGGAATACTTCAGTCCGACGCTCGGCATTCCGGTGCGAACGTTCTTCACGCCGGTCCCGGGCTCGCGCTGGTCGCTCGCGATCGTCGTGCCGTACAGCACCTATGTCCGCGACTCGCAGCGCCTGTTCTTCATCGCTGTCGCGGTCGGCTCGGCCGGCCTCGCCGCGCTGGGCCTGTTCGTCTTTCTGTCGGTGCGCCGGCTGCTCGCGCCGCTGGCGCAGCTCGCTGTCAATGCCGACCACATCGCTCGCGGCGACCTCGGCTTCCGTCTCGACCCGCCGCGACGGACCGATGAGGTCGGCAGACTGACCTTGTCGTTCGTCAGGATGCGCGACGAGCTCAAGCAGCACATCGCGGACCTGACCGAAGCAACAGCCGCGCGCGAACGCCTGCAGCGCGAGCTGGAAATCGCCCAGCACATCCAGGAGTCGATGCTGCCGAAGAATCGCTTTATCGGCCTCGGAGCGTATCCGTTCGAACTGCAAGCGATCTTGCGCCCAGCTCGCGTCGTCGGCGGCGACCTCTACTCGTACTACGTCAGCGAAGGCCGGCTGTGCTTCCTGATCGGCGATGTTTCCGACAAGGGCATACCGGCAGCGCTGTTCATGGCGCGCACGATCACGAAGGCAAATTTGCGCTCGGCCGCGGCCGAGGAGCCGCAAAACCTGCTGCAGCAACTCAATACAGACCTCTGCATGCGCAACGACGACTGCATGTTCGTGACGCTGCTCTGCGGCATACTCGATCTGGCCACCGGCCGGCTCTCGCTCGCCAGCGCCGGCCATGATGCCCCGATCCGGGTCGCCGGTGGTCATGCGACAGAGATAGAGGTCGAAACCAGCGCGCCTCTCGGGCTCTATCCGGACACGATGTTTGTCGGGTCGGAGGCGCAACTGGCGCCGGGTGAATCAGTCGTGCTGTACACCGACGGCGTGACCGAGGCGCTCGATCCCGACGGTGCCCTCTACGGCGAACAACGACTGCTCGACGTGGTGGCGCGCTGCGACAGCGATCCGGCTGAAACCGTCGCGGCAGTCGTCGCCGACGTGGCGAAATTCACACGTGATGCAGCGCAGTCGGACGACTTGACCCTGCTCGTACTGCGCTGGCACGGTGCGGCGGCGGCCGAGCGCAGCCTGACGCTCGAAATTGGCGCACAATTGGCGCAGGTCGCGGCGATGCTCGACCGCGTCGAAGAATGGCTTGCGGGACACACGATCAATGCCGAGTTGCGTGGTGACGTGCGCGTCGCGCTCGAGGAACTGCTGGTGAATGCTGTGGATTACGGATTTCCTCAGGGCGGCGAAGGTGCGCATCTGCAGACGCTGCTGACCCTCGCTGCCGGTGCGCTGCATGTCGAGTTCACGGACAATGGCATCGCTCACGATCCGTTCGCACGGCCGCCGCCGGACCTCGATGTCGATCGCGATGATCGAGAGGCCGGAGGGCTCGGCGTCTTCCTCGTCACCCAACTCGCCAGCGAATATCAGTACCGTCGCGAGGGCGACTGCAATCGCGTCGACCTGCGCTTCGTCGCAAAATCGGTCCTGCAAACGGGAGAACAACCTCATGAGCCTGCAAGTCCGGATTGAACCCGCCATTGCGGCGCGCATTACCGTACGCCCAGCCGGGAAGCTCGACGCCACGAGCAGCCAGGAGTTCGACAGCGCACTCAACCTGGTGCTCGCGCAAGTACCGCACGGCGGGACGCTGGTGTTCGATCTGGCTGACTTGGAGTACATCAGCAGCGCCGGCCTGCGTTCGCTGTTCCGCGCACGCAAGACGATGAAAGCGAACGGCGGCAATTCCCTGATCATGCAAGCACAGCCGCAGGTGCGCGCGGTGCTGGATATCGTCAAGGCGGTGCCAGTGAACGAGGTGTTTCGCAATGTCGAGGAACTCGACGCCCATCTCGCTGAAATTCAACGCAAGGTCGTCGAGGGCGATATCGATTCGTGACGCGTGCCTGCAGGGTACGCGACCCGCACCACCCATCCTGCAAAGGGAGAATTTGACTCATGAGCCTGGAAGTTCGGATTGAGGACACGGTATCGGCACGCGTCGTCGTTGCCCCGGCCGGCAAGCTCGACGCAATGAGCCATGTCGATTTCGATCACGCGCTCGACGGCGTGCTCGCGCGGATGCCGTCGGGAGGAACGCTGGTAATCGATCTCGCCGCGCTCGAGTACATCAGCAGCGCCGGTCTGCGCTCGCTGTTTCGCGCGCGCAAGGCGATGCGGGCGAAAGGCGGACATTCACTGCTTCTGCACGCACAGCCGCAGGTGCGCAAGGTGTTCGAAATCGTCAAAGCCGTTCCGGTGCACGAGGTCTTTGCGAGCGTCGCCGAACTCGACGCCTACCTCGACGACATGCAGCGGCAGGTGATCGAGGGCGAGAGGGACGATTGAACATGGGCCGCGTCGCGCGCTTTTCCGCGCGATTCGTCAGACGTTGAAGCGGAAGTGCAGTACGTCGCCTTCCTTGACCAGATAGTCCTTGCCTTCGAGGCGCAGGCGACCTGCGTCACGCGAACCTGATTCGCCGCGGTACTTGATGTAGTCGTCGTACGCGATGGTTTCGGCGCGGATGAAGCCGCGCTCGAAATCGGTATGGATGACGCCGGCGGCCTGCGGTGCGGTCGAGCCTTTCTTGACCGTCCACGCCCGCACTTCCTTCTCGCCGGCGGTGAAGTAGGTCTGCAGGCCCAGCAGTTTGTAGCCCGCGCGGATCACGCGGTTCAGACCCGGCTCTTGCAGACCCATGTCGGCGAGAAATGCGAGCTTGTCGGCATCGTCGAGCTGCGACAGTTCTTCTTCGATCGCCGCGCAGATCGGCACGACTTCGGCACCCTCGGCCGCTGCGCGCGCGCGTACCTTGTCCAGATGCGGATTGTTGCTGAAGCCGTCTTCGCGGACATTGGCGATGTACATCAGCGGTTTGAGCGTGAGCAGAAACAGGTCGCGCACGAGCGCCTGCTCCTCGGCGCTCAAGCCCGCGGCGCGCGCCGACTTGCCTTCGTTCAGCGCGGACGCCAGGCGCTGCAGCACCGGCCGCTTGGCCAATGCTTCCTTGTCGTTGGCCTTGGCCGCACGCTCGACGCGGTTGAGTGCCTTGTCGACCGTTTCGAGGTCGGCCAGGGCAAGCTCCGTGTCAATGGTCTCGATGTCGGAAATCGGGTCGATCTTGCCGGTGACGTGCACGATGTCGGGATGCTCGAAGCAGCGGACGACGTGCGCGATCGCATCGACTTCGCGGATGTGGGCAAGGAATTTGTTGCCGAGCCCTTCGCCCTTCGACGCGCCCGCAACCAGCCCGGCGATGTCGACGAATTCCATCGACGTCGGAATGATCTTCAGCGGCTTGGCGATGTTCGCAAGCTCCTGCAGGCGCGTATCCGGCACCGGCACGACACCGACGTTTGGATCGATCGTGCAGAATGGAAAATTCGCCGCGGCGATGCCCGCCTTGGTCAGCGCGTTGAACAGTGTCGACTTGCCGACGTTGGGCAGGCCGACGATGCCGCATTTGATGCCCATGATGAAATCCGGGAATAGGGAATTGGGAATTGGGAATCGGAAAGAAAGTCCGGGAATTGGGAATCGAGCAGCGGGAATCGGAAATGCAATAGCGACGAGCCCTTTCCAATTCCCGATTCCCGCCTTTACGATTCCCGATTCTCGATTCCCGATTCTCTGCTCGTGTGCAGGCGCTTCATCGCCTCGTTGAACTCCCCGCGAACCGCCAGCGGCAGCACGTCGAGCGAGTCCGTGACGGCGTCGATGATCGCTTTCTCATCGGTGGCACCGGGCCTGCCAAGCACCCAGGACGTCACGCGATCCTTGTCGCCGGGATGACCGATGCCGAGGCGCAGGCGATGAAAAGCCCCATGACCCAGGTGCGCGAAGATGTCGCGCAGGCCGTTCTGCCCGCCGTGCCCGCCATCGAACTTCAGTCGAGCCGCGCCGGGCGGCAAGTCCAGCTCGTCGTGAGCAACGAGCATTTCTTCCGGCTCGATCTTCCAGTAACGCAACGCCGATGCCACGGCGATGCCGCTCTTGTTGACGAACGTCGAAGGTTTCAGCAGCCAGAGGGGCTGACCATCCAGCACGATCTTCGCGGTCTCTCCATGCACCTTGCCGTCATTGCCGAAGCGCGCCCGCTCGCGCAAACCCAGGGCGTCAAGAAACCAGAACCCGGCATTGTGCCGGGTTCGCAGGTACTCGGTCCCGGGATTGCCCAAGCCGACGAGGAGACGTAATGCTGTCATGGCGGACCACGCTCACCCAGCCCGCCGTTTGGCGGACCGGGTGATCGTTGCGTTTGCACAACGGCGGCGCGTTTGATGTTGCCTTACTTCTTCTCGTCCTTTTTGGCTGGCGCCGCGGGTGCGGCTGCAGGTGCTGCCGCGCCAGCGGCCGGAGCAGCGGCACCGGCAGCTGCTGCTGCGGCATCGCCCTCGACGACCGGAGCAACTTCGACTTCCGCCTTGAGCTCCTGTGCGGTGACGACGGCTGCGTCGTGTTCCTTGCCCAGACGCAGTTCCGGAATCTCCACGCCGCTCGGCAGCTTGAGATCGGAGATGTGGACGATGTCGCCGACGCTCAATTCGCCGAGGTCGACGGAGATGAACTCCGGCAGGTCCTTCGGCAGGCACGAGATTTCGATATCGGTCAACGCGTGCGAGATGAGCACGCCCGCCATCTTGCCGGCCGGCGACTTCTCCTGGTTGAGGAAGTGCAGCGGCACGCGGATGCGGATCGCCTTGTTCTCGTCGACACGCTGGAAATCCAGGTGCAGCAGCTGCGGCTTGAACGGATGCCGCTGCATGTCACGCAAGAGGACCTTTTGCGCCTTGCCGTCGAGCTTGAGGTCGAGAATGGCCGAATAGAACCACTCGTTGTGCGAAGCCAGAAACACGGTGTTGTGATCGAGCTGGATGTTGGCGGGAGCATCGCTGCCGCCGTAGACGATGCCCGGCACCTTGCCGGTCTGACGCAGGCGGCGGCTCGCACCTTTGCCTTCGTCAGTGCGGCTTTCGGCCGGAATTTCATGAATGGTTGCCATTGTTGTTGCCTCAGTAAAGGTTGCGACGCATTCGCGTCGGTTCAGTCGGTCCGCGACCAGGCCGACTGTCGTTCCCGGGAATCGGGAATCGGGAATGGGGAGTCGGAAAACAATTCCCGACCCCCTATTCCCTATTTCCGGCTGTCAATCCACGTACAAACTACTCACCGACTCGCCGAACGCCACCCGGCGAATCGTCTCGGCCAGCAGTTGCGCGACGCTCAACTGGCGGATCTTCGCGCATGCGCGCGCCGCATCCGACAGTGCGATCGTATCCGTCACCACCAGTTCGTCGAGCTGCGATCCGGTCAGGTTCTGGATCGCCGGCCCCGACAGCACCGGATGCGTGCAGTAAGCCACCACCTTCGCTGCACCGTTTTTCTTCAGCGCCGCCGCCGCCGCGCACAGGGTGCCCGCGGTATCGACGATGTCGTCGATGAGCACGCACACCTTGTTCTCGACTTCGCCGATGATGTTCATCACCGTCGCCTCGTTCGGACGCGGCCGGCGCTTGTCGATGATCGCCAGGTCCGCATCGTCGAGGCGCTTGGCGATCGCGCGTGCGCGCGCCACGCCGCCGACGTCCGGACTCACCACGATCAGGTCCGAATCGCCGTGATGCCGCCAGATATCCGCGAGCAGCACCGGCGACGAGTATACATTGTCCAAAGGTATATCAAAAAATCCCTGGATCTGGTCGGAGTGCAGATCCACCGTCAACACGCGATCGGTACCGACCGCTCCGATCATCGTCGCCGCCACCTTCGCCGTGATCGGCACGCATGCCGAACGCAGGCGGCGGTCCTGGCGCGCGTAGCCGAAATACGGAATCACGGTGGTCACGCTGGCAGCGGACGCGCGCTTGAGCGCATCGACCATCACCAGCAGTTCGATGAAATTGTCCGCCGTCGGCGCCGAAGTGGACTGGACCACGAACACTTCCTGCCGCCGCACGTTCTCCTCTATCTCCACCTGCACTTCGCCGTCGGAAAAGCGGCTGGCGAGCGCCTTGCCGAGCGGCACGTTCAGTACGCGGCAGACTTCGGTCGCCAGCGGACGATTCGAATTGCCGCTGAACACGAGCAAGCCGTTGCGTTCATCGCGTTCGCGCGCGTAAGCGCCGCCGCCGAAGCCCGCTGTGTTCGCAGTGTTCACGCCGCGCTCCCGTCACCAGCAAAACCAATTGCATGTCCCTACCGCCCTCGGGTCGAGCGCCAGCCGCTCTTCCCAGCCCCCTTGAGTCGAGGGAGCGAACCGATGCGCAGCATCGGTTCAGGGATGTGGAAGCAATACGGTCCGACCGACCGCGACATCACTTCCGCTCCATTCGCCGTACCATGTGAAGCTGGCTGGGACGGCAGGACTCGAACCTGCGAATGCGGGAATCAAAATCCCGTGCCTTACCAACTTGGCGACGTCCCAACGTTCATTTCCGCTGCGGCGTGTCCTTGCCGTTCCGCCCTCAGGCCCAGCGCGCGCTTCGGCTGGAACGATATCGCTCGACTGCATCCAGCAGTGGCGACTTCGTCACGCCTTGCGCGCGATGCGCAGTAAATGCTGCCGGACACCGGCGCACGATCTCTTCTGCGAGCTGCGTCGATCCGACTTCGACGAAAACGCAGCCGCCACTGCCCGTCAGACGCGCCCTGCCGAATTGCCCAAGCCAGTCGAACGCCGCCGCGACCTGCGGGTAGCGCGCGCGCGCGACCGGTTCGAATGCGTTGGTCGCCTCGACGACGGCACCAGAAAGATAGCCTGATATTGTCGTCGGCGGCGAGTTGCGTGTCAATTCATGGGCTTGGAACAGCTCGATGGTGGCCACATGGACGCCCGGGTCGACGATGACATAGTCATGCTCCTGCGTGGTTATCGGCGTCAGCAGGTCGCCGATCCCCTCGGCCCATGCGCTCTGGCCGCGTACGAATACCGGGACGTCGGCGCCGAGGGTGGCGCCGATTCCGGCCAGTTCATCGACGCCAAGCCCCGCGCCCCACAGTTCGTTCAGCGCGACGAGCACGGTCGCCGCGTCCGAGCTTCCGCCGCCAAGTCCACCGCCTACGGGGATGCGCTTGACCAATTCTATGTCGGCGCCGAGTGGCGAGCCGATGTGTTGTTTGAGCGCAGTGGCGGCGCGCAGGCACAGGTCCTCTTCAAACGGCGCCTGAAAGCCCGACGCGCCGGGCAAGACCTGTCCATCCGGGCGTCTGCGCAGGCGAACCTCGTCACCCCACGCGAGAAGTTGGAACACCGTCTGCAGCAGGTGATAGCCATCCTTACGACGGCCGATGATATGCAGAAACAAATTCAGCTTGGCCGGCGCCGGCCACTGCGTCCATGCCCCGGTTGCTTCACTCATCGAACGACCAGCGATCGATCGACATCTTGACGCGCGCATCGCCGCGCGCAGCGAACACCTTGCGCGGCAACGGCGGAACCCGGTCGGTAAACCAGTCGCGATAGGCGATCTTCCAGCCATCTTGATCGAGCGTGGCCGGCAGATTTCTTTCGTCGAACTCGAGCGCCGCCTGTTGCTCCGGCCTGCGCATGCCGCGCACCCAGGCCGACAGACCGGCGACCGGAACGTCCCAGCCGAGGCGTTCGTGCAGCAGGCGCTCAGGATCGCTGCCGCGGATCGGCTGTGCATCGACGCCCTCGAGCACGGCCTGCTGCGCATCGCCGCTGAGCTTCCAGGTCTTGCCGGTCGGTGCACGCAAGGTGAAGTCG
>Ga0157376_10003932_pt1 | contig 10275 bp, 8 predicted proteins | sample M45metaG_FD_121801 | JGI IMG/M metagenome (GOLD analysis project Ga0157376, IMG submission 121801) | Miscanthus rhizosphere microbial communities from Kellogg Biological Station, Michigan, USA - M4-5 metaG | ecosystem: Host-associated > Plants > Roots > Rhizosphere > Soil | place: USA: Michigan... | reverse complement strand
GGCAACGGCACGATCGGCCACATGTGGGGCGAATTGTTCAAGAGCACGACCAACACCTTCATGGTCCACATTCCCTACCGCGGCAGCGGACCTGCACTGAACGACGTGCTGGCCGGGCAGGTGGACGTTTATTTCGACCAGGTCGCGTCGTCGCTGCCCTATGTGCAATCGGGCAAGCTGCGCGCGCTGGCCGTGTCGTGGAGCAAGCGCCTGGACGTTCTGCCGCAGGTGCCGACCTATGCCGAGCTGAGCCTGTTCTCCAACAACGACCCGTCGTGGTTCGGCTTGGTGGCGCCGGCCGGAACACCGGCTGCGACGGTGAAGCGCGTGCAGGAAGCCGTCGCAACGAGCCTGCGCGAGCCGGCATTGCGTACCCGCTTGGCGGGCTACGGCCTGTTCCCGTCCGCCTCGCTTCCAGATGAGTTCGCCGCGGAGATCCGCAAGGAAATCGACAAGATGCAGCGCATCAGCCGCTTCGCGCGTATCAGCCTGGATTGATCGCGCACGTGCATCCCGTTTTGCAACTGCTCAGCGCCCGCGCGGCGGGCCGCTGGGCCACAATCCCCTTCATGAGTTTTGCCATCAATGCCATTGCCGGCAGGACGCCGCTGGTGCTCGATTCGCCGCACAGCGGCGTGGACTACCCCGACGATTTCGGGCACGCCTGTGATATGCCGTTGCTGCGCACGGCGGAAGACACACACGTAGAAAAGCTCTACGACTTCGCGCCGCAGTTGGGTGCGGCCTGGATCGAAGCGCTGTTCCCGCGCAGCTACCTCGATGCGAACCGGAACACGACGGAGATCGACGAATCCTTGCTGGACGAACCCTGGCCCGATCCGGTGGAGACCGACCCCGTGGTACTGGCCAAGGTGCGCCTGGGAAAGGGCCTCATCTGGCGGCTGACCGACGACGGCCTGCCGATCTACAAGCGCCAGCTCTCGGTGGCCGAAGTGCAGGCGCGGATCGATCGCTGCTGGAAGCCCTATCACCAAGCGGTGCGCGCCGCGATCGACGCGGCGCATGACAGGCATGGCTACAGCATCCACCTGAATTGCCACTCGATGCCGGCGGTCGCATCCAGCCATGCGACCGGTAATCCGGGCATGGTGCACGCCGATTTCGTGCTGGGCGACCGCGAAGGCACGAGCACCGATCCGCGCCTGTCGCGCGCGGTCGGCGAACACCTTCAGGGGCTGGGCTACGGCGTCTCGTACAACCATCCGTACAAAGGTGTCGAACTGGTGCGGCGCTACGGCGATCCGGCGCGCCACAGGCACAGCTTGCAAATCGAAGTCAATCGCAAGCTCTACATGGACGAGCAGACGCTCGAATTGAATGAAGGCTTCCAACCCTTGAAGCGCGACCTGCGCACGCTCATCGAGCGGCTGTTGGGCCTGGACCCGCGCGAACTCTGATGGACCGGGTCGATGCCGTCGTGATCGGCGCGGGTGCCGTCGGTTTGTCCGTCGCACGGGCGCTCGCGCAGGCGGGGCGCGAGACGATCGTGCTGGAAGCGCAGACCGCCATCGGGCAAGGCGTGAGTTCGCGCAACAGCGAAGTGATCCACGCCGGCCTTTACTACCCGCCCGGATCGCTCAAGGCGCAACTTTGCGTGCGCGGCAAGGAACTGCTCTACGATTTCTGCGAAGCGCGCGGGGTCGGGCACCGCCGCTGCGGCAAGCTCACCGTCGCGCAGGACGATGCCGAGGTCGCGGCGCTGCGCTCGCTGGAGGATCGCGCAGCTGCCAACGGCGTCCCGGTGCAATGGCTCGACGCGGCGCAAGCCGGAGTGTTGGAACCCGCGTTGCGTTGCGTGGCGGCATTGCACTCGCCCAGCACCGGCATTGTCGACAGCCACGGTTTCATGCTGGCGCTGCAAGGTGACCTCGAAAACGCCGGAGGGATGGTCGCGTTCGGCTCGCAAGCGGCGGGTGCAACGTTGGGCCGTGGCGGCGAACCGCACGTTGTCTTGACGGCCGACGGCACCGAATTGGCGGCCCGCGTGATCGTCAATTCGGCATCGCTGCACGCTTGCTCGCTCGCGCGCAATTTCGCGGGCCTGGATCCGCGCTTCGTGCCGTGCGAATATTTCGCCAAAGGCAATTACTACGCGCTGACCGGGCGCTCGCCGTTCGGTCACCTGATCTATCCCGCGCCGGCCGATGCGTGGCTGGGTGTGCACCTCACGCTGGACCTCGGCGGCCAGGCGAAGTTCGGCCCGGACATCGAATGGCTGGATGTCGCCCGCGCCGAGGATATCGATTACGCCGTGGACGCGCGCCGTGCGGAGGGTTTCTACGCCGAGGTGCGCCGTTACTGGCCCGCGCTGCCGGACGGTTCGCTTCAACCCAGTTACAGCGGCGTGCGGCCGAAGATCCACGGGCCGCACGAGAAGGCGCCGGACTTCCGCATCGACGGGCCGCAGCTTCACGGCGTCGCGGGCCTGGTGAACCTGTTTGGCATCGAGTCGCCGGGGCTCACCAGCGCGCTCGCGATCGGCGCGCATGTGGCGGCACTGATCGAGGAGACGCGCGGTTGAAGTCGCCGGCGGCACTCGCGGCTTTGCTGGCGGCGGGTGGCGCGTTCGCCCAGACCGCGGCGCAAGTGCTGCCGCCGGTGACGGTGACGGCGACGCGCACTCCGGCCGATCCCTTCGATGTCCCCGCTTCGGTGGACGTGATCGACGCCGACCGCGTGCACGGCGCGGGGCGGCCGGAAATCAATTTGTCGGAGAGCGTGGGCCTGGTGCCGGGCGTGATGGCAAGGGACCGGCAAAACTATGCGCAGGATTTGCAATTGTCGATCCGGGGCTTCGGCGCGCGCTCGACCTTCGGCGTGCGCGGCGTGCGAATCTATGCGGATGGCATCCCCGCCACGATGCCCGACGGGCAAGGGCAGTTGTCGCATATCGATCTGTCGTCTGCTCAGCGCATCGAAGTGCTGCGCGGGCCGTTCTCGGCTCTGTACGGCAACTCGTCGGGCGGCGTGCTGCAAGTGTTCACCGAACCCGGCAGCGCGCCCCCAACGATCACCGCCAGTCTGGCGGCGGGGAGCGACGGCCTCGTGCGACCGTCCTTTCGGGCGAGCGGCAGCACGCCGGGCTTGCGCTACACCATCAGCGCGAACCGGTTCGCCACGGACGGCTGGCGCGATCACAGTGCCGCGTCGCGCGATCTCGGCAACGCCAGGCTCGACGTGAAGCAGGGCGACGACCGCACGTGGACCATCGTCGCCAACGCGGTCGACTTGCGCGCCGACGATCCGCTCGGCTTGACCCGCGCGCAGTTCGAATCAGCGCCACGCAGCGTTGACGCGACAGCCTTGCAGTTCGACACGCGTAAGACGGTGCGGCAGGATCAACTTGGCGTCATCCACGAGCACCGGCTGGCGCACGGCGACCGCCTGCGGCTGATGGTGTACGGCGGCCAGCGCGATACCGAGCAATTCCAGGCGATCCCGGTCGCGGCACAAGCCAGCCCCCTGCATCCCGGCGGTGTAATCGGTCTGGCTCGGACTTATGCGGGCGCCGACTTGCGCTGGACCACGAATACGGAATTGGAAGGCGCGCCGCTCGAAGTCATCGCAGGTCTCGCTTACGACCGCATGCGTGAGCACCGGCTCGGCTGGCAGAACTTCAGCGGCACCACCTTGGGCGTCGAAGGCGCGCTGCGGCGCGACGAAGACAACGTCGTCGACAATTTCGATCCGTATGTGCAGGCGGTGTGGAGATTCGCGCCGCGCTGGAGCTTCACGGGGGGCGTGCGGCGCAGCAGCGTGCGCTTCTCATCGGAGGACCATTACATCGCTGGCGTCAACGGCAACGACAGCGGCGGCGTGAGCTACAGCGCGACCTTGCCCGTCGCTGCGTTGATGTACGAGGTCTCGCCCAGCTTGCACGGCTACGCGGCGTTCGGCCGCGGCTTCGAGACGCCGACCTTCAACGAACTGGCGTACCGGCCCGACGGGACGCCGGGGCTGAATTTCGGCTTGCGTCCATCGAACAGCGCCAACTTCGAGGTGGGCATCAAGGTCCGGTCCTCGTCGCAGCGCCTGCGCACCGAGTGGAGTGCGGCGCTGTTCGAGACCGGCACGCGCGACGAGATCGTCACGCAAACCAACACCGGCGGCCGCAGCACCTTCCAGAACGCCGGGGCGACCCGCCGGCGCGGCGCGGAACTGGCGTGGACGGCGCGGCTCGCGCCCGCATGGCAGCTCCAGATTTCGCAAGGCTGGCTCGATGCCCGCTATCGGGACAGCTTCAGGACTTGTGCCGCGACACCTTGCGTCGCACCGGCTGTTGTCGTGCCCGGGGGCAATCGCATCCCCGGCACGGCGCAGTCGGTCACCGCGGCTGAAGTCGCGTGGCAACCCGGGCGAGGTTGGCAGGGCGGCGTCGAGTTGCGGCGATCCAGCCGCGTCTACGTGAACGACACCAACAGCGATGCGGCGCCGCCCTTCAAGACACTCGCCTTGCATGCGGGCTATGTCTTCGACCTGCGCGACTGGACGCTGTCGGCGACCGTGCGCGTGGACAACGTGCTGGACCAGCGCTATGCCGGCTCGGTGATCGTGAACGAAGGCAACGGCCGTTTTTTCGAGCCGGCCCCGGCGCGCACCTGGGTGCTGAAGGTCGCCGGCAGTTACCGATTCTAGGGGGCGGTGCGCAAGCGCCTGAGGGCGTGCGCGGCATCGGAGACGAGCTGCGGGCCCCGGTAGATGAGCCCGGTGTAGATCTGCACGACGTCGGCACCCGCCCGGATCTTGCTCACCGCATCCTGCGCGCTCATCACGCCGCCCACGCCGATGATCGGGAAGGCTTTGCCCAGCGCGGCGCGCAATTGGCCGATCACGCGGTTGCTGGCTTCGAGCACGGGGGCGCCGCTCAAGCCGCCGGCCTCCTGCGCATGCGGCAGGCCCTTTACGGCATCCCGGCTGATCGTCGTGTTGGTGGCGACGACGCCGTCCATCCCATGACGCTTCAGTGTCGCCGCGATGAGGCCCACCTGCGCCTCGTCCAGGTCGGGCGCGATCTTCACGAAGATGGGAACGCGCCGGCCATGCTCGCGGGCGAGCGTCTGCCGGCGCTGCGCGATCGCGCCGAGCAAGCCGTCGAGCGCCTCGTCGCTTTGCAGCGACCGCAGGTTCGCCGTATTGGGGCTCGAGATGTTGACGGTGACGTAGTCGGCGTAGGGATAGACGCCTTCGAGGCACACGAGGTAGTCGCTCGTTGCGTTCTCGATCGGTGTCGATGCGTTCTTGCCGATGTTCAGACCGAGGATGCGGCCGCGCTGGCGGAACGTGGATCGCTTCACGTTCGCGATGAATGCTTCCAGGCCGTCGTTGTTGAATCCCAGCCGGTTGATCAAGGCATCGGCTTGCGGCAGGCGGAACATGCGCGGCTTCGGGTTGCCGGGCTGGCCCTTCGGCGTGACGGTGCCGACTTCGATGAACCCGAAGCCCAGGCCGGCCAGGCCGTCGATGCAGCGTGCATTCTTGTCCAGCCCTGCGGCAAGGCCGACACGGTTGGGGAATTTCAGCCCCGCGAGCTCGACGGGGTCGTGCACCATCGCATTGCAATAGGCCCATTGCAGCGGTGTGCCTTGCAGGCGCGCGAGGGATTGCAGCGTGAGTTCGTGCGCCGTTTCCGGGTCGAGCCCGAACAGGAAGGGGCGAGCGAGCGAGTAGGGCAGCAGCGACATGGATAATCCGGCAATTCAAGCAAACCTGGGGATTGTCGCGTGACGCAGGACGAACTGAAAGCGCTGGTGGGCCAAGCCGCATTGCAATACGTGGTGCCGGGCGAAATCGTCGGGGTGGGCACCGGATCGACGGTGAACAAGTTCATCGATGCCCTGGGCACCATGAAGGACAGCATCCCCGGCGCGGTGTCCAGCTCGAACGCATCCACCGAGCGCCTGCGGGCGCTGGGCATCCGCGTTTTCGACGCCAACGAAGTCGGCGAGATCGCGGTGTACATCGACGGCGCCGACGAGATCGATGGCCGCGGTTTCATGATCAAGGGCGGCGGGGCCGCGCTCACGCGCGAGAAGATCGTGGCGGCGCAGTCCCGGCGCTTCGTCTGCATCGCGGACGAATCGAAGCTGGTGCAGGTGCTCGGGCGCTTCCCGGTTCCGGTGGAGATCATCCCGATGGCGACGCAGCGGCTGGTGCGGCAATTCGCGGCGATGGGCGGCGCGGCGACCGTGCGCATGAAGGACGGCAAGCCGCTCCTGACCGACAACGGCCAGCAGATCCTCGACGTCTCCGGCCTCCAGATCAAGGAGCCGCTCGATTTCGAAACCGAAGTGAGCCAATGGCCCGGTGTCGTGACGGTGGGCGTGTTCGCCCACCAGAAGGCCGCTATCTGCCTCCTCGGAACCGCGGGCGGCGTGAAAACGCTGGACTTCCCGGGCTAGAACTTGATGCCGGCCGGATTGTCTTCCGCCGGAGGCGGCGGAGAGGCCGGCGGCAACGCGGCGGTCGGCTCCGCGGCAGGACGCGACCGTTGCGGTTGGTCCGCAGCCACAAGGGGGGTTGCAGGTGCCTGGGCGTAGCCGGGCGGCAGCTGCGACGACTTGGGATAGCCGGCGGCGTCCAGGAACTGGGTCCATTCCGCCTCCGAGTATCCGCGCAGTTGCTGCCCGCCGATGGTCAGCATCGGCAGCGTCGCCCCCGTGGCCAGGCGCTTCAGTGCCTCGATGTCCTCGTTGGTCGTGACGGTCCTTTCGGCAAAGGGGACACCACGTGCCGACAGCATGGCGCGGCCGGCACCGCACGGCGCACACGATGGCGCCGTGTACAAAGTAACGGGATAGCGCGAGGCCGCCTGGCGCAACTCGAAGGGTAAAGCCGCGTTAGGCGAGCCCGCGGCGCCGGTCAGCGGAACTGTCTTGGCCGGGGTGGCCGACTTGCCGTTGTCCAGGGGCGGCTGGTCCGAAAACGTGACACGCCCATCAGGCCCGACGATGCGGTAGATCTGTTGCGCATTTGCATCGCCGACACCGACCACGGCCACTGCGGCGAGTCCCATCAGGGTGGCGGCGAACGCTGTGCGGGCAGGAAACATCGGTATCGGCTCCAGAAATTCAGTGACGGTGGTCAGGCCATTCCCTGGTGGCGCAAGAGCGCGTCCAGAGTGGGCTCGCGCCCGCGGAACGCCTTGAAGGACTCGATCGCGGGCCGGCTCCCACCAGCTTCGAGAATGGCCTGGCGATATTTTCTACCGGTTTCGATGCTGGGCACACCATTTTCGTCAGCGGTTTCCTCGAAGGCCGCATAAGCATCGGCGCTCAGGACCTCGGCCCACTTGTAGCTGTAATAGCCCGCCGCATAGCCGCCCGCGAAAATGTGACTGAACGTATGCGCCGTGCGGCTGAAGGCCGGCGGCTTGAGGACGGCCACCTCGTCGCGCACGCTGGCGAGAAGCGGCATGAAGTCCCGCGACGGATCGTGGTCGGTGTGCAGCAACATGTCGAACAGCGCGAATTCGATCTGGCGCAGGGTGGCAAGCCCGCTCTGGAAGTTCTTCGCGGCGAGCATCTTGTCGAACAGGTCGCGCGGCAGCGGCGCGCCGGTGTCAACGTGCGAAGTCATGTGCCGCAGCACGCTCCATTCCCAGCAGAAATTCTCCATGAACTGGCTCGGCAACTCGACGGCGTCCCACTCGACGCCGCTGATGCCCGACACGTCGCGCTCGTTCACGCGCGTGAGCATGTGGTGCAGGCCGTGGCCGAATTCGTGGAACAAGGTCGTGACGTCGTCGTGCGTCAAAAGTGCCGGCTTGCCGTCCACGCCGTCGGCGAAATTGCACACCAGGTGCGCCACCGGTGTCTGCAGCTTGCCCGTGTCCGGGCGCAGCCATCGGGCCCGAACGTCGTCCATCCAGGCGCCGCCACGCTTGCCCGTGCGTGCCGCGGGATCGAGGTAGAACTGGCCGACGAGCTCGGTCGAAACATGGTCGCCCTCGCGGCGTTCGCGCTCGATGCGATAGAACTCCACGCCCGGGTTCCACACCGGCGCGCTGTCGCGGCGGATCGTCACCTCGAAGAGCGTCTCGACGATCTTGAAAAGGCCAGCGAGCACCTTGGGCGCGACGAAATATTCCTTGACCTCCTGCTCGCTGAACGAATAGCGGTCTTCCTTCAGCTTCTCGCCGATGTAGGGCCAATCCCAGGCCTGGGGATCGTCCAGCCCGAGGCGCGACGCGGCGAACTCCCTCATGTCGGCGACGTCGCGCTGCGCGTAAGGCCGGGCCTTGCCGGCGAGATTGCGCAGGAACGCGACCACTTCGGCGGGCGACTTCGCCATCTTGGGCACGAGCGAAACCTCGCCGAAATTGCGGTAGCCAAGCAGCTTCGCTTCCTCTTGCCGCAGGGCCAGGATTTCTCGGATCAGGGCACTGTTGTCGAACTTCGGGTCGCCCTGGTCGCTGGCGCGGGTCGCGTAGGCGCGGTACATCCGCTGGCGCAGCGCGCTGCTGTGCGCGAACTGCATCACCGGCAGGTAGCTGGGCATCTTCAGGGTCAGCTTGTAGCCGTCCTTGCCGTCGGCCTGCGCTGCGGCGCGTGCGCCTTGCACCACGTCTTGCGGCACGCCATCCAGTTCATCGGCGCTCGCGTAGTAGGCGAATGCGTCGGTCGCATCCAGCGCGTGCTCGCTGAACTTCTGGCCCAGTTCGGCCTGGCGTTCCTGAATCGCGGCGAAGCGTTCTCGCGCGGCGCCGGTCAGTTCGGCGCCGCCCAGGACGAAGTTGCGGATCGCGTTGGTGCGGGCCTGCCGCTGTTCCGCATCGAGCGTCGCCGGATCGATCGCCTTGTATTTCGCGTACAGGCGCTCGTCGGCGCCCAGGCGCGTCCAGAAGTCGGTGATCTTGGGCAAGGCCTCGTTATAGGCCGCGCGCAACTCCGGCGTGTCCGCCACGCCGTTGAGGTGGCTCACCACGCCCCAGGCGCGGCCCAGTTCTTCGGTGGCGACGTCGAGCACCTTGGCGATTTCGTTCCAGCGGCTGGGGAAATCCGGCTGCGTGACGGTGGCAAGCGCCTTGTCGGCCTTGTCGAGGAGCGTCGCCATCGCCGGCGCGACGTGCTCCGGGCGAACCTGGTCGAAAAGAGGGAGGTCGGTGAAATCGAGGAGGGGATTGCTCATGCCGCTCATTTTGCGTCAGAGCGCGCGATTGCAATGGCTGCCGGGCCGATGCCCCCAGCGGCCGCGATCAGCCTCGGCTGGCCCGCTCCGCCGCCTCCAGCGTATTGACCAGCAACATGGCGCGCGTCATGGGGCCGACACCGCCCGGCACCGGCGTGATCCAGCCGGCCACTTGCGACACGCCTGCAAAGTCGACGTCGCCGCAGAGCTTGCCTTCGTCGTCGCGGTTCATGCCGACGTCGATCACGACGGCGCCCGGCTTGACCATGTCCGCCGTGACCATGTTGCGCTTGCCGACCGCGGCGACGATGACGTCCGCTGCCAGCGTGTGCGCCTTCAAGTCCTGGGTGCGGCTGTGGCACACCGTGACTGTGGCGTCCTTGGCCAGCAGCATCAGCGCCATCGGCTTGCCGACGATGTTGCTGCGGCCGATGACCACGGCGTTCTTGCCGCGCAAGTCATAGCCGATGGACTCCAGCATCTTCATGCAGCCGTAGGGGGTGCAGGGCCAGAAGCCGGGTTGGCCGACCAGCAGTGCGCCTGCATTCGCCACGTGGAAGCCATCGACATCCTTGGCGGGCGAGATGGCTTCGATGACCTTGTGGCTGTCCATGTGCTTGGGCAGCGGCAATTGCACCAGGATGCCGTGCACGGACGGGTCGCGATTGAGCGCCTCGATGCGCGCGAGCAGGTCGGCTTCCTTCATGTCTGCGGGAAAGCGCTCCAGCGTAGCCGCGAGCCCGGTCTGCTGGCTGTCGTTGACCTTGTGCTTGGTATAGACCTGGCTCGCCGGATCTTCGCCGACCAGGATGATGGCCAGCGAAGGCTGGATGCCTTTTGCGCGCAAAGCCTCGGTGCGGCCGGAAACTTCGGCGCGGATTTGCTTGGCAAGCGCGTTGCCGTCGATCAACTGAGCGGCCATCTCAAGCCTTGGGGGGGGTTTGGCCGAGGGCGATCTTGAGGAGGTCCGCGACCGTGTTGGCGTTGAGCTTTTCCATGATGTTGGCACGGTGCGCCTCCACCGTCTTGATGCTGATGCCCAGGTCGTCGGCGATCTGCTTGTTCAGGCGGCCGGCCACGATGCGCTCGAGCACCTGCGCCTCGCGCGACGTGAGCTTGGAGAGCAGG
>Ga0157376_10003931_pt1 | contig 10276 bp, 9 predicted proteins | sample M45metaG_FD_121801 | JGI IMG/M metagenome (GOLD analysis project Ga0157376, IMG submission 121801) | Miscanthus rhizosphere microbial communities from Kellogg Biological Station, Michigan, USA - M4-5 metaG | ecosystem: Host-associated > Plants > Roots > Rhizosphere > Soil | place: USA: Michigan... | reverse complement strand
GGTCGTCGATCAGACGACGCTGCCGCCGGATGATCCGATGAACCCGAACGTCTATCCGCTGCCGGAGGGCCTCGGCTTGTTCATCGACTCGACGCGCAACAAGGCGAACGACGCGCCGGTGATCACGTACTACGACCGCGCGAACGGCGACCTCAAGGTCACCAAGTACGACATGACCGCGAACAAGTTCGACGCCGCGATCACGCTCGACGGCTCGAACGGTACCGACGTCGGCTGGTCGCCGTCGGTCCAGGTCGGCGACGATGGCAAGGTCCGCGTCGCGTACGTGTCGGCGACGACCGATGACCTGAAGTACATCGTCGAGGGCGGCATGCCGGAGATCATCGACGACGGCTATCGCATCGTCGGCACGACGGTCGACGGCCTGCCGAAGCCCGAGTACCACTTCGTCGGCGACGACGCGGGCCTCGTGCTCGCGGGCGGGGTGCCGACGGTCGTCTACCAGGATGCGACGACCCAGGAGCTGCTGCTCGCCCAGCGCGCGGCCGACGGCACCTGGACGCACGTGTCGGTCGCCGGTGCGACCCAGCCGTGGCCGGGCGCCTACGGGTTCTTCGCGTCGGATGCGCTCGATCCGACGAACCTGGTGCTGTCGTCGTGGGTGATCGACCAGCCGACGGGCGAGAACTGGGTCGAAGTGTTCGACCGCCCGGTCGTCGTCCAGTAAGCAATTTGCCCTTCGGGCCGCGCGTTGTCATCGTCAAGGTGATGCGCGCGGCCTTTGTCATTTTCGGGGTTTTGTTGCTGTCCACGAGCTCGTTCGCCGATACGTGCAAGGACGACAACATGATCGAGGGTCCGGCGCCGGATCACGATCAGATGACGCTGACGAAGGCGAAGTTCAGCGAGCTCCCCGGCTGGTCCGACGACAAGCTCGCGGAAGCGGTGCCGTCGTTCTTGCGGTCGTGCGAGCGGCTCGCCGAGCTCAAGGATGAAGACCCGGTCGGCGTCGACGGTCACGGCGGCCTCGCGAAGCAGTGGCGCTCGGCGTGTGCAGCGGCCGCGAAGCTGAAGGCCGGCGACAACGCGGCGGCGAAGGCGTTCTGGGAGAGCGAGTTCGCGGCGTTCACGGTCGCGGGCAAGGCGGGGACGAACGGCAAGCTCACCGGCTTCGACGTCCAGGAGATGCACGCGTCGCGCAAGCAGCACGGCAAGTTCCAGGTGCCCGTGCTCGGGCGACCCGCGGACCTCGTGATGATCGATCTCGGCAAGTTCGTCAAGGACGGTCACGGACGCCACCTGTGGGGCCGCTTGAACAAGGACGGCGAGCTCGAGCCGTTCCCGACGCGCGTCGAGATCCGCAAGGGCGCGCTCGCGACCCAGAAGCTCGAGCTGATGTGGGCCGACGATCCGGTCGACGTGCTGTTCGCGCAGATCGAAGGCTCGGCCAAAGCGAAGATGGACGACGGCAGCGAGGTCTGGCTCGAGTTCGCCGGCAAGAACGGCCGCGCGTACGAAGGCGTCGGCGGCGTGCTGAAGCGCAAGGGCGAGCTCAAGAAGCCGGGCAGCGGCACGATGCAGGGCATCCGCAAGTGGTTCGTCGATCACGCGGCGCGCTTCGACGAGATCGTCGACGACGACGCTTCCTACGTGTTCTTCAAGGAGAGCAAGCTGCCGGGTGCGGTCGGCTCGCAGAAGGTGATCCTGACCGCGCAGCGCTCGATGGCGGTCGACCGCGCGTTCATCGCGATGTCGACGCCGGTGTTCGTCGATACGAAGGCGCCGGTCGTCGGCAAGGTCGGCACGACGGCGGCGTGGCAGCACCTGCTGATCGCGCAGGACACCGGCGCCGGCATCATGGGCGCGGTGCGCGGCGACATCTACTGGGGCGACGATCGCGACGCCGAGGAGCTCGGCGGGCGGATGGGCGGCGCCGGGCGCTACTGGGTCCTGCTGCCGAAGGGCGTCACGAAGTAACTCACGGGCAGAGCACGGCGACGCTACGGATCCGCATCGAGCCGTCGACGTTCGGATCGTTCGTCTGGTCGCCGAACGCGATCGTGCCGGTCGTCGTGTAGCTCGCGCGAGTGAGCAGCGCGACGCCGTCGAGGCTGACCGTCGCGACGCCACCCGCATCGACGGCGAGCTCGTAGGTGTGGAACGCCGTCGTATCGAGCACGTGCGCAGCGCTCGCCGAATCGTCGGCCCAACCGATCTTGTCGCTATCGATGTAGATCATCTCGGCGCGATCGGTCTGGCTGCCCGCGCCGCCGCTCATCGAGCCCAGGATCGCCGCGCCGGAATCGTACTGGTTGTGCGGATTGACCGCCGTGATCTGGAGCTCCGCGCGCAGCGTGAACGGTTGTCCCGGCGGGACCGCGGCCGCGTGGACGAGGAGCAACTGTCCGCCGGTCAGCGCGCCGCCGTTGGTCGTGGTCACGAGCTCCGCGTAGTCCGCGCCATACGACAGCGTCGCCGGCGCTTGCTGCGTCACGGTCCAGCCCTGGGTCAGGACGTCGGTCCCTCCGACGAGGAGCGGCGGGCACGCCTTCGCATCGGGTGGAGCATCACGAGGTGCGTCGATGGGCCGTGCATCGATCGCACGCGCGTCCACGATGTGACCATTGGAGCTGTCTCCGCAGCCGGCGAGCAACAGGAGGGATAACCAGCGCATCGCAGACATTATGCAGGCTATGGGAGCGCGAGGTCAGCCTCACCGCGCTTCCAGCGGTGATCGCCGTCCGCGTCGACGAGGATCGGCGAGATCACGGCGAACGGCGTGACACCGGGTCGCTTCCACTTGTCGTGTTGATAGGTCCCGGTGAGCGGCAGCGGCAACGGGTCGTCGCCATCGACCGCGACGCCGACGAACGTGTCCTCGGGGATGGCGATGTCGAGCTCGGTGTGCGGCTGCCACGGCAGGACCTGCTCGTCGCGGCCGACCTGCACGCGGATCCGGGTGACGCGCATCCACGATGCCGCGGCGCTGTCGATCGTCAGCTTCGCTTTGCCGTGATCGACGGGACCGACGCTCGCGGCCAGCCACGGCCCGGAGCTCGCCATCGTGTGGCGCGCGCGGATCGCGGCGACGAACGCATCTTGCGCGTAGCCCGGGGTGTCGAGCGTGACATACGTGCGCGCGGTGCCGTCGAGCACCCAGTTGAAGTCGTGGGTGTCGCTGCCGCCGGTCGCGGCGACCGGAAAGCCGTGCTCGTAGAACGTGTAGAGGTCGCGCAGCGTGTCGTCGAGCCGGCGATCGCCGGGCACGTTCGCGGCGGAGTAGCCGGCGACGACCTCGACCGCATCGAAGTCGAGCGGGAACGGCGGCGGCCACGCTTTGCCGTCCCAGTGCATCGTGTCGAACAGCGACTGGTAGCGAAACCGCGGGTGGTTGATCTGGATGATCGGGTGCTCGGGCAGCGCGCGCAGCACCTCGAGTAACGCCTTGGGATCCGCGTGGACGATCTGATCCGCGGGCGGCGCCGACGGACCCGCCGGATAGATTCCCGCGTGCATCAGCTCCGACGTGATCTCGTTCGACGGGATCGACCACACCGTGCCGTCGAGCCCGAGCTGGTGGATCGCAGCCGAGGCATCGCCGCTCTGGTTGTGGTTCGCCAGGCCGATCACCTGGATCCCGGCCGCGACCTGCGCCGCGACCCGTTGGGTGTCGGGCATGTTCGAGTCGTTCGACGCGTGCGCGTGGACGTGGAGATCCGCGGCGAGCACGCTCGCGGGCTGGGTCCAGGCACGCACGAGTGGAATCGCGAGCGCGACCTTCCCGCGATCCGCCGAGAGATCGACCTCGCCCTTCCAGATCTCGTGATCGAAGCCGTGCCATGCCCACACCGTGTAGCGACCGTACGGCGGCGAGCACGCACCGTCGGCACCGACGGGAACGCTGCCCTTGCCGAATGCGAGCACGACGCCGTCCCACGTGCCGATCACGCCGGGCGCGTACTCGCACGCAGTCGCGCCCTGGCGCTGGCCGTACAGATCGATCGTGCCGAGATGCACCGGTTGATCTTTCGCGAACAACAACACGCGCGCGGCGATCGGCGCACCTCGATCCGTGACCGTGATCTCGAGCGTCGTCGTCGGACCCGGCGGTGTCTTGTGCCCGCACGCGCATAGCAGCAGTGCTAGCGCGAGCCGCTTCACAACCGGAATTCGACGCCGGCGGTGATCGCGACGCCGAGCTGCGGCTCGATCCCGAGCGTGTGGTTGAACGCGCCGAACCCGAGCTCGAGCTCGCCTTGCGCGGTGATCGCGACGCCCTGGCTGACCGACGCGCGGATGCCGCCGCCGGCGTGGAACCCGAGCGCGAAGCCGTTCACACCGTCGGAGGAGAAGTCGACGCCGCGGAGGCCGATGCCGCCGAGCAAGAACGGCCAGAACTCGCCCTGGCCGCCGAGGTAATGGCGCACGCCCGCTTCGAGCTCGATCGAATCGCCCTGCGCGAGCCCGTGATCGCAGATGAACGCGTCGGTACGATCGCGAAAGCACGCGGCCGTGCCACCGCCGAACGTGAACAGCGCGGAGCCGTCGAACCAGTCGCGATCCGAGAGCTGATACAGGAAGTGACCCGCGACCCGAAGGCCGCCCGCGGTGACGCGCCCTCCGGTCGCAGCGCCGATGCTCGCGCCGATCGCCTGATCGCTCATGTCGGGCGGCGCGACGGGGGGTGGTGCGACTTGATCCGCGTGCGCCAGTGCCGGTGCGAGCGCGATCGCGAGGCTCAGCCACCGATACATGCATTCACCTTCGCGCCACCGCCGTGGCTATCGACCATCTTGCACGTGTAGCCATCGCCGAGGAACGTGCAGCTCGGATCGGCGGCGCACGAGAACGCGCATACGCCGCCCTGCTCGTCGATACAGCGCGTGCCGTCGGGACAGTTCGCGTCCGTGTCGCACAGCACAGTGCAGAACCCGCCGGGAAAATCACCGCCCGGAGGCAGGCACTTCACGTCGCAATCGGCGTTCGTGTCGCAACGCGCGCCGACCTGGCGCGAGACATCGGAGCTCTGGCACGCAGAGATCGCGAGGATGAGAACCACGAGCCGCACGAGTGGCTCGAACCTACCGCGCGAGGATCGCGAGCGCTACTTCGAGCGCAGCGCCTTTGCGCGGCGCCTCGTCACACCTGCAGCGTGCGCGAGCGCCGAGACGAGCGCTTCTGCCGCACGCGTCGAGTGGCGCGCGGCATCGACGAGCGGTTGTAGCGCCGCATCGAGATCGTGAATCCCGCGCAGTGGCGACGTCGCGACCCACACGAGATCGAGCGCGCGCTGTGCAGCCACTTCCCCGATCAGCGCTGCGAACTGTGGCGTCGCGATACACGCGAGCCGCGCGAGATCCGAAACCGTCAGGGCGCCGAGCCGACCGCCGCCGATCAGCCACTCCGCGAGCGCCTCCCACGTCGGGTCCTCGACGATGGCGGCATCGTGCGGCGCCTCGGGGAGGCGGACGACGTTCGGCGCGACCGCACCATGCTCCGGCGGCGTGATCACCGCGACGTGACGACCGCCACGCTCGAGCGACAGCATGCGCACGAACCGGCGCTCGACCCGGCCTCCGCTGCGATGGGCGAGCCGGAACCCATCCGAGATCGTCGCCGTGGTGCCGTCGAGGACGTGGCGCTGGGTCCAACCGTTCGGCATCTCGACGACGAGGACATCGTGCTCGAGCTGGACCTTCGCCACAGCCGACTTGAACGGCACGGGGTCTCGGTACAGCGCAGTCCGGCCCACATTCCGATCATAGCGCGCCGTTCGCGCAATGGCGGAAAATCAACGTGAGCGCGTAGGCGTAGGCGATTCCGGCTCCGGGCGACCCGTGCGGGTAATCACCGTCCGACGAGCTTCAGCACGTCAGCCGGCGCAATCGTCGGCCCGTGGTCGCTTACGCCTTGGGTTTAGGTTTCTTGGCGCGTGACTTCGACTTCTTTTCGGGCGGAGCGGGTGCTTTGGCGGCCTGGAGCCGGCGGATCGCGCGCAACCGGAGCGTGCGGTCGAGCTTCGGCTTGAATGCCTCGGCCTGGAACTCCTGCATCGTGCCGGCGCGCACCGACGCGTCCTCCTTGAGGAGCAGCGCGCGGAGCTGATCCGGCGAGCTCTGCGAGCGGAGCTTCGCGATCGTCGCCGGGTTGCGCAGCGCGCGAGCCAGGCGGCCGAGGATCGGCAGGTGGAGCCGGTCGTACTTGAGGCCGAGCAGGAAGAACAGATACGTCGGGTTGCCGTCGGGCGCACCGAACGGGATGCCGCTCCACGACCGACCGACGACGATGAACGGCCGGCCGATCTTGCCCTTGTCCTTCGCGCGGGTGTGCAGGAACGCGACGCCGCCTTCCATCGCCGTCGACGACAGCGACTCGCGCTCGACGACCGCGCCGACGAACCACGGCTTGTCGGTGAGCCAGCCGTTCGTGTACGCGCGCGCCGCGAGCTCTTCGATCACGGCGATCGGCGTGCTCGCGCGCATGTTCGTGATGATCGCCTGGTCGGGGAGCAGATCCTCGAGCGGCAGCTTCATGCCGTCGGGGACATCCACGAACTTCTCGTCGTCGCCGACGAGCTGCTCTTCGATCCACGAGTCGATCGCCTCGCGCTTGAACCGCCACTGGCGATCCACCTGGAGCGATGGAATCTTGCCCGCGGCAACCAGCTTGCTCACCGTCTGCTCGTCGAGATGCAGATAGACCGCAAGCTCGTGCATGGTGAGCAACTGGCTGTCAGTACCTTGCTTTTTGGCCATTTTGACGCGCCGATCCTAAGAGGCCGGCCATTCTAAGAGGCCCGTAACGCGCGCGCCATCAATCGGTGCCGTAGAATTTCTTTCGTGAAACGGGCGCGCTGGTCGCTCCGACGAGCCCGAGCCTTGCTCGGGACGAAGTTCCTGTTGATCGCAGGGCTGGTCGGGTTTGTCGTCGTCGCATGGCTCGCCGAGCTCGTCGTCGGCCTCCACCACCCGGTCGACCTCGGCCCGCTGCTCGCGTTCCTGGTCGCCGGCATCCCGGCGGTCCTCTGGCTCGCGTTCTTCTACCTGATGGACCGCCACGAGCCCGAGCCGAAGCAGCTGGTCGCCGGCGTCGCCGTGCTCGGCTGCCTGGTCGCGGCGCCCCTCGCCGACTTCGTCCAGTACCAGGCCGTACCGCCGCTCGCGCTCGAGGCCCACGGGGTCCACATGTGGTCGATCGACCGCGTGATCTACGCGGTGTTCGTGGTGGGGCTCGCCCAGGAGGTCTGCAAGTACGCGGTCGTCCGCTACACGATCTACACGTCGCGCGAGTTCGACGAGCCGATGGACGGCATCGTCTATATGATGGCGTGCGGCACCGGGTTCGCGATCTGGCTGAACTACCACCGGCTCTCGGGCCAGGGCCATCGCGTGATCCTGTCGACGGCGGCGGCGCAGGCCGTGATCACGATGCTGGCCCACGCCTCGTTCGCCGGCTTTCTCGGCTACGTGATGGGCCGCGCGAAGTTCAGCCAGCGCGCACCCCTGGTTCGCGGCACGCTGCTGTTCTTCGGCCTGCTCGGCGCCGCGGCGCTGAACGGTCAGTTCACGCTCGTCGAGAACGAGATCATCCAGAGTGGGTTCGCGCTCCAGCGCTGGCGCGGCGTGTTCTACGCGGCGCTGTGCGCGTCGATCGTGTTCGCGATCATCTGGTGGTTCAGCCAGCGCTTGCTCGAGCGCTCGCCGTTCAAGAAGGACGGCGCATGACCGACGAAGCCGACAAGCCCGTCGAGCCCGACAAGCCGGTCGAGGCCGAGAAGGTCGAGCCCGTGGATCCGGCCGTGCCGCTGGTCCCGAACCCACCGATCTTGCCGTCGCCGGCGGAAGCCGCGATGAACGCCGCGATCATCGTCAGCGAGATGGTCGACATCGACAGCGAGTCCGGCGCGGTGATCGCCGCGGCCGCCGCTGCAGGTGCCGCGATCGAAGCTGCGACCGCCGCGAAGAAGGCTGCCGAAGCCGAAGCCGCGTCGAGCAAGCCGAACCTCGCCACGATGACCGACGAGGGGGGCCTGCCCCGGCGAGGCAGCGGCGCCGAAGGGCGGCGCGGTGTTGCCGACGTGCCACCCGCCGATGCTGCGACCGCGGATCCGGTCACGACGGTGAAGCTGTCGCGCGAGCGCATCGTCGCCGCGTTGAACAACGAGCCCGAGCCCGGCGGGCCGCGCCATCCTCGCGCGCGGACCGAGCCAGGACCGCGCGAGCGCGCTCGCAGCTCGCCCGGCGAGACTCCGCTCGTCGCGCCGCTCGTCGCGCCTCCCGACGAAGCCGCGCCGATGCCGGCGCCCGAGCAGCCGTTCGAGGACTTCGATCCCGTCGCCGTCGCCGCCGCCGCGATCACGCGCCTGCGGATGCGCGCGAAGACCGACCTCGGCCAGCTCCGACTCCACTACCAGCGCCACGACGGCGTCGTCCTGTTCCTCGCGCTCCTGATCATCATCGTCGCGGGCTACGTCCACGGGAAGCTCGTGACGCCGCAGGTCGTGTCGTTCTCCGAGCACGGGCTCACGTTCGATCACTCGACCGCGTGGTTCAATCCCGAGCCGACCGCGCTGCCGTCGCCGCGCCTGTTGCGCGAGCCCGAAGGCGGCCCGCCGCCCGGGATCCCCGACGGCAAGCACGGCCCGTATCACGTCGAGCTCGCCTCCGCGCTCGACGCGCGCGCGAAGATCGAGGTGCTCGTCGACGACCTTCCGAAGTGGTCGAACAACGTGATGTGGCTCGAGCTCGATCGCCGCACCCGATGGGGCGAGCTCTACCGGCTGGACTCGAGCGAGGTCCGCTCGATCGATGGCCACGACTGGCTGCGCACCACCTATCGCTACGCGCACGCCGACGAGCAAGGCGACGAGCCGCGCGTCGATCACGCGATCGAATGGGCGACGACCGACCGCACGCAGATCTACGTCGTCACGCTGTTCGGCACGCCCGGCGAGCTCGAGCGGATCGAAGAGGTCGTCGCGCCGTCGCTGCGGACCGCGAGCGCGAGCGGTATGTCGATCGTGCCGCAGACCACGCGGCTCGAGACCCGCACGTATCCGAAGGGCGTCGAGCGCGCGTTCGATTCGACCGTGATGGTGATCGTCGCGGATCTCGTCGACGGCAAGCTCCGAGCGCGCGGCGGCGGCTCAGGCGTGATCGCGGGTCGCGACGGCTCGATCCTCACGAACTATCACGTGCTCGAGGACACGACCGAGAAGCAGCCGCGGCTCCACGACCTGTTCGTGATCGCGCGGTTCGCGGATCAAGATCGCGCGCCGCAGCTCCAGTGCGCCGGCAAGCCGAGCCGGAGCAAGCTGCAACCGTCGCTCGATCTCGCGCTGATCAAGTGCGACACCGACCTCGACGGCCGCGCGTGGAATCCGCTCACGAGCGGGATCTGGGCGACGCTGCCCGAGGCGGCGCAAGGCGACGTCACGATCGGCGAGCGCCTGTGGGTGCTCGGCTATCCCGATCGCGGCGGCGGCGGGCTCACGCTCACCGAGGGTCAGGTCGAGGGCTGGACTGGTCCCGACGGCACGTCGGGCCGCGACTACATCTCGACCCGCGCGTCGATCTCGTCGGGCAGCTCCGGCGGGCCCGTCGTCGACGATCACGGCCGGCTCGTCGGCATCGCGTCGGCGTTCCGCGCGAACGGCAAGGTCGGGCTCGTCCGCCCGCTCCAGGCCGCGAGCCAGCTGCTCGCGTATTCGACCGCCGGGTGGACGCCGCTCGAGAACCACACCGAGGTCTCGCTCACGCCGACGAGCGTCGAAGCCGCCGCCGAGGGCACGCGGATCTACACGACGGTGATCGACGACGCGACCGAGTCACCCGTGCGCGATGCGCTCGTGATGGTGCTCCGCCCGGGCGTCAGCACGAGCTCGATCGATCTAAACCGGCTCGACGATCAGGCGATCGCGTGGGGCCGCACGAACGCGCAGGGCGAGGTCCGGTTGAAGCAGCTCGTGCCGGCCGGCACGTACACCGTGATGGTGATGGCGCAGGGCTACGAGGCGCTGATCGGCGATAGCGAGCTCCACCTCGACGCGAACACCCCACCGAGCTTCGACCCGTGGGGCAAGATCGGGTTGCACTCTCGCTAGTCTGATTCGCTCGCCGCGCGATGACCGTCGCCGCGCATCGCGGCCTGGATCGTGCCCTCGAGCGTCGCGACGTTGAACGGCTTCTCGATGAACGCGTCGGGTTGCTCGGCGCTATCGGGCTGCTCGGAGTAGCCAGACATCAGGATCACCGGCGTGCCGGGCTGGGTCTCGCGGACGACCTCGATCAACTGGTAGCCGGTCTTCTTCGGCATC
>Ga0157376_10003930_pt1 | contig 10276 bp, 5 predicted proteins | sample M45metaG_FD_121801 | JGI IMG/M metagenome (GOLD analysis project Ga0157376, IMG submission 121801) | Miscanthus rhizosphere microbial communities from Kellogg Biological Station, Michigan, USA - M4-5 metaG | ecosystem: Host-associated > Plants > Roots > Rhizosphere > Soil | place: USA: Michigan... | reverse complement strand
CATTGCAGTACTCCACCCATCTCCTGGCTTCTTCTATGGTGCCGGTGCCCATGTTTACTGCAAAATAAGGCTCCGCGCCTACTGCTTTTGTGTAAGCCATGAATTCATTGGTACCAAACTCATTTGTTTCCAGCCGGTGCCATGCCAGTTCCATACGCGGTACCCTTTCGCTTTTGGGCCCTACCCCATCCAGCCAGTTATAGTTAGAAACAAAATTGCCGCCGGGATATCTTATCAATGCAGGTTTCAAATCTTTTACAGCTGCCATTACATCTTTACGGAAACCTTTTTCATCAGCCATAGCATTACCCGGATCATATACCCCACCATAGACACAACGGCCCAGGTGCTCAACAAAATTGCCATAGATGTTTCTATCCACCTCTCCTATTACCCGGTCCAGATCAATTTTAATTCTTGCATGCTGGGCATGTGCATTCGTCAGCACAAAAAAACAACTTACAAAAATCCAATAAAATTTTTTACTACTCATTTTGCAGGGTTTATTTTATCAGGCATTAACTGCAATAAAATCAAGGTTCTCGGTAATGCGTTTTCCTTTTTCCGAAAAAGTATCCATATACTGTTTAATCCTTCTTTTGGCAATATCAAGACTGGTATTGTTGAGGTTGATGTTGAGCAGGTCTACAAACCAGGGCGCTTTTATTTTACTCATGGTATACACTTCAGCAATCTCGCGCGAGATAGGCAGCGTGGTTATCTTCGATTGATCATATACATCTTTGGTATTGGCTTTTAAAAGTTTCTCATATTCCTCGTGTAAGATTCGTTCAAACACTGCTGCCGAAAAAATATCGCCTGCTTTTGTACCGGTTGCTGCATCGTCTTCTGTAAGTGCGGCGCCTTTATGCACCCATTCCCATAAAATACTCAATCTTATTTCACCGGTAGCCATGTCTTCCATCAGGTAAAGAATATCATCATTGCCAAAAAAATCGGCGGCTTTTAATGCGGCGGCCTGCATGCCCTGGCCAAATGCATTACCATATTGCAGGGCTACACTTACCAGGTTTCTTCCACCACGTATGGTCCTGTTTGCCGGTTCAAGTTGTACAAGTCCGTCAGCGTCTTGCTGTGTATAGGTAAGCGCCGGAAACTTTCTGCCAGATTGATTTGCCTCGCCCACTTTTTCCCATACAGGTCTCACAATATTGACCATCTTCCAGTGTGCTACCCATTTTCCGCTGGCGCCATCTCTTTGCTCACGCTCCGCACCTGCTACCGCTTTTTTCATACTGGCGGATACACCTGCTTCTGAACCCACCGGTATATTAGGTTCCATTCCCCCCTGCCAGAGTGCAAAATTGCCATTTATATCTGGTGTGTTGACAGCCCTTCTTACACGATCTTCATACCTGGCCATATACCCGTAGGTCATTGTAATGTCTTCTATATTAGGATTGATAAAACTTGTATCCCACGCCAGTGCATCAGATACACTGTTGATATAATCCCACCGGCCGGTATTGTAGCCAACAAAATGTTTACCCAATGCAGCCCGTATTTCCATTAATTGATAAGTTGCTTCCAGTTGTTCTACCAGCACATATACTTTTATCGTTCCCAATTCAAGCGACAGCTCATTTTCCAGTGCAGTAAGCATTTCATTCCATATAGCTGCTTCACCGGCTGTTTGTATTTTGGGCAGGTATAACACAATGGATGAATTATTTTTTCTGAGTGCCTTATAGTTATTGGTCACATACAAACACAAATCAACTATAGACGCTGCCATTGCCACACCATTTTCATCGCGTATATGCCTGTCATCAAGATGCAGGCCCCGGGCACGAAATATTTTTGTGGTAAAATTTAATTGCTCTTCCCAATTGTTTATGATTGTTCTGCCCATGAAACCCTTTGACCAGCCATTCATTTCTTCCGCCACTTTTGCCGCCGCCTGCATGAATACCGGATCTTTATGGATAGCCAGCTTAAGGTTACGCTGGTTATCAAGCGACATAGTGTTTATCTGCCCCAGTGCATCTTCACCATCAAACATCCACCCGTCTGCACCAGACAACAATGCATACGCCACATTACGTATACTGCTTTCAATGCTGGCGTTGGGTTTGGCGGCCGGACCTGTTCCCTGTATCCATTGTCTTTGTAAGTCTGCAGGTATTACAGCGCCTTCAAATTTACCATTCCTGGCATCCTGTACTTTTATTGATGTGCCTGGTATAAGGGCGCCGGGATCCATAAATCCGATACGGGTTTTTGTCAGCTGTCTTTCAGCCCTTCTTCTGATCCGTAAATCCATTGCTTCTTTGATTACGGCATTGAAACGAGACAGCGAAGCAAGTGCAGCAATGGCTTCATGCGAATAGACATCCTTGTACAATTCCTGCAGGTTATCGCGGATGATAATATTTTTCATTATTCTGTAATTATTTATGTTGATTAATCTGTTGGAGTAAATAGTAATTGTGAAAGATCCGTCACTATAACAGTATCATTAATTAACCTTTACTTTTACTACAATCTTCTTTACCACTTCGCTGTCTTTTACCCTGATGCCACCGCAATGCGCATCCTTTTCAGGAAAAAGAACAAATACCGTTGTTGAATCAGACAGGTAATATTTTCCTTTGGCTGTATAAAATGCAATGTCCTTAGCAGGATCGTAGGCTGTTTTAAGAACCGCACCGGCATAAGGCGCAATGCCAATCATTTCTTTTCCCGAAATAACACAATGAATATCTGCGTAGTTCTTATGTGCTTCAAATGAAACATCTTCCTTGTTTTTTGAAGGCCCTTCCGTTACGTTAATGTATATATCATCTCCGTCTACCGGGTACCGGCCTGGCTTAAGCGCTTTTAAATCCGTTTCTTTCAGGTAAGCGAAAGCCTTTTCCCATCTTGCCTTGTTTGTATGGTATTGTTTTGCCAGTTCGGCCTTATTAATAGTGCCGGCGGGTTTGCGTTTCAACCCATTCAGCCAAACCTGGCTATTGAACCATTTATTAATCTCTTTGGGCGTGGTTTGCGCAACGGATGATTGTGTAAAACAGATCATTATCATCCATGTGGAAACAAATAGTATTGCTGGATTTTTTTTCATGATATGCAATTTGTCAACAAACATAATAAAACAATACTATTAAAATTTGTACAGTAATAACCCATAACCCACTCCGGCAGGGTCGGTGGTGTTGGCAAACTGAAAAGCCATTAGTTTGCCATCTGTTGAAATAACCGGGTTGGAAGCTTTGCCCCCCTCATAATCGTTGAAATAGGTAAGCCGGACAAAATCTTTTCCCGTGCCATCCAATTTTAGTTTCCAGATATCAATATTCCAGGGACCGCGCCTGCCGCCCAGCTGATCACATTGGCGGTCTGCTTCCACACAGGTATATTTTCCGTCGGGGAAAATGCCCTCGCATTCATTATAGGTGTTTGGTTTTTGCGAATGATTTATGATTTGTTTGGTATTTAAATCAACCGTCATAACAGAGGCCATGTGTGCGGGCTCATAGCAAATGAAGGTCATTTTGGTATCATTGTCGAAAAAGTCCTGCGCTTCCAGTGTACAGGTACTGTCGGCACTTTCATAGACGGCTTTTTTATTTACAATTTTGGGGATGCCGCCGCTAAGATCAATATCGGCCAGAATAATTCTTGATGCGCCTTCTTTGATGTCGGGATATTGTGCGTGTAACTGTGAGTAAGCGATTTTCATACCCTTTTTTGATATGGCCATGCCCTCACTCATTTTTTCATTAAACCTTACCGGTTTTGAGCCCGGCTGTTTGCTGAGAAACCATAATTCATTATCTCTTTCGCGGCTGGTATGAATATCAGTGAATTTTTCTGGCCCTATAAGAATGTAGTCGCCCGTTGATAAATGCATCACCCTTAAAAAAGCTGCTGCCGGCACATTGCAGGTCAGGCATTTTATCTTACGTGTTTCCAAATCAATCACCATGGCATCACCAAAACTTTTTGTCATAAAGGCTACCCGTTTGTTATCGGGAGAGAAATCTGCCCTTTCTCCAAAAGATGTCAGTACCTGTATATTGGCTGGCAAATTATCTATCGGGCTGCCAGGTTTGCGTTGTGCAGTCTGTGCCATTCCTGAAAAAGAAATAATAATAAGCGCAAGTGAAGTACAAAGTATTCTCATATAGACTGCAATTGTTTGTTTATAAAGTGTATTGAGTTATGGCCTTTTCAGTTTCACGATAAAATATGGCGTTTGTTTGTTTACATCGGGATAAATACTGCCTTGTCCATTATTATCCATCATCTCTATAAAATACATAAAATCCCATTTGGCTTCCAGCGCATCTGCGGGTACCATCACTTTGTACATGTCTTTTTCGGCGGTTGCCGTCATGGGCAATGTTTTGTATTCCTCTTCCTGGTTTACACTCCTGTATTTCAATCTTACCCATTTTATACCGGAAGGCGCAGTAATCTTTACAGAAATGGCTAGGGCATTACCCAGGGAAGCATTAAGAACCGGATGGTGCACCAGACTGAACTGTTCACTTGAAGACCGCACCGGGATTGTAAATGTCTGTGACTTTGCTGATTTATCGTTTTGCCGTAAACTGTCTGCGGCAGTGTGAAGCTGTACAAGATCTTTTTCAAGCGCCGCTAATCCATCTTTCCAATGGCCGCATAAATCTGCTTCCCGTAATCCCATCTTAATATCACCAGTATACATATCACCTGCATCATTTACTATTTGCTGCCATGCTGCTACCGCCTTTTCCTCGTATACAATAGCCGAATCAAGCGCTGCGGTATTTTTGGACCGGTCATACAGCCTGTAATAAATGGCTGCCGGAATTCTTCTGCCATAATACAATGCCAATCCATTTAAAATTTTCAGGTCTGTTATTGTAGAATTGAATTCCTTATTGCCCTTATCCACCATCGCTTTTTCTGCCCCGCTTATCTGCTGACTTACCAATGCATTTGTTTTTATAAACCATTGGCTGTTGGCAGACTGTAATTTTTTGGGCGTCTCTCCTTTTTCAATAATCAATTGCGCTTCTTCATCAAAATTGGTAAACTGCCTTATGTCTGTGATATCGGCTTTTGCATAAGCGGCCAGGCTGCCCATATGCTGTTTTTCCACCCACCCGCGTGTAGTAGGAAACTGCGTATATGGGTAACCGGAAGTAATGATATGCGGCAATATCCAACTGGCTTCCTGCAAACCTTTTTGTATAAAAGGTGCAGCAGCTTTACCCAGCCTTTTTTCAAATTCCTTTTGCCAGGTATCCGGAGAGGTATTTGGATTATAGCCAATGCGGCCAAAACACTGAAAGAAATGCCAGTATCGTTCAAACTCAAAATCATAATACCGGTATGACGGGTTCAATAGATCAAACGGAACTGCATCGTGTGGCTGTGCTTCCATCTTGGTAGCCAACGGTTCATTTACTTCGTAACCATCTCCATTGTAAAGATGGGTGGTTTCTGCAAACCGTTTTACATAGTCCGGACTGCCCCACAGCAAGATTCTTGTGGTACCGCCATTCCACAAACGCCAGTGCATTTTGTACTGCTGCGGGTAACGCAATAAATCTGAATAGCTATGGCGGCGCGGGCTTTTCTCGGGGTTGATTTGCGTTGGGTGGTAGGGCAAACCCATCTGCTCCATCCAGTATTTGGTAGTAATTCTGAAGTTGATACCAATATCCAATGCGCCCTGTATTACGGCTTCAGGCAATTCTTTTGCACGAAGATCAAGCCGCATTTTGGGATAATCCTTTTTGATCATTTTAAAAACATCCAGCCAAAACCCAACCTGTTCCTCTTTTTTCAAACCAGATTCATCGTGCAGGCGAAATTGTATGGCGTCCAGACCGGGAACAAGCTTAATAAATTTTTCAAGCGCAGCTTTGTTATAACTCACCAGGTTGTTTTCGTTCACGCCCCATACAAGTCCTGGTACTGGCTGATCAGGGGCCTTCTTTGTATTGGCCAGTCCGCCGCCCTGCACGCCTCCACGGTATACATGATCCCATATACCTACTGTAAAATTTATACCGCGTTCATGCGCCATACTGATTAAGCGGTTGAACGATAAAAGATTTTTTTGTTGCTGCGCTGTGGTAAGGCCCACCATTTTTACTTCAGGAAAGCCATCTGTATCAAAAAAATAAGGGTAGCAGGGCGCAAGGAAACCGCCATTTTCATATCCAAAGATCACTACCAGTGTATTGAACCTGTTTTCTGAAAGCATATCCAGGTATTTGGCCCAGTAAGCTTCATTGTACAACCTGCTTTCCCAGTAAGCGCGGTTCATGGTGTAGATAGAAATGGCCCGGTCAGACACAGCCGGTTTTTCTGTAATCTCTTTTACTTCTGCCATGGGAGGTTGGTTGTTCTTTGTCCAACCGATCCTGTTCGCCACATCAAGCAACGCATACATGAGACCTCGGTTGTCATAACCACTGATTACCCAAACCGGTTTGCCATTTGAAGTGGTCTTCCAAACTGTTAGTGCCTCAGCAGTTTTAGGCACTGCCCTTTTTCCCAATTGTAGCAATTGAGCTGCTGCTCCAGCGCCTTCTGAAAGACCCGTAACAATAACCTGTCCCGCATGAGCTTCCTTCAAAGACCGCACTTTTTCTACCACAATATCTTTCTGCTGTAATGCTGCCACCAGTTTGTCAAGACCATGTGTTACAGGATCCCCGGGTGCTTCATCCGTAACAATAGTTATTTGCTGCTGGGCTGCAAGGTTATTTGCCAGGCATATAAAAAACAATACAAGTGTAACTACTAAATATTTCCCTTTTATTTTTTTCAGCATCATAGAATTGATGAGTTATAGGCTACACAATAGCGAATGGTGTCGTTATGCTTTTCTAACAGTAAAATAGGGCTGGCCTGCCTGTTCTTCATTAAATCCCGGATATAATAAAGCAGTTTCTGGTGTGCTCTTTACCACCAAATAATATTCAAGCGGGTAGGGAGAATCAGTATAACTGCCTGGGATAACCGCCTTTCCGTTGTTTGCCGCAAAGCTGATAGCTGCTTTTTGGTATCGTTCAGCCTGCGATACATGCCGGTAATACAATACAGCCGACAAAGGTGTTTTATCAAAAACAAATGTAAGATCCAATGGCTGACCCGCGCTGAATTTTAATGGCTGGGAATGATGACAGCCGGCCCCGGCACGCACGGGTTTGCCTTTTGCATACTGCATGACTTTACTGATTTTTGCCGCGTCAATGGTTGAATTACCACTGTGCTCTGCCAGCTTTTTAGCCATATTGGCCAGATCTTCGTCAATTGCCGGCAGCCTGTTCTGCCAGTGACCACGCAACCACGGAAGTTCCCCAACGGTGACATCCGGCTTGTATACATTTTTTGTTTTTTCTGCAAGTACCGCCCAGGATTGCCTGGCCTTACGGTAATACATAAGCGCTTCCTCCAGCGCTTTACGGTCATTGCTTTGCTCATAAACAGCATATAAAACAGCAGACCGGAATTTAGCGGCAAAAAAATGACCCAGCCCTGCCTGTACAGCTATATCGATTGCCATGCGCCGGTATTCGGGCGTATTTTTGCCGCTTGATTTTGCTTCTGCTTCTACCCATGCCCGCTCTCCAATCGCTGTATAATTTTCCAGCCATTGGGCTACTTCCACCGCATTGTATTTGCCGCTGCTTTCGCTTGTCAATATTTCTTTTGCAAAATCATTGATACTTAAAAAAAGCTGCGGATCCAGTGGCGTTACGTTGCCGAATGTTTTTGGGGCAGGCGTATCGGTATAGGTATTTTTTATTGAGGGATCGGTGATTGGCTGATTGGTATACATTTCCGGCCAGTACATATTATTTCCCGCAGAAGCGCCATGTGTTGTTAATACGATGGGCAGTATGCGGCTTACATTGGCCAGCGCTGTTTCGGCGCCGGATGCACCTGCACCAAAATGCTGCCGTGTATAACGCTGCCAGGTATCCGCAGCAGCAGCCGGGTTGTACAGCATACGGCCAAAAATTCTGAGTGTATACAAATATTTTTCCCAGTCCCACCCTGGCTTTAATGATTCGTCTGCATACCCGCACCTGTCGCCCGCAATACCCGAACCACGCCGTCCTTTAAAAGATAATGGCTCCATGAGTTCAACTCCATCGCTGCCACAAAAGCTAAAGGCTTTTGCATGCGCGGCAGCAGTAACCGGGTCGCCCCATAACAATAGTCTTTGTGTGCCTGGCCATATGCGGTGAATAATTTTATAGGGCCGGTTTTCCTTCATCAAATCGCCATAACCATACCGTAAAAAACTTCTTGAACCGGCGCTCAGGTTCATCAATGCAGAGGCCTTGTGTTTTTCATCCGGAATTTCCAAAGCGCGGATGTCTGCCTGGTGATAAGGCATACCCATATGCTCTGCCCAGTATTTGGGCGAAATGGTAATGGGCACGCCGGTGGCTACTGCATTATCAATCATTGTCTGATCCATGCCTTTCGCATGCATATCTATTTCCACTACGCGGCCACAGGTTTTTACACCTTCGAATATTGTTTTCCAGAAATCATAACTGCCCTCGGTAACACCGCTTTCTCCGTGTACACGAAAAGTAACACCGCTGATGGCCGGGCACTGTTGTAATAAATACCGCACCGCATCACGGCAGTAAGCAGCATGATTGTCTTTGTTAAGTCCTTCTATGGTATAATTGGCATTGGTGGTATTCAGCCATTCATAACCATGCATCCATAAGCCGAGCTGAAACTGCAGGCCCCGCGCCACTGTTTGTTCGCTGATGTATTTCAGCATCTTCAGGTTGGCATCACGTTCGGCATCGGGCAACTGAGGCACATGAACGTTGTAACCCGGCAGATCAAACAGAAATGGATAAGCGAAAAGAAAATAGGCATCGGTTACTTTTTGCAGAAAATCATATCCTATTCCAAAACATAAATTAAACTTATTGAAACGCTGTGTAGCAAGCATTGTAAGATACGCCGGCCACATTTCGCGATCATTGAACCAGGGTTTGTCTTCCACATCACTGGTAAATAAACGGGTGAGGCTGCGAACCTTATTGGCCGGCTGCTCAACAATAGCATGTTGAATATTAACCGCGGCCAGCGGTTCTTGCGAATATCTTACCCTGTCTGCAAGCTCAAGCAGGGCATAAACAAGGGCACGCTCATCATGCCCGGTTGCTATTAGTGCTTGTTTGCCACCGGTTTTTGCAGGCACCAGACCCAACGCTTCGGGAATTGGCGGCATTTTTATACCAGGTATATCTTTTACAATGGCCGTAGCAGCGCCTGCTATTACAATAACCAGGCCGCCCGTTTTTGCTTCACTTAATTTTGCATGATGGCTCGCAGCAATTCCTTTGGCAGTAAAGGCCTGTTCCAGCTCTTTGGCAGCCCATTGCACCGGCACAGAAGAAGCAATAGCATCCGCTGCATCTGTTACAATTGAAACGGAAGAAGCTTTTAGATGAGCCAGGGAAACAAAAGGTATGCCCAGGCCTGCCATACCGGTAAGCTTCAGAAATTTTCGCCGGCTACAGTTAATACCCGCATTGTGGTTATTGCTTTCTGTTTTATCAGTCATCATTATTTGTTTAAAAGTAAAGACTGGGAGGGGCCTGTTCTCTAACCGGCCAATATTTTAAATTTCCAATCCGCAGAGCGGTATATCTTTTCATTATGGCTGTTAGTTATAACCGGGGTTTTGAGGAAATATACTGGCATCGTGAATAATTTCCACCTGGGCCTGTGGTACCGGGAAAATGGTCATATAGGGTTTCATACCCAGCGGCGACATGGTAGTATATGCCCTTCCGGTTCTTACCAAATCAAACCACCTGTGCCCTTCCATGGTTAATTCAAGCCTGCGCTCCAGGTATATTTTTTCTCTTGTATCATCCTGGCTAAGTGCTGAATAATTAGTAACGCCCGCCCTGGTCCTTACCTTGTTAAGCCAGGTAAGCGCTTCGGTTGTCTTGCCATTCTCGTTGAGTGCTTCTGCATACATCAGTATAACGTCTGCATATCTTATCACTTTCCAGTTGGCCCTGCTGTCATTTGCCTTTATCATTGGCACCATGTATTTCAATGTAAATGAACCGATGCCCGTAGTTGAAATGGGTGTATACACGCCATTTACAGTAAGTCCTTTTGCTGCCGTAATGCCTTTGCGCAAATCTGAAGAATCATAAGCAGCAAATAACTGATCGGTGGGACATCCCTGGTCGCCGCCACCTGCAGCAGGCAATCCATAATAACTTGCCATGATAGTTGCCAGTGTACCGCCGCCCTG
>Ga0157376_10003927_pt1 | contig 10277 bp, 8 predicted proteins | sample M45metaG_FD_121801 | JGI IMG/M metagenome (GOLD analysis project Ga0157376, IMG submission 121801) | Miscanthus rhizosphere microbial communities from Kellogg Biological Station, Michigan, USA - M4-5 metaG | ecosystem: Host-associated > Plants > Roots > Rhizosphere > Soil | place: USA: Michigan... | reverse complement strand
GCTCACGCCGTGGAGGCCGAAGCTCTGCTCGCGGAAGCGCGCTCCACCCAGGAGCAGGCACAGCCCCACGATGCCGGTCAGGATGATCATCACGGCAGCGAAGACAGTGTCGCGGGCGAGCGCCGTCGTTTCGGGGCCGCCCGCCAGCATCAGCGACACGATCAGTGCGACTTCGATCACGGTCACGGCGACCGCGAGCACCAGCGTGCCGAACGGTTCGCCCACGCGATGCGCGACGACTTCGGCATGATGCACGGCCGATAGCACGCCGCCGATCAATCCGGCGGCGACCAGCACGAGATAGGCGCCGCCGAGGCCGAACAGGGTGCCGCCGAACAGCAGCCAGGCCGCGAGCGGCGTGGCGAGCGTCCAGAGCGGCAGGAGGATGGGGTTTTTCATACCGGGACTATAGCGCATGACGCGCGGCGTCCCGCGGTGCCGGAGACTTCAGGCGCGCTCGAGCAGAGGCCGTCCCGCCTCGACCGTGAATTTGGCGAGTGTCTCGATCGTAGTGTCGCGTTTCGTGGCGTCATCGACCGCGCGTAGCGTCGTCGTCAAGCGTTGCGCCGTGATGTCGACCACGCCGTAACCGCGGCGCTCGGCGTTGGCGAACACGAAATGCGGATTGCGGGCGAGCTGATCGCCGATCTTGCCGCCGTCGTCGGAGCGGGCGCTGATGCTGGTCCCGCAAAATTCGACGCCGATCGAGGGACTTGCGGGATGCGCGTAGTCCGCCTTCACGTGCCCGACCCAGTTCTGATGCACGTCGCCGCCGAGCAGAACGGGGTTGGCGAGCGCGTGCTTGCGCATCGATGCGATCACGCGGGCGCGCGCAGCGGGGTAGCCGTCCCATCCGTCGTTCCACAGCGAGTGCGCCGGGCCGGACCGGAAATCGCGCTGCCCGAACAGCGTTTGCAGACCGAGCACGTTCCAGCCCTTGCTTCCACGGGCGAAGGCGTCGTCGAGCCAGGCTTCCTGCGCCGCACCGAGCAGCGTGCGCTTGGGATCCTGCCATTCGACGCAGCTCGCCGGATCGACCGTGCCCGAGCCGGCCCTGCCGTCGCGCGTGCAAGCCTGGGGGTCACGATACTGCCGGTCGTCGACGAGGTGGAACGACGCCAGGGTGCCGAAGGGCACGCTCCCGTGGATGCGCATCTCGGCACCGCTCGCGAGACCGGCGAAGGCCCTGGTTAGGACCGCGGCACGGAGCGGCATGTGCTCGTAGTACGCCTGGTACGCCGCGGCACGCAAGGCGGCGAAATCCGCGACGGGCGTTCCGCTCTGACCCTCCTTCAGCCCCGCGTAGTCGTTCTGCACTTCGTGGTCGTCCCAGGTCAGGAGCCACGGACAGACGGCGTGCATGGCCTGGAGGTCAGGGTCCGATTTGTGGAGTGCGTAGCGTGCTCGATAGTCGGCAAGCGAGCGCACCCACCCGCCGGTCGGCACGCGCACCGCGTTCTTCGCATTCGGATATTCGTAGATGTAGTCGCCCAGAAAGAGCACGACGTCGGGGTTCTCCTGGCGCATGTGGCGATAGGCGCCGAAGTAGCCATGCTCCCAGCGCTGACAGGACGCGTAGGCGATGCGCAGGCGGGACGCCGCGACGTCGGGGGCAGGAAACGTCCGCGTGCGGCCGATGATGCTCTGCGCATCGCCCGCCATGAACCGGTAGAAATACCAGCGATCCGGTTCGAGGCCCACAACTTCGATGTGCACCGAATCCGCGAGCGCGGCATTCGCTACAGATTGGCCGCGTTGGACGATGCGTTCGAACTTGTCGTCGTGCGCGATTTCCCAGCGCACGGTGACCGGATCTTCCCTGGGGGCCGACCCGAAGAATGCTTCCGGCGCAAGCCTTGTCCACAACACCACCGAATCGTGCGTCGGGCTGCCGCTCGCGACTCCCAGCACGAACGGGTCACTCGCGAATCGCGGCTGGCTCCACGCGCTGCGCGGAAGCCACGACGTCGTGACACAGGCGGCGACTAGCTGGAGGAAGCGACGGCGATCCATCGGCGAGCGTGTGCATCCTCGCGGCGCCAGGGGTGCAGCTAGAGCTAATCCGTCCACAGCGCGATGGTAGCCACGCGCGGGAGCCGTCACAAGGCTGCCTCACGGCCTAGAAACGAATTGCGATCGACGCTAGCGCAAGGAGCATCAATGATCCCAACCCTCAAGTCATTCCTTGTCCTCGGTCGCTCCTTTTGCCAGGGATCCGGCCGACACCGTCGCGCCGATAACGCGATCGATCGCGCGCGCGGCCGAGCTGTTCTCATCGGCATTCAAGCTTCCTACAGCGTACCGTACTTCCTGCCGCATTTGGCGATGCCGGGAGCGATGGGCTACGGTGTCCGGCCTGCCTGCTCGCGACATGGGCCCGCGGCCGGAATCGGTTAACATCACGTCCTTCGTGACGTGATCGCGTTCGCGCGAGCCGCGCCCTTCGCACTCGAGGCACCCATGAGCGAAAAGCAATTCGCGTCGCACGCCGACCTCGTCGAGAAGAAGGTGAGCTTCGACAAGCTCTCCGACCACGCGTATGCCTACACGGCGGAGGGCGATCCCAACACCGGCATCGTCGTCGGCGATAACGCCGTGATGGTGATCGACACACAGGCCACGCCTGTGATGGCGCAGGACGTCATCCGGCGCATCCGCGAGGTCACGGACAAGCCCATCCGTTACGTGGTGCTCTCGCACTACCACGCAGTGCGCGTGCTGGGCGCGAGCGCGTATGGTGCCGACCACGTCATTTCGAGCCGCGACACCTACGAGCTCATCCGCGAACGTGGCGAGCAGGACATGAAGAGCGAGATCGAGCGCTTTCCCCGCTTGTTCCGAGCGGTCGAGTCGGTGCCGGGGCTCACCTGGCCCAATCTCGTGTTCAAGAAGCGTCTCACGCTGTGGCTGGGCAAGCTGCAGGTCGAGATCATGCAGCTGGGCCGCGGCCATACGAAGGGCGACACCGTCGTGTGGTTGCCGCAGGAGAAGATCCTGTTCTCGGGCGATCTCGTCGAATACGAGGCGACGCCCTATACCGGCGATGCCTATCTCGCGGAATGGCCCGACACGCTCGACAACATCGCGGCGCTGAAGCCGCTTAAGCTGGTGCCCGGGCGCGGCGCCGCGCTCATGACACCCGAGGCGGTCAGGGCCGGCCTCGAGGGCACGGACCGGTTCGTGAGCGAAATGTTCGAGTCGGTGAAGCGCGGCGTGGAGGCGGGCCTCGATCTGAACAGCGTGTACAAGGCGACGTACGCCACGCTTAAGCCCAGGTTCGGCCACTGGGTGATTTTCGACCACTGCCTACCATTCGACGTAACGCGCGCCTACGACGAGGCGACGCAATACCCCGATCCGCGCATCTGGACGGCGGAGCGCGACAAGGAAATGTGGGAGACCCTGGAGGGCTGACGATCATCGGGGTCGGATACGTGACCGAGCGGCGCAAAGGCAACCTGGTTGCGTGGCTGGCCCGATCGCGATGAAAACGTATACCAACCCGGTCTATCGCTTCACGCGCCCCGCTGAACTCGATGCGCCCGGCGAGAAGCGCCCCGTTGTAATCGTCGGCGCAGGTCCGGTCGGCCTGGCCGCGGCGATCGACCTCGGCCAGCGCGGCATCCCCGTCGTGATCCTGGACGAAGATCGTACGGTGTCGGTCGGATCGCGTGCGATCTGCTACGCGAAGCGGGCGCTCGAGATCCTCGACCGGCTCGGCTGCGCGCAGCCGGTCGTTGCCAAGGGCATCGGCTGGAATGTCGGCAAGGTGTTCTTCCGCGACGAGCTCGTCTATCGCTTCGATCTCCTGGCTGAGGCGGGGCACCGGCGGCCGGCTTTCGTCAATCTGCAGCAGTACTGGCTCGAGGAGTATCTCGTCGGGCGCGCAACTTCGCTCGCCGCGATCGATGTGCGCTGGCAAAGCAGGGCCGTCGGAGTCGTGCCGCAGTCCGATGGGGTGAGTGTGCGCGTGGCAACCCCGGACGGCGAGTACACGCTCGCGTGCGATTGGCTGATCGCCGCCGACGGCTCGCGCAGCGCAGTGCGGCAGATGCTAGGGCTCGAATGGGTGGGCCAGGCGTTTCGCGACCGATTCCTCATTGCCGACATCCACATGAAGTCGGACTTTCCGACGGAACGCTGGTTCTGGTTCGACCCACCGTTCCACCCGAACCAGTCGGCGCTCCTGCACCGCCAGGCCGACGACGTCTGGCGCATCGATTTCCAGCTCGGCTGGGACGCCGACCCTGACGAGGAGAAGAAGCCGGAACGCATCCTGCCGCGCCTGCGCGCCATGCTGGGCGATGACGCTGAATTCGAGATCGAATGGGCGAGCGTTTATACGTTCCAGTGCCGCCGCATGCAGCGCTTCCGCCACGGCCGCGTGCTCTTCGCCGGCGATGCCGCGCACGTGGTGTCACCGTTCGGTGCGAGGGGTGCCAACAGCGGCATCCAGGACGCAGACAATCTCGTCTGGAAGCTCACACTCGTGCTGGACGGGCGAGCGCCCGAACGCCTGCTCGATACTTACGATGTCGAGCGCGTGCGGGCGGCCGACGAGAACATTCTCAACTCGACGCGCGCGACCGATTTCATCACGCCGAAAAGCCGCGTGTCGCGCACATTCCGCGATGCGGTGCTCGACCTCGCGAAGAAGCACGCATTCGCGCGCCGGCTCATCAACAGCGGGCGGCTTTCGGTGCCGGCGATCCTTGCGGACTCACCGCTCAACACGCCCGACTGCGATCCGGATTTCAGCAGCGCGCCCGGTACGATGATCCCGGGGGCGCCCGCCGCGGACGCCCCCGTCAGGGGTCCTGCCGGCTCACTGGAGTACCTCCGCGCTTCGCGCTCCGGTATTCGCCCTTGGGACGGCCCGGCGGGCTTAACGGAGTACCTCCGCGCTTCGCGCTCCGGTATTCGCCCTTGGGACGGCCCGGCGGGCTCATGGCTGCTCGGCTATCTTGGCGGCGACTTCACCTTGCTGGCGTTCGGCGCCGCGCTCGCACCCTCAGACGTCGCAGCCCTGGCGCGCGAGCGCATCCCCTGCAGGGTCGTGCAGGTCGGCGGCAACGCGACGGCGGGTGCGACGACGGTCGGGGACGTGGAAGGGCTTGCCGTCCGGCGGTACGATGGGAAGCCCGGTACCGTCTATCTGCTGCGACCCGACCAGCACGTATGCGCGCGCTGGCGGCGATTCGACCTCCTCGCAGTGCGCGCCGCCATCGCCCACGCGACGGCCAACGACGAGAGGTAGCAATGGCCACACTCAACACCGAGCTTAATCTCCCCGCGCCCGACGACTTCTACGAGCACCTGATCGCCACGCATCGCGGGCTGTCCGATGGGCAGAGCGCGCTCGTCAATGCCAAGCTCGTGCTGCTGCTCGCCAATCACATCGGCGACCCTGGCGTGCTCGCAGAGGCACTGGCGGCCGCGCGCGAAGGGATCGATGACGGGCCGAAAGCCGCCACGGGCTGAAATCCACGTCATTTGCAACGGACCGCGTGGGGCGCGTTCGGGCTGCACCTAGAACGATTCTTGCTTGCGTGAAGGATGCGCATCTGCGCCGTCAAAGGGCCGTCGCCCATGTCGATGATATCTTCGGGACCCTCCATGCCCAACGCATATAAGACGCGCGCTGCCGCGAAGGCCGACCATTTGCACCCGATGCCCGAGACCGCGAGAGCGCCGCAGGCATCCAATGGGTCGCCGGCACCGCGGCCCATCGTCATGTCGCGCTCGTTCAATCTTACCCGCTGGTTTTCGCTGCTGAGCTTTGCGTGTATCGGCGTCGTCAGCGTGGTGTCGTCGGTCCTGCTTTCGCGTTTCCTCACCGACAAAGTGCTCGAGCGCGACGCTCACATCCTGATGGAGGTGGTGCAGAGTCTCTCCGAAGTGCAGGACATGAGTGCCTATTTCCTGGGCCGCACCACCGACGCGCGCGACCGCAGCCTCGAGGAATTCTTTGTCCACGTCGCGAGGCTTCCCGACGTGCTGCGCACCAATATCTATGCCCGTGATCAGAAGGTCATCTGGTCGAGCGATCGCGCGCTCATCGGCAAATATCTCGGACTCAATCACGAGCTCGAAGAGGCGCTCGAGGGCAAGGTGGCGGTCGAGGCCGGGGTGATCGGGGCGAAGGGTGACCCCAAGCCGGAGCATCTGCTCCTCCGTAGTGCCGAGCCTCGCTTCGTCGAGAATTATCTTCCGGTCCGCCTCCCCAACGGCGGGCCGGTGGTCGGCGTGGTGGAGGTGTACCGGGTGCCCGCGGCACTCTTCGAGACCATCGCGCATGGGCTGAGGCTCGTCTGGGCGATCGCGCTCGGCAGCGGCCTTTTCCTCTATCTGACACTGTTCTGGATCGTGCGCAGAGCCGATCGCGTCATCGAGGAACAGAGCGAACGGCTGCTGGAATCGGAAATGCTGGCCGTGATCGGCGAAATGACCGGCGCGATCGCGCATGGCATCCGCAATCCGCTGGCCTCGATTCGAACGTCGGCCGAGCTGTGCCAGGACGACGCGTCGCCTTACGTGCGCGAGGCGGCCCGCGACATCACGGACGAAGTCGACCGGCTGAGCGAGTGGGTCCGGCAACTCCTCACCTACTCCGAGCAGGAGCCCGCCCGCCTCGAAGCGGTCTATCTTGCGCCCCTGCTCCAGACGAGTTTGGCGGGATTCGAGCGGGAGATGCAGCGGTCGGGAGTGACGCTCGGCACGGCTATCGATGCCGCCTTGCCGCCGGTTCGGGCGGAACATGTTCGCTTGAGCCATGCCGTCAACAGCCTCCTGTCCAACGCGCTGGAGGCGATGCCGAGTGGCGGTCTGCTGGAGATCGCCGCGAAGCTGTCGCCCGGAGCGCACACGGTGCAGGTCACAATCCGGGACAATGGCGTAGGCATTCCGCGCGACCAGCTGCCTCGCGTGTTTGCTCCTTTCTTCACGTCCAAGCGCAAAGGACTCGGCCTTGGATTGCCTCTGGTGAAGCGCATCGTGACGCGTTTCGGCGGGACCGTTTCCATCGCGAGCGAGCCGGGTCGCGGTGCCGAGATCGTGGTGGAGCTTCCCGTACACTCGAGTTGACATGCCGGCTGCCATCCTGATCATCGAGGACGAGCTCACGCTCGCCAAGAACATCGCCACCTACTTAAAGCGCAGCGGCTACGACGCGTCCGTCGCGTCCACGGGCGAGGACGGGCTCGCGGAGATCGATGCGCTCCGGCCCGAGGCCGTGCTGCTCGACTACAACCTTCCCGGCATGAACGGCCTCGAGGTACTGAGGCGCATCAAGGAGATCGATCCCTCTATTCCCGTGATCCTCATGACGGGACACGGGAGCGAGCTGGTTGCAGTGGAAGCGATGAAAGCGGGCGCCCGCGACTACCTGATCAAGCCGGTCGTCCTGAGCGAGCTCAAGTTGCGCCTCGAGCAGCTCGTCGGACAGGAGAAGCGCGACGAGGAGCTCACGTATCACCGCAGAAAAATCGCTGCCGAAGGCGGGCTCGATCATCTTATCGGGCGCTCCGCACCCATGCTCGCGCTGAAGGCGGCGGTCCGGCAGCTGCTCGACGCCGAGGGTGGGCTGGCCGACGCCGAGCTGCCGGCCGTCCTGATCACCGGCGAGACGGGCACGGGCAAGGAGCTCGTGGCGCGCGCGCTGCACTTCGACGGCATCCGTGGCGGCGAACCCTTCGTCGAGCTCAACTGCTCGACCATTCCGGGCGAGCTCCTCGAAGCCGAGCTCTTCGGCTACGAGCGCGGCGCGTTCACCGATGCCAAGCAGCGCAAGCTCGGGTTGATCGAAGCCGCCGGAGGTGGCACGCTGTTCCTCGACGAGATCGGCGACCTCGATCTGCGGGTGCAGGTCAAGCTCCTCAAGCTGCTGGAAGACAAGACCGTGCGGCGGCTGGGCAGCGTGCGCGAGCAGCGGGCCAACGTCCGCATCGTGACGGCCACCAATCGCAACCTGGAACAGGGAGTTCGCGACGGCAATTTCCGCGCCGATCTGCTGTTCAGACTGCGCATCGTGCACTTCGATCTTCCCCCGCTGCGGGCGCGCAGCGACGATGTTCTCCTCCTCGCCGAGCATTACCTCGGCCTGCAGCGCGCACGTTATCGAAAACCGCAACTGCGCTTCACCGCAGAGGCGGAGCGTGCAATGCGCCGCTACACGTGGCCCGGCAACGTGCGCGAGCTGCGCAACGTGATCGAGCAGGCGGTCATCATGGCCAGCGGTGCGAGCATCGACACTGCGGACCTGAGGCTCACCTCCACGCTCGCGCTGCCGGAGGCCGGCGGCGCGAGCGACGGTGCAGCCGACGCCGAGAATGCCGGATACGTTTCGGATCTCAATCTGGCGGAGGCGGAGCGCGACCTTCTGATGCGTGCCCTTGCGCAGACTCGCGGCAATGTCACACAGGCGGCGCGGCTGCTGGGCGTGACGCGCGACACGCTTCGCTACCGCATCGAGAAGTACAAGGTCGAGCTGCCGCAATAGCACATGAAACCAAATCCTTTGTTCGGCGAAGCCTCATGAGCGACATCGCCGCGGATGACGATGCCGCGCTCGTTGCGCGCTGCCGGCGTGGCGAGGGCGCAGCCTGGGAGGTGCTGGTCCGCCGGTACCAGCGACTGGTGTTCGCCGTCGTGCGGCGGGTTGGGCTCGACGAGCACGCGGCTGCCGACGTCTTCCAGACGGTCTTCACCCGCCTGTTGGAGCACCTGCCGCGCATTTCGGATCCGCAACGGCTCCAGGCCTGGATCGTCACCACCGCCAAGCGGGAAGCGCTGCTTGCCGTTCGTCGCAGCCGGCGCACGGTGTCGATGACGCGCGCCGAAGACGACGATGGCGAAGCGGCCGAGTGGGACATCGCCGACGACGCTCTCCTTCCCGAGGATGCACTGGCGGAGATGCAGCAACATCACCTCCTGCGCAACGCGATGGACCGGCTCGAGGAGCGTTGTCGGGAGCTCCTGCTGATGCTTTTTCGCGATGACGGGGATAAGCTACCGTACGAGCAAGTGGCGCGGCGGCTGGGTGTCGCGGTGGGCAGCATCGGCGCCACCCGGTCGCGCTGTCTCGCCAAATTGCGCCGGCTCGTCGAGCCTCATGCCGGCCCACCGATGAAATGATGTATTTCCCGCGCTGCGACGACCTCTGTCGGGTATCCGCACCCCGAGGCCCATGCCATGAAACCGGTTGACCCGCTGTCCGACGATGAATTTGCCCGATTGGTGCAGAAAGCGGCGGCCTTGCCGGATGCTCCGCCGGCGCTGATTCGCGCGGCAATCGACCAATGGCGTGCCGCGCAGCCCTCGTTGTTGCAGTCCACCGCCAAGGCGATATCGAACCGTGTGGCGGCTGCCTTGACCTTCGACAGCTGGGCGGCCGGCTCGCTCGCATTCGGCGTGCGTGCAGTGCCGTCCCAGACGCGCCATCTGCTGTTTACCGCGATGGGGCGCGACATCGACGTTCGCATTGCGCCCGCGGCCGGGCACTTCCAGGTGACTGGGCAAATTCTGGGTCCGGACGATTCGGGTGTCGTCGAGCTCGCCTGTGCGTCCGACGACGACGCGCCTGCAGACACTCTCGCCGCCGCGTTGGATGCCATGGGCGAATTCCGGCTCGAGGGCGTGCGGCAGGGCGCGTACGTCCTGACGCTCCGCCTGGGGAACGACGAGATCGTGCTACCGCCGATCGACGTGGGTGAGCGTCGACCCTGACTCGCCACTGCGCGCCCCGGTCATTGGCGATCCCGATCCGGCGCTCGGCCTCGCTCGCAGAATGGTCGAGCAGGCCGAGGCACCGCCGCCGACCCTCTCCGGCGTGGTTCGCCTCGCGGTCGCCTGGGAGCTGAAGGACCTTTGCTACGCCGCGTGGAGCAGCGAGCCGTCCCGCGCCGCGAAGGCTGCCGAGGCGCTGCGCCGGCTTTGCGCAGCGCCCCCGGCGGATGCGATGACGTCAAGGCAGCGCCTGGAGATCGAGGCGCTCGCGGACTGGACCGGAGGCATCGCGTGCCTGACGCACGGCGAAATGGCGGAGGCCAGCGCATCCTTCGATCGCGCGGCCGGAACGTTCCGCGCTCTGGGCGATGTCCAGCACGCGGGAGAGACGCAGGTGCCGAACATCATGGCACTGTCGATGCTCGGGCAGCATGCCCTGGCGGCGGAATGCGCCGAGCGGACGCAGCGGGAGTTCGTGGCGCAGGGCGACGTGCGCGCCGCCGGCAAGGTAAGCCTCAACCTCGGCAGCCTTCACTTGCGCCGCGACGATTTCG
>Ga0157376_10003926_pt1 | contig 10278 bp, 6 predicted proteins | sample M45metaG_FD_121801 | JGI IMG/M metagenome (GOLD analysis project Ga0157376, IMG submission 121801) | Miscanthus rhizosphere microbial communities from Kellogg Biological Station, Michigan, USA - M4-5 metaG | ecosystem: Host-associated > Plants > Roots > Rhizosphere > Soil | place: USA: Michigan... | reverse complement strand
GGGAGCGACAGCGACCATTCTTGGAACGGTCACTGATATGTCTGGTGCCGCTGTTCCGGATACCGCCGTGCAACTGAAGAATGTAAATACGGGCGTCATGCAGGTGACCACGACGAACGCGCAGGGCCGCTACAACGTGCCCGATCTGGGCGTCGGAGACTACGAAGTTCAGGCGTCAAAAATGGGATTTCAAACCACCGTCCATAAAGGCATCACGCTCACGGTGGGCTCGCAGAGTGTGATCGATTTCGCGCTTCCTGTGGGGCAGCAGACGCAAACAGTGACGGTCGAGGGGCAGGCGTCCCAGGTGGAAACGACCAACGCAGCGTTAAGCTCGCTCACCGACCAGCGGCAATTGCGCGAGCTGCCGCTTAATGGACGGAACTTGCAACAGCTCATTGAGTTGGCTCCCGGGGTTGCGACGATGCAGGGTAGTGCCATGGCGCAAAACGGCTTTGGCTGAAGAGCGCCCGAGTTCTCGGTTGCGGGATCCAGGCCGCAGGGACAGAGTCTGCTCTTGGACGATGAAAGTCTACAAGTTTTCTGGAACACAGGAATGGCATCGGTGACGGGGTCATCCTTGGGAATCGAAGCTATCGGGGAGTTCCAGACGCTGACAAATACCTACGGTGCCCAGTTCGGAGGGAACGGAAGCGTCATCAACGCGGTGAGTAAGTCGGGAACCAACGCTTTCCATGGTTCCGCCTACGAATTCCTGCGCAACAGTGCGCTTGATTCGCGTAGCTTCATCGATCCGTCACAGATTCCCGCCTTCAGAAAGAACCAGTTCGGCGGGACTGTGGGAGGTCCAGTCAAAAAAGATAAGGCTTTCTTTTTCGTGAACTACGAAGGCACGCGGCAAGTGCTTGGTGAAACCAGAATCGCCTTGGTTCCCGGCTGTTCTCCGAATGAGACTTTGCCCGGTCTCGGGCCCACGAATGTTAACTGTATCCCGCGGGCTACGGCTAAGAATCCCCAAGCGATCCGCAACACACTCGCGGTTTGGCCGGCGGCAACGATCATCGTCAATGGTCAGCCGGAAGCATTGACGCAGGGAACCCAGTTAGCCAACGAGAACTATGTATTGGGCCGCTTTGACTACAATCTCTCCGAGAAGAATGCCATTTTTGCCCGCTACATTACCGACAAATCTGATTTCACGGAACCGTTTGGCGGCGGCGGGTTCGCCGGTGGCCCAGTTCCTAACTGGCCGGAATTAGACTTTTCCCATTTTCAATTCATGACGGCCGAATGGCGACGAATTCTCAGCCCCAATATGGTCAATGTGGCGCGCGCCAGCTTCTCACGCCAATGGACAAATGAATATCAGGCGCCCACCACGACCGCGGGGTTGGTTAACGGCGTCGATCCCCTGGCATTCTTCCCCGCTGGAAGCGGCCGTCCCGATGGAATCGTCAACGTCACGGGCCTATCCGGAATAGGCAGCGCCCTGCAGCTTCCGTTCAATACGACCATGAACCGTTTCACCGAGGCGGATGACATCACGTGGACGCATGGAGCGCACAGCATCAGATTTGGCGCGCAGGTGTCGAGGATTCAAGCCAATACCTTCATGCCTTTCTTTGACGGCGGGCAATTTTCCTTTACGGGCTTGTCGAGTGGTCCATTTCCGCTGTTAGGGGGAGTGCCTACAGTGTTGATTTCGGTGCCACTGGGTTCCTATCCGAACCGCGATTTCCGCTCGATAGAGTTCAAACCCTATTTCCAGGATGACTGGAAGGTTTCGGCGAAGCTGGCCTTGAATCTGGGAATACGTTACGAGTTTTCAACTAACCCTACCGAGGTTCGCGGCAATCTCAATCAGGTGTTGGATTACGCTACCGCTACCAGTTTCACGAAAGTCCCCAATGTCATGGTCTCCAATCCGGCGGTTAAGAACTTCGATCCGCGATTTGGATTTGCTTACGATCCATTTGCCGACCATAAGACTTCCGTCCGCGGCGGTTTCGGGATCTTTCACCAACTCATCTCGACCGGCGATTACGGTCCCGGATTCTGGACCTTGCCACCGTGGTCACTGAGCGCGGTACCGGGCGTCCTGGGGGCTGTTTATCCCAGTATTCCAGCAACTGCAGCGGGAGGAAAACCTAGTTCGGCTCCAGGATGGTACTATCCCACGAACCAAAATCCGTATGTAATGCAGTGGAATTTTAACATCCAGCGCGAAATCGCGCGCAACACCGTTCTTACCGTCGGCTATGTGGGTGCAAGAGGAATTCATCTTCTCACCGGGGAACAGCAGAATCCTCCAACCGTCTGCACGCTCGCACAAGGACCTGGCTGCTCGAATCCAACTTACGCGAACGGATTCGCTGGAGGGGGCTACTTTGGTTCCGGCACACCGGGCAATGTGGTTGGGAATCCGCTCCGGAATGGCAATCTTGCCAGTTTCGCTGTACTCGGCCCGTTCGCTAGTTCCCGCTACAATTCCGGGCTAGTAACCGTGAACCGGCGTTTCTCCAGCAATTTCCAAGCGCAGGCCTCCTACACTTGGTCGCGGTGCATGGACAACGGCGGCTATCTTGGCTCGCTCAACGCCAATAGCAGTGGCAACTTCGCAAATCCTTTTAACGGAAATACAGATTGGGGGCCGTGTGCTTGGGATCTGAATCACGTATTCAGGATCAATGGGTTGGTGGCCTTGCCCTTCCACGGGAACAGGCTCGTGGAGGGTTGGCAGATCAGTGGAATCGAGACCGCTAACTCAGGCTATCCGGAGAACATTAGCGACGGATACGATGAAGCAAGCGGCGGAAGCAACAGTGTCACGCTCGCGCCCCGTCCAGATGTGGTTCCGGGTTGCAAAGTGGAGGTGGGCACTATTAACCAGTGGTTTAATCCAACATGCTTTTCGCTGGAGGCGCCAGGTACCTTCGGTAATCTGGGCCGCAATACTCTGCGCGGTCCCGGTTTTTGGGTCACCGATTTCGCGCTTCTAAAGACCACGAAGATCCGGGAAAGCTTAAGCCTGCAGTTCCGTGCCGAGTTTTTCAATATATTTAATCACACCAACTTAGGGCTACCCGGTCTTGGTGCAGGCGCCCAAGGGGGAGCCACATTGTTCAAAGGTGGTGGAGTCCCGAACACATCCGCCACACAGATTACGACTTATGTCGGCACCCCCAGGCAAATCCAATTTGCGCTGAAGCTAGTCTTTTAGTTTCTGATAATTGCGGTGCGCTGGCTTCCCGCTCCGGCCACATTTGCCAAGGAAATAACTTGTGCTTGGGGCGGATAGATTCACGTGAGTATTCACGGTGCCGTCACTACCGCGCTTGTTCCGGCTAGTGGACAATAGTGATAGTTTGGACCCGCGCGAATTGTGGGAAATCATTCGATTATGACTGATAGATTCATTGCTCCTCTAACCCTAGCCTTCGGTCTGTTTGTTCCGGCTTTTCTATGTGCGCAGCAAGTTGATTTCCGGAAAGACATCCAGCCGATTCTGGCGGCAAACTGCGTCCAGTGCCATCAAGGCAATGCGGCCCCTGCTGAGTTGCGCCTGGACACGCCTGAAGGTCTTCTAAAGGGCGGCACGTCGGGGAAAGTTCTGAATCCCGGGGAGGCGGAGAAAAGCCTGCTCATTGCGCGCATTACGGACCCGAATGGGAATAATCGTATGCCGCCCGGCAGCCAACTGACTGCAGGCCAGATTGCTGCGATTAAGACATGGATCGATCAGGGAGCTAAAGCTGACACGTCGGTAGATTTTGTCAGTCAAATCCAACCGATTTTCCGCAGTTCCTGTTACACCTGTCACAGCGGGAATGACCCTAAATCCCAATTGCACCTGGACAGCAAAGCATTGGCTCTGAAGGGTGCCGCGTCCGGCCTGGTTATTGTGGCTGGGAATGCTAGGGACAGCCGCTTGGTGCACCGGGTACGCGGGGAAGGCAGTGAGCCGCGGATGCCTCTGGCGGGGTCTCCTCTCACCAACGAGCAAATCGCCTTAATCGAGAAGTGGATCGATCAGGGCGCCAATTGGCCGGATTCTATTGGAAAGGCGATGCACTGGTCCTACGTAAAGCCGGCGCGCCCCGCAGTTCCCGCCGTCAAGGACTCCAAGTGGGCACGAAACGCGATCGATAGCTTTATTCTTGCCCGCCTTGAAAAGGAGGGGCTGCGACCGTCCCCAGAGGCGACAAAACAGAAACTGGCACGCCGTTTGTACTTGGACGTCATCGGGATACCTCCTAGCCCGGCCGAAGTCGACGCTTTCGCGAGCGATTCGCGCCCTGATGCCTATGAACGCCTGGTAGATAAGCTCCTGGCGTCACCCCAATACGGGGAGAGGATGGCCACCCCATGGCTCGATCTAGGTCGTTACGGCGACTCGAATGGATATGAACGAGACTTTCAGCGTGTCGCGTGGCCCTATCGCGATTGGGTGATCAAGTCCTTTAATGAGAACAAGCGCTTCGATCAATTCACGATCGAGCAGCTTGCGGGTGATCTTCTGCCGAATGCAACTTCTGATCAGAGAGTCGCGACTGGATTCGTCCGCTCGTCGATGCTCAATACGGAAGGTGGCACGGATCCCGCGGAACAGAACTGGGTGGCCCAGACCGATCGCGCGATCACCGTTGGTAATGTTTGGCTGGGGTCGACGATTCAATGCTCGCAATGCCACAACCACAAGTACGATCCATTTACACAGAAGCAGTTTTACCAGATGGTGGCGTTTTTCAATAATTCGAAATTCGAAGCCGGCAGGACTGGTGGATACGTATCGTCTTATAACGAACCGAAATTCGACTTAGCAAGTGCGGACCAGGCTAAGAAGCGTGACGATTTTAACGCGCAAATCGCCAAGATCGATGCAGAAATGAAAACGGTCACGCCCGAGAAACAGAAGATGGAAGCGGACTGGGAGCGATCGCTGCTCGCGGCCGAGAATCAATGGCGGCCGTTACAGCCGACGCATCTGACCTCTCAAGCCGGATCGACTCTGACGACGGCGCCGGATGCCTCGATTCTGGTCTCGGGAGCCAACCCGGATACAGACGCCTACACCATAGAGGCGAAGTCACCGGTGACAGGTGAAATCACGGGTATCCGGATTGAGGCATTGCCCGACAAGAGTTTGCCACATGATGGCCCGGGCCGCGATTATTACGGGAATTTTATTGTTACGGGGATAGACATAGAGGCAGGATCTGCGTCGGACAAGCTGTCGAAGATCGAAATCAAGCAATGGGCTGCGGATAATCTTCGCCAGAGCGTCATCCAGCAATATGAAGGAGCCGGACGAGTCTGGCGATCGGATGTTAGCCGCGAAAACACGCGATTGCCTGGGACGCTCATTCTCACTTTTGAGAAACCGTTCCGGGCCGGCCCTAACGACATGCTGCGGATCCGCTTGGCCCAGTTGTCGCAGTATCTCGGAATCGGACTGGGGAAATTCCGTGTCTCGGTTACGAGCTCGCCCGATCCCGGAAAGCTCCTGGAAGTCTCCAGCCACCTGCGGGCCTTGTTGACCATGCCGCGGGAGGAACGCTCTTCGTATATTGCGAAACTCGAGAATGTAATTAGTCTGACAGGCGGACGAAATGGGCCCAAAGAGGATGCCGAGGATCCGTTGGTGGTGCAATGGCGCAATGTTGCTCCCGAGCTTGCGGCGCAACGCGCGCAGATAGCAGATCTGCGGCGCCGGATCGCGGATCTGAAGATCACCAGCACGCTGGTCCTTGGTGAAAATATGGAGATAACTCATCCCAAAGCGTTCATGCATGAGCGTGGCGCCTACACCGCACAGACCGAGGAAGTGGAGGCTAATGTTCCTTCTTTCCTGGGCTCGCTCCCAAAAGATGGGGAAGGGAATCGTCTGAGCCTGGCTCGGTGGCTGGTGAGTAGCGATAACCCACTTACGGCCCGCGTGAGGGTCAACCAAATATGGCAAATGATATTCGGTATGGGCATCGTCGAAACATCGGAAGATTTCGGCACCCAAGGATTCCCTCCTTCGCATCCCGAACTACTCGACTGGCTGGCAACGGAGTTTATGAGCGGCGGATGGGACCAGAAGGCTCTCGTCCGGCTGATAGTTACTTCCAACGCATACCACCAGTCCTCTAAAGCAAGCCCAGAACTGCTGGAGCGCGATCCCAAGAATGCGCTGCTGGCGCGGGGGCCTCGCTTCCGCGTGGAGGCTGAGATGATACGCGACATTTCACTTGCTACGAGCGGACTGCTGAGCCTGAATTGGGCGGACCGCCCATTATGCCGCCACAACCGGAAGGCATGTGGGACATACCCTTCCGGGCGGCTGACGACCGCTGGGTGACCAGCCAAGGTGAAGACCGTTATCGTCGCGGTCTGTATATCTTCATCCGCCGCACGGTGCGCTATCCGAGCTTGACTGTCTTCGATGCGCCTTCGCGCGAAACGACAAATGGCAGACGGAATCGCTCGAACACGCCATTACAGGCACTAACCACTCTCAATGACCCCGCGTTTTTTGAGGCTGCCCGGGCCATGGCAGCTCGCATCCAACGCGAAGGGGGGGGCGATAGCGCAGAGCGCGTAGTATACGGTTTCCGTCTGGTTACCTCGCGCCGCCCCAGTGACAAGGAAGCCGCCGCTATCTTGGATACCTACGAAAGCGAACGAAAATACTTTAACGGCAACGCTAAGGAAGCCGAAGCGATTTGCGGTAAGCAAGATCCAGAGCTCGCCGCCTGGACGATGGTTTCAAACACTCTCTTAAATCTGGACGAGGCGCTTACGAAGGAGTAATGGGAGAATGACTCAGCAGGAAATCCTACGTCTCACTCGAAGGCATTTTTTCGAGGAGGCTTTTGGGAAAGCGGCAGGAATCGGCATTGGCTCGGTCGCGCTGGCGACACTAATGCCGGCGCGCTTGGACGCACAGGGCTTGCCTCAAAGCCTAGGGTCGCATGCTTTTGATTTCGCTCCTAAGGCCAAGAGCATCATTTACCTCCAGCAGAACGGAGGTCCACCGCATATCGATATGTTCGATTACAAGCGGGAGCTTGAAAAGCGGGATCAGGAACCAATTCCGGAAAGTTTGATCAAAGGTGAGAGATTCGCGTTCATTCGCGGTGTTCCCAAAATTCAAAAATCGCCATTTACTTTTAAACAATATGGGAAATCCGGGGTGTGGCTCTCCAATCTCCTTCCACACACAGCCAAGGTCGTAGACGATATCGCCTTTGTGCGGTCGATGCATACCACGCAGTTCAATCATGGTCCTGCACAGATCTTTCAGATGACTGGGTTTCAGATTCCCGGACGCCCAGCGTTTGGATCTTGGCTTTCTTATGGAATCGGCAGTGAGAGCAAGGATCTTCCTGCTTACGTAGTGATGCTATCCGGGGATGCAAATCCCTGTGGCGGAGCAGCAATCTGGTCCAGTGGATTTTTGCCAACTGTTCATCAAGGTGTCTCTCTCCAAAAGAAGGGAGACCCGATTAAGTTCTTATCCAACCCGGAAGGGATGCTCCCGGAGACTCGCCGCAGGGCACTGGATCTCATCGGCAAATTGAACTCCCAGCATCTGGACGAAGAAGGCGACCCGGAGATCAATACCCGCATCGTCCAGTATGAGCTTGCGTACAAAATGCAAACCAGCGTCCCCGGATTGATGGACATCGCCAGTGAGCCGGAAGCGATTCACAGGCTTTACGGCACCACTCCTGGGCAGTCCTCTTACGCCAACAACTGCCTGCTGGCGCGCCGTATGGTGGAACGCGGAGTCCGCTTTATCCAGCTAACGCACCGCCGTTGGGATATGCATGGCGCCACGTTCGATGAGGACGTGGTCAACAAGACCCCCGCGGCTTGCCGCGAAACGGATCAGCCATCCGCCGCTCTGATCCAGGATCTAAAACAACGCGGACTTCTCGACAGCACGTTGGTCATCTGGGCTGGCGAATTTGGCCGAACTCCCATGCGGCAGGAGTCTCCTTACTTGGGTCGTGATCACCACACGAAAGCGTATACGATCTGGATGGCGGGCGGTGGAATCAAATCCGGCACGATATATGGCTCGACTGATGATTTCGGCTACAACATCGCTGAGAATCCCGTTTCGGTGCATGACATCAACGCGACGGCTCTACACCTCTTGGGAATCGACCATACAAAACTTACGTATAAATCCGCCGGTAGGAATTTTCGGCTCACGGACGTCGAAGGTGAAGTGATCAAGCCACTGCTCGCATAAGTGTGTGTAAACCTTCGCAGCTTGAACGCTGCTAAAACGGCCCGTTTAGATTCACGTCGTAGCGGAGCCAGCCAGTAACCTGTCAGGAATTTACTTGGTTCGTAGTTTTTGAAGATCGAGAGGAGAAACCGAATGGTTAGTCTAGATGATGCCCGAAGAGTAATTGCAGCTGCTGAGAAGAAGGCACAGCAGATTGGACAGCCGATGAACATCGCCGTCGCGGATGGAGGTGGAAATATCATCGCGCATGTCCGGATGGACGGCGCGTGGATCGGCAGTATCGATATCTCGCAGAAAAAGGCGTATACGTCTCGCGCTTTTGATATTTCCACCAAAGATCTGGCGTCCCATTCTCAATCAGGCGGGCAGTTTTTTGGAATACACGCATCTAATAACGGGAAGGTTATGATCTTTGCCGGCGGAATCCCTTTAAAGAAGGGTAGCGTGGTCGTAGGCGCGATCGGAGTCAGTGGGGGGTCCGGGGATCAGGACCACGCGGTAGCCGAGGCTGGTGCGGCTGCGTATTGACTCCAATTCATTCAAGCATAGGGCATGTCATAGTATGGCAAATAATCGCGGAGTCGCCTACATTAAGCCAGGAGTCGTGGAAGTCCAATCGATTCCTTATCCGAAGCTCCGGATGCCAAAGAGCGAAAGCGATCCATTTGGCGGGAAGGATGCGCCTCATGGCGTCATTTTAAAGATCGTCACCACGAATATCTGCGGTTCTGATCAACACATGGTACGTGGGCGGACAACAGCTCCGCAAGGACTTATTCTAGGGCACGAGATTACGGGAGAAATAGTAGAAAAAGGTAAAGATGTGGAGATGTTGAATATGGGGGACCTGGTAACGGTACCATTCAACATTGCTTGTGGCCGATGCAGAAACTGCCGCGAAGGAAAGACGGGAATTTGCTTAACCGTGAATCCCGCGCGTCCCGGAGCCGCCTATGGATACGTGGACATGGGAGGTTGGGTCGGTGGACAGGCGGAATACGTAATGGTTCCCTACGCCGATTTCAATCTCATCAAGTTCCCGAATAAGGCGAAAGCTCTTTCGAAGATTTGTGACCTGACACTGTTATCGGACATTTTCCCAACTGGGTATCATGGCGCAGTTACGGCGGGAGTGACCACGGGCAGTGTTGTCTACGTCGCCGGTGCGGGCCCTGTGGGTCTCGCGTGCGCAGCATCGTGCCATTTACTCGGTGCCGCAGTCGTCATTGTGGGAGACATGATTCCGGAGCGCCTTGCGCAAGCGAGAAGCTTCGGGTGCGAAACAATCGACCTGCGGAAGGATGCCTCACTTGCTGACCAGATTGCACAAATCGTGGACGAACCGGTCGTCGATGCCGCAGTGGATTGCGTAGGGTTTGAAGCGCGTGGACACGGCCACGACGCGATTGTGGAACGGCCGGCGACGGTACTCAATTCGATCATGGAGATCACTCGAGCGGGGGGCTCGTTAGGCATTCCGGGCTTGTACGTCACTGGAGATCCAGGCGGAGTGGATGCTGCTGCTAAGATCGGGTCCCTGAGCATCCGCATAGGTCTGGGTTGGGCAAAGTCGCACTCCTTCCACACCGGTCAATGCCCTGTCCTGCGCTACAACCGGCAACTGATGCAAGCGATTCTCTACGACAAGGTGCAAATCGCTAAGGCCTGTAACGTCAAGGTGATCTCGCTAGACGACGCGCCCAAGGGCTACAGTGACTTCGATAAAGGGGCTGCCAAAAAGTTCGTTATCGATCCGCACGGATCAGTGAAGACGGCCGCGGCGGCGTGAATCCGACACCGGAACCTTGTTGAAGCCGTTGGGCCGTGTCGCGACTCCAGTGTGATGTTAACACCTTTTCTCTAAGTTATTGAAAATAAATGGCGGAGAGAGAGGGATTCGAACCCTCGTTAGAGTTTCCCCTAAACACGCTTTCCAAGCGTGCGCCTTCAACCACTCGGCCATCTCTCCGCGGGGGGCGAATACCAAGTTTAGCGCGGCGGGCCGCTTCAGCGCACCTTTTTCCATAGGGGCGTGAACAAATAATCGCGGAGGCGCAGGTAGAATTCGGGAT
>Ga0157376_10003922_pt1 | contig 10284 bp, 14 predicted proteins | sample M45metaG_FD_121801 | JGI IMG/M metagenome (GOLD analysis project Ga0157376, IMG submission 121801) | Miscanthus rhizosphere microbial communities from Kellogg Biological Station, Michigan, USA - M4-5 metaG | ecosystem: Host-associated > Plants > Roots > Rhizosphere > Soil | place: USA: Michigan... | reverse complement strand
TGGTGAGCGGCGGCGTCCTGTTCGAGAATGCGGCACATGTGGTAACCGTGGCTGCCATGAACCGGCTGCCCGCCATGTACGCGTTGCGCAAATTTCCCGAACAGGGCGGACTCATGTCGTACGCGGCCGACCTTAACGATCTGTATCGCCGAGCCGCCACATTCGTGGATCGGATCGCAAAAGGGGCCAGCCCGGCGACAATGCCCATAGAACAACCAACGAAGTTTGAGCTCGTCATCAACTTGCGGGCCGCGAAGTCAGTCAACATCACAATTCCACAATCAATATTGCTTCGCGCCGACTACCTGATTCAATAGCAATTGCCGTCCGCCGCTGCTGGCTCCTTTGCTGGCAACGGCTGCTTTCCAGGAATTTGCTGGACGACTGCTCTTGGGCCGGTTAGAGCCCTATGCCGCGCCAATCTCAACGACCGGACTCGCGGCGGAGCAGCCGTTCGTCGCGGTCAAGCGACGGGCCGTACCCGACCCGCTCCCGTCGTGCAACTTTCCTGGAAGCTGACATCGAGGTGAATGTCCGATGTCTGGCCAGCCGACTCAAAGAGGCGTCTCAGAGGGACCGTCTCACGAGTGCGGGTGAGCGTGCTTGCACGGCCTCCTTGACCCTCTGGGGCTGACCGCGTAGCGTCGTCTTTTCTGTTCCAGACATCCACCCGGGAGTCGAGAAGCTGCGAAGAGCAATCCTCGCGCTCGGCCCGGTGATCCTGCAGTCGCTACTGCGCGTGCTGACGAGGTGATTCAATGACGGATCGGCGCATGTTAATCCGCAGTGTGCTCGGTCTGATCGGTGCGCCATTCCTTGCGCATGCGCAAGCGCCACGCCCGGTGGGCAAGATCGGCTACTTGGCCCTGGACCCGCCAAACAGTGCGAACGTGAATAATTCGAACGTGCGATTGCTGAGGCCCGCTTGGCAGCGGCTGGGATATGTGGAGGGTGAGACGATGTTGCTGCGTTTTGCCGATCGCGACGCGCAGCGCTTGCCGCCACTTGTGGCGGAACTGATCGCCCTCAAGGTTGGAGTACTGATTGTGGTGGGGGGTGAGGCGCTTAGGATTGTAAGCCGAGTCACCGGGGTGCCTCCCATCGTCGCCCTGGACCTCGAGACCGATCCGGTTCGATCCGGGCTCGCGGCGAGCTTTGCTAGACCCGGTGGCAATGTGACCGGCCTGTTCATGGACCAGCCCTCGCTGGCCGGCAAATGGGTCGAACTGTTACGCGAGGCTGCGCCAACCATCGAGCGCGTGGCCTTGCTGTGGGATTCAGGCACGGGCCGCGATCAATTGGAGATCGGGCAGGCTGGGGCGCGGGGAAAGGGGCTGGAAACGGTGGTGGTCGAATTCAGCGCTGTCACAAATTTCGACGATGCACTGCGTGGTCTCGGGCGGCAGCAGCGAACCGGCGTCGTCGTTCTGACGTCGCCCAATTTTCCCCGAGGGAATTTCGCCGCGGCGGCACAGAAGCATCGATTGCCCAGCATTTCGTTCCAAGCGAATCAGGCTCAGGCCGGCGTGCTGATGAGCTACGGACCCAATCGGGAGGCTTACTTCCCGCGCGTCGTGGTCATCGCCGACAAGATCCTAAAGGCCGAGAAGCCGGGCGACATTCCAATCGAGCAACCCAATAAATTCGAATTCGTCATCAACCTCAAGACCGCGAAGGCCATCGGCCTCACGATCCCCCAGTCCCTGCTGTCGCGTGCGGACGAGGTACTCCAATGAACCGCGCCCACATGAACGCATTTGGCGAATGACCGGTTGCGGGCGTCGGACATGAGAGTGACATTGCCTCGAATGGCTGAGTCCGGCGATCGTTCGAAGGCTGCCGAAAAGTTCGGAAGTGGTCGGTCGTCGGCATTGACGCAATTCGCGAGAGGCGGCCACTGATTGGCGCACATCGGTCACCGATGCGCGAACGGCCCGGGTAGCTTCAGCCCTTGGTCATGGTCTCGTGCCGCTTAGCTCGCAACCGCAATAATCCCGCCATGCCCGACCCCCTAGCCGATGTCCGCGCCGTCCTTGCCGAACTTGCAGACGACGAATTGGAGGTGCTGTTCGCGACATCATGGCTGCGACCCGCGCCTTCCATAGCATTACTGGCCTGGATCGAACACGCAATCGACTGGGAAGTGAATCGCCGAAAGGGATTCGACTTCCACCTGGAGCCGCCGGATGAAGCAATCGACGCTTCCGAAGATCAAGTCGCGATCAGCGCGGCGATCGTGCTGCACGACGAGTATGCAGGCGACTCGGCGATTGCGCGATTTTTCGGTGCTGCTGTCGACATCCTGATTGAACGCGGTCAGCGCCAGTAATTTACGCGCGCGGAATTGGCGCGATGTACTCGAAATGTGGCGCGAATGTGCCGGCACAAATGGCCGGGTTCGACGGTGGATTCAATCGGTCGCTCAACACTACCCCGTCTGTGGCGACGTCATCACAGCCCTCTGGATGCGCCTCCTACCATGATGTTGATGACGTGCATTTTGCAAAGCTCCATTGCAATTTGCGCTGAATCGACGATTACGGATGAATACTGCCATCCCGCACGCGAGTGCAATCGCGACAAGCATGGAACTGCTTGGCTCTGGAATGGCGGCGGGAGCAAAGGCGATACCGGTTGGCTACGATGCGCCCGACGCGAAATTATCAATGAACGCGCCCGTCCTACCGTCGTATCGGAGCGCGCCCTGCGGACCGCCCATACTGCTCACGTACAGATTGTTATCGGGGCCAAATAGCAACGCCTGAGGGCCGTCGAGACCGCCGCTGCGGGCCGGGATAAACGTGTCCAGAAAGGCACCTGTGGCACCGTTGTACCGCAAGACGCTGTTGCCACCGCGATTGCTAACATACAAATTGCCATCCGGTCCGAAAACAATTCCTTCGGCGGCTGTTAACGGGCCACCACGGGCGAATTCGTCTATGAGTTGGCCCGTTGCACCGTTATATCGAAAAACATCGCCGCCACCGCCGAACGTCTGAACACTTACATAGAGATTGCCATCGGGCCCAAACAGCACGTCAGATGGAAATCCTAAGTCATGGCTGAAAGGAACGAAGGTGTCGACGAATGCTCCAGTCGTGCCGTTGAACCGCAGCACACCTCCTATCGGAAATCCGCCACCGTCAATCATCACGCTAGTGACATAGAGACTACCGTCCAGGCCGAACGTCAACCCTTCGGGGCCGTCCAATCCCCCCGTGTTTGGTGTCACAAAGAACGCCCCCGGATTGCCTGGAGAGGGTAGCGGCGCACCGGTTCTACCGTCGTAGCGCAAGACACCGCCTTCATTTATGCGCAGTACATTGTTGGTTACGTACAGGTTGCCATCAGGCCCAAAGACGAGATCGGCCGGAAAATGCAACCCCCCGCCTGAAGCAAACTGGTTTATAAAAGCTCCAGTCGAGCCGTTATAACGAAGGACGCTGTCGAAACCGGGACTGCTGACAAACAGGTCTGGTGGTTGAGCGGCAAATGCAGAGATGCTTAATGTCACATATGCAAGTGCGAGTCGAAAGGCGAACCTGAGTTTGCACGTTTCGAGCAGACGCCGTCTTATATGCATGGTTCTCATGTGACCTCCCGGTGCGGGAAATGGTGTCGCGTGAAACCGCGCTTCTTACGGGAGGCCCACCCTGCTCTTTTAACCGGCCGCAGGACGGTAGCGAAGGGTCTGCATCCTAGATCCGTGATCCCTGTCGACCGGCTCCCGAGCGCCTCAAAAAGATTCCATTGCAGAATACTCCAGCCGAACAACTGGCACCGGCTACGACAGCTATGGAGTGCAATGCGCGATGACCGGAGTTGGCCGGGTCAAGTCCGACGACCTTGACGTGTCAGTGTCCCGAACCAGCAGTTGGGCGCGTTCAGTCGTACGCGGAAGTCGACCCGAGGCCAACGTTGACGTTTCAGGAAAGCGGACCCTCAACGTCCGAGTTGACCGGCGCCGTGCGAGCCGCCCACCGGGCGCGACAGCGCAGATCGGCGTCCGCTCCAACTTACGGTTAAGCGCCAAGAGCGCGTTCGCGCGCGCCCCCACTAGCCTCCAGCGACGGAGTTGTAGCGAGGTCCACGCGCTTCGCCTGTTGAATTGCAGCAGGTGCGGGACAGCAACCCGCGCCTGCTGCGCTCGAGCTTACCGTTTCACCGCGTGCAGCCCGATCATTTCGTTCATCTCCCGGGAATACAAGAGCGGTCGATAATGCAATCAGGCAGCACATAACCGGGAGGCGCGTAGTTGTGCGCCGTCCGACCAAAGACTGGAGACTTGGCGCTGAGCGCGTACGAAGCCGCTCCAACTTGGCCATTGCACCACTGGTCGCCCATTTGCACAGGCTGGCCGTTCTGGAAGCGCACCTCCATTAGCTTCTCGCTATAGACGAACTGGCCATTCTCGTCGCGCAGCCGAGTGATCTCCTGGAGAGTGTCCGTGTCGTAAACCGTGCCGGATGCAGGATACATACGCTTCCCGTCGATGCTACAGGTGATCCACCCTGACGGACTATGGTCTTGCAATCTCGCCTTGAAGACGGGTGTTGGGCCAGTCATGTCGTAGACAATGATCGCGTTCTCGGAAGCACTCGGGAACCACATGGTTTTCTCGTCATGCGCCATTGCGAGCCCATGCACGCAGGTTCCATGAGCGCCCGAGCTGGTTACACACGGGATGGGGCCGTAGTCAATGCGATAAAGAACTTTCCCAGTTGTAATGTCGGCGGCGGTAAAGCCTAGGAAGCCATTATTGTTGGCGTAAACTCGCGTCCACGTTCCATCTACAACAAACGGCCGATTCCGGTTAAAGAACGGACCGATCTCGCGGATCTTTTCGTGCGTTCGCGTGTCGTACAAATATAGAATGTTGTTGGCCGGCGACAAAAGAACCTGATCGCCCCGCGGTGAGATCTGGGTATTGTGGGCACGGACGGGGAATTCCTTTATTTCGTGAATCAACGCGCCGTTGTATGCACTGACGACATACCATTGCGGTGTCTGCACCCCGGCGAGCCAGATGGTATCGCCAAAAGGCGACACGACCCCTCGGTCGCAGCAACCGCCGTCGTACACCTGTTGCCACGCAAGTGTGCTCGTCTCCAGGTCAACTGCGAGGAATCGGTCGGTCATCTGCGGATAGATTAAGCCCGTCCAAACACTCGCATCGATGCCTTTGCAACTAGGCGGGTCGCCACCGTTGTTTGATGGGCCCTGGGGCAATGGGATGCGTTCTACGAACTTATAGCCTTGGTCGACGTTGAAAACGACGAGGCCGGAGCCGCCCTGCGTGAGGTCACCTCCAATATTGCCGGGTAGGCACACATAGAGGTAAATGCCATTCTTCGGTGCAGTCTGTGCCGAGGCTGCTGGCACGAACATTGTGCAAAGCGCTGTCGCGGCGATGATCGGAGCGGCCAGCGACCGCCACCAACGCCCTATTTGCATGTCTATGTTTCGGTGCGAACCTTTCCTCCCGAACATCCCGTCCTCCTATCGGTTAAATTTCCACGCTCAGTATGGCGCCATACGCCCTTGGCACGTAATGATGCTTTTTCATCCCAATTGCAAGGCGCCTCGCTGCAGTACGCCAATGCCAAAGACGGCCTCATTCGCAGTGCGCACACGGCCGCTGCAGGCCAGCGTGGCGCCGATGCACGCACCCAAGCCAGCTACGTTGCTCCCCGACCTGCCCACGCTGAAACTGATGTCCGCCGCAGATTATTGAGTCAGTCGCGAGTTATGTAAGTCAAAAAATTGACATTGGGTGAACCACAACGGATGAGAACCACAGAGGTGTGCACCTCCGCTCGATCGTTGAGGGGGCAGCTGTTCGGGCTGGGCGTCGCGTTATTTATCGCGTTGGCTAGCGCGCCGTGTCGGGCTGACGCCGACCGCGCGTACCCGAATCATCCCGTCACCCTGGTCGTTGGGGCGCCTCCTGGAGGCGAGAGCGACAGAATGGCTCGGGTCCTTGCGGAGCGCTTAAGAGTAGGTTTTGGGCAATCGGTGATCGTTTCAAACCATGGTGGTGCAGGCGGAGTTGTAGCAGCGCAATTGGTGGCCAAGGCCAAACCGGATGGCTACACGATGTTGCTGAGCTCGATGGCGTCGTGGTTGGCTGCGATTTCGAATCCGGGCATGGCGGACCCAGCGAACGAGTTGGTGCCGATCGCTCTTGCTAGCACCCAAGATTTGGTGCTCGTGATAAATCCTTCGTTACCGGCGAAGTCCTTTTCGGAGTTCATCGCGTACACCACGGCCCATCCGGGGCTGGTCTCGTACGCGTCGAGCGGCGTCGGCACCGCGAGCCACATCGCTGGCGAACTGCTCAAGGAGCAGGCGGGCATCGAGGTCGTGCACGTCCCGTACCAGGGCGCGGCACAAATCCGTCGCGATCTTCTCGCCGGTGAAGTTCTGAGCGCCTTCGCCCCCCCGGTTTTGTCGCTACCACTAATAAACACAGGCCGGCTGCATGCGTTGGCCTCGACGGGCAGCACTCGTCTGGATGTGATGCCAGAACTACCGACCATCGCCGAGCAAGGATTCGCTGGCTACAGCGTCACAAATTGGCATGCTATTGCAGCACCCATTGGAACTCCAGCGGAGATCGTTAACTTGTGGAATCGTGCACTTCGACAAATTCTCAAAGATCCGCAGATCGCGACGCAGTTCGCCGCATTCGGTCTGCAGCCAAGTGCCATGACGATCTCGGAGACCAACGCCTTCATCGCCTCCGAACGCAACCGTTGGCAGACCCTGCTGGCTACACGAGCAAGGGGTTCCAATACGCCCCGATAGCGGCGCGCTTTACGATATCAGCCGGGCCAAGGCGTCGACGTCGATAATCCTGACAGCGCCCCTTTCGATCGATATCAAATTGGCTGCTTGTAGGTCGTGCAATGCACTGTTCACGTACTGCCGCGACAGGCCCGTCAGCTGGCCAGTCTCGATCTGGGTAATCTCGATGCGACCGCCGCTCTGCACGCGCTGCGCGCTGACAAAACCCATAAGACAGAAAGCGACGCGGCTCGCAGGCTTCAGCATGCGATCCGACGAAAGTAGCTTAGCGAACGCGCCCATTCGTTTCGCCAACTTCATTGCAATGTAATGACTGAACGGAATGCTCGTGTCGTACATGCGCTTGCACACCGCCCGCGGGATGCATGCCAACCTGCTCGGTCTTATGGCGACAAGATCGAACTGACGCTGCTTCAGGAACAGCAGAGATGCCTCACCGATCCAATCTCCTGGATGCGCCGTCGCAATCGCCGTGTTGAAACCTAGTTCGGAGTTTCGCGACATGAACAGTAGACCGTCGATGACGCCGATGAAGTATTCTGGCTTCATCCCGCGATAGTGCACATACCCACCCGCGTCGACGCGTTTTTCGATCGCTCGAGACTTGACCAAGTCGGCAAGTTCGGGCTCGAGACCTTGCATCCAGACCGACTCAGCCAGATGAGATTCCAGCGACTTCATTTCATGTAGCGTCCTTGGCCACTAAGGGCTCGCGATGGTGCACTGCAGTTTACGCCGACCCAACAAGAATGCTGCTGGCATTATGGCCCTGGCCGACCAGTTTGCCGGAGCGGCACATCGCTTCGGGAACCCACTTTTATACAGCCTTGCCGTTAGGTCGGCCTTCACCGACATCGTCGATCCCGCTTCGACTGTCGCAGCACTGCGAACCAATTCCCCAACAACGACGAGGCGAATGCGGGGCTCTTCTACGTATTGCGGACGATGAATAAGACGCTCAGCCCGCCGCCATCGCCGGGCCGAGAAGACGTGACCGGTCTTGGCACGCCAGCTCCAGGGGTTCTTGAGCGTAACTCGTGTTTGCCGGTACGGATCAGGAATGGCGCGTCTCCTCGATAAAGTACTGATGGCCGTTATCCTGACCTCGGCTTTGGATGTCGGCTACCAGAGCCGACGCAAATGTCCAGAATTGGCCCGGCAAGAGTCCTGCGCCTTCGACGTTTGGATGGCGGGTGTTGACGCTGAACCCGTTGTCGGCCGCAGTCTGGCCGACACCCGGACCCGACCCTAAGCCGACGACCAGAACGCTCCAAACCAGTCGTTCGCAATCTTAGGAAGCGGTCCCCAAATCGCGGCAACACCATCGTCGGGATGGCCGGCTTCCTCCGCTGGAAACGATGGATCTGACAAAGACCGCGCGGGCGAGCCGATCCCAGGCGGTTTGTACCTGAACGCTCTACCCCACGACTCGCTGCCCGATGTTGCGAATCGCGCGAAGCATGCGCCGCAAGCTCGGGTATGCCGTCCCCTTGTGTCTCGGAAGATGATCCCAAGGCCAATGCTTGCGCCTCGGTCGATCATCTTGTGGCAAGGTGAGCGGGCCATCCTCGCGGCGGCCTCGTCTCCGGTCGATGAAGCATCAGTCCACCTTGATCGCCATGATCCTGGCTGAACCTCCGACCCCCGGGTGGTCATGTGCCTCCGAACAGAGGACGCTGAGCGACCCTTCCGAAGGCAGGTACACGGTCGCCATCATCGTGTGCTCGAACTTGTCGCCAAAGTGTGCGTCGTAGAGTTCTGCCCTAACGCGGTCGAGGACCACGGCGCCACTGCGGAGTTCACATGTGGCCGCAATCTCATCGCCGTTGCTGAAGTCCTGGCCGACCCGGGCGCTGGCGATGACTGCGTAGACGCCGGGTGGGAGCGTCTTCGACACGAGTTCGTGGAATGCGTCGTCGTCGGGAATCGCACCCCCCGACCCCGCCCCAAAGTACACGTCGATCTTGTTCTCGGTATTGATGCTGTTTGCAAGTGCCTGATCGGCGGATTGCCTGACGCCCGCTTCGGTATTGAGCGCCGACTGCAGTGCAGCGTCCCCAGCAACGCGCTGCGTCGTCTCTTGTGCGATCGCCGCCTGCAGCGCCTGCTGCACCCCGATGCGCTGCTGAGTCTCCGCAGCCAGTGCGCTCTGCAGTGTCTGCTGCGCCGCGATGCGCTGCTGAGTCTCCGCAGCCAGTGCGCTCTGCAGTGTCGTCACGAGAGTCTGCAGGCTCGCAAGGCTACTTTGTTGCGTGGAAACGATCTGCTGCAGCACAGCGACCTGATCCGACAATGCCGGCAGTCCGCCAGTCTGCTGAGCCGACGCGGCGGTGGTGAACGAAGCTGCGACCAGGGCTGCAAGGACAACACGATTCAACGACGATCCGACCATTTTTGCCCCCTTGATTGACTGGTTGGAATAAATCCGCGCGGGGGGGATTGGATCAATGCGCCAACCCTGAATATGGGCCTCCCAGCGCGATGCAAGGATAGCAAACCGGCGCTTCGAGCAACCGACATTTCGCGCAGCGGGTCCTGCTCCGCTACGGGCCGGCGGTTCATGCGCCGGCAGGATTCCAGGTAGCGCGGCCAGAATCCCTCGTCGGCTGGATTAGGGAACTCGAGCGGATCGGGGAGTTCGAGCGGCTCAATGGGCATGGGGTGGAACGATACGCGCGGGGCGTGTTCGGGGACGGGCTCGGACCATAACGCGCACCTCTACGCGACCCACATGCTCACCCCGTGGCGGACGCCGCGCTCGGCCGCTTGGGCGAACTCCTGCACGAGACGCCGAAGAACGAGGGGGGTCGCCCACCAGAGAAGACAGGTTCTGTCTGATCCGGAGCGGGTGGCGTGTTGATGCCGAGGAACCCTATTCGATACACCTTGGCCGGCTGCTGCGCGTAGCAGGTGCCGCCGCAAACTGCAAGAGCGAGGGCGAACCTAAGCGCCGCCATTGCGTGTGCTCACACTTGTAACCGTACAGTCGAACGCCGGGACCGCGTCATCGCAATACCGCCCCCCACAATCTCCGGAGGCGAATCCCCTCAAAATAGATACATACTCCAGAGCGTCAGAGCAGCCATTGACAACGATCATCAGCCTTATTGGACCGATCGCCGCAGCGCGAGCGCGCCCTTCTGGCAACGATGTGGAACGACAGGTCATGCGGGTGCCGTCGACCGGCCGACGCCCGCATTCGGCAGAAGACGATTCTCTGGGTTAGGCACGTCGGGCACCGTACCCGGACTACATGCCAGTCAATTCGCCTCCGCTGTCGCTTTCTGTAACAATAGCAACGCAGTCCTGTCCTTCTCCTTTTTTGCCGCCGCGGGGACGCCATGGCCATCCGATTTGAAGACGTGAATGAGGGCTTGCGCCACGTCGTCCTGTCCGGACGCCTCGATACCGCTGGGAGCGAGCAGATCGCACCGCAGTTCGCCAACCTTACGGAATCTGCGAAAGGCGGAGTGGTCG
>Ga0157376_10003921_pt1 | contig 10284 bp, 9 predicted proteins | sample M45metaG_FD_121801 | JGI IMG/M metagenome (GOLD analysis project Ga0157376, IMG submission 121801) | Miscanthus rhizosphere microbial communities from Kellogg Biological Station, Michigan, USA - M4-5 metaG | ecosystem: Host-associated > Plants > Roots > Rhizosphere > Soil | place: USA: Michigan... | reverse complement strand
GCGCGGTTCCTCGTGCTCGATTCCAACGCGTACTCGTTCGCGCTCACCGATCAGACCGCGTGGCTCGAGCGCGAGCTGATCGCCGCGCGCCAGGATCCAACGCTCCGCCACATCTTCGTCGTGATGCACCACCCGCCGTTCTCGATCTCGCTGCACGGCGGCAACATCGATCTGCGCGACCGATGGACGCCGCTGTTCGAGAAGTACCAGGTGTCGGCGGTGTTCTCCGGACACGACCACGTGTACGAGCGCGCCGAGCATAACGGCATCCACTACTTCGTCTCCGGCGGTGCCGGGGCGCCGCTGTACCCGAAGCGCGCGACCGCGAACCCGGTCGATGTCGAGGCCGTGAAGAAGTTCGAGCGCGTGCTCCACTACCTGCGCGTCACGGTGAGCGGGACGCGGATCGAGGTCACCGGTGTCCGCGCCGACGGCTCGGTGATCGAGACGACCGCGTGGCCCGACGGGCCGCAGATCGAGGTGATCACGCCGACCGGTGCGCCTGCCGCGCCCGCGCCGCCGTCACTCTCGATCCCGACGATCGCGCCCGCGCCGTCAGAGCCCGCGGGCTCGCCGGTGTGGTGGGTGGTCGGTGGAGGCCTGCTCGTGCTCGGTGCGGTGGTCGTCGTGGTCGTGTCGCTCCGGCGCTAGGCGCGGTGTATAAGGCGTCACCATGCCGGTCCAGCCCCGCACCACGCAGGGAGTGCTCGAGCTCCTGCCATCGAACCAGATCGCGTTCCAGCACATGCTGGAGACGATCCGCCACGGGTTCGAGCGGTTCGGGTTCTTGCCCGTCGAGACGCCGGTGTTCGAGCTCGTCGACGTGCTGCTCACCAAGTCCGGTGGCGAGACCGAGAAGCAGGTCTACTTCGTCCAGTCGACCGGTGCGATCGAGCAGGGCAAGAAGCCCGAGCTCGCGCTGCGCTTCGATCTGACGGTGCCGCTCGCGCGCTACGTCGCCGAGCACGAGGCGAAGCTCAACTTCCCGTTCCGGCGCTATCAGATCCAGCGGGTCTATCGCGGCGAACGCGCGCAGAAGGGCCGCTATCGCGAGTTCTATCAGTGCGACATCGACGTGATCGGCAAGGACAAGCTGTCGATCGCGTACGACTCCGAGCTGCCCGCGGTGATCTACGGCATCTTCACCGAGCTCGCGTTCGGCAAGTTCACGATCTGCATCAACAACCGCAAGCTGCTGCGCGGCTTGATGGAGACGTTCCAGATCGACCAGCAGACCGAAGTCCTCCACGAGGTCGATCGCCTGCGCAAAGCGGGCCGCGAGAAGGTCGAGGGTCTCGTCGCGGCGATCACCGGCGCCGACAAGGCGAAGCAGTTGCTCGACGTCCTGACCCAGGACTGGCGCGCGGCGACCGGCGCGTTCGAAGCGACCGACAACCCGACGCTGCGCGAGGGCATCGCGGAGCTCCGCCGGGTCTACGACGGAACCCGCGCACTCGGCGTGCCCGAGTCGTTCATCCAGGTCGACCTGTCGATCGTGCGCGGCCTCGACTACTACACCGGCACGGTCTACGAGACGTTCCTCGATGACCACCCGGAGTACGGCTCGATCTGCTCGGGCGGCCGCTACGAGAACCTCGCCGGCCTCTACACCAAGTCGAAGCTGCCCGGCGTCGGGATCTCGATCGGCGTCACCCGCCTACTCTCCGCGATGCTCGAGAACCAGGGCGAGGTGAAGCGCTCGGTCGCGCAGGTCATCGTCCTGAACTTCGATGCGCAGCTCGCGGCCGAATACGCGGCACTTGCGACCGAGCTCCGCGCAGCCGGCTTCAACGTCGAGGTCTACGGCGAGGACGACAAGCCCGGCAAGCAGTTCAAGTTCGCGAACGCATCGGGAATTCCGATCGCGATCGTGATGGGCTCGCGCGAGCGCGAGGCCGGGCTCGTGAAGCTCAAGGACATGCGGATCACCGACATGAGCGTGAACAACGAGACCGAAGTCCCGCGCGGCGAGGTCGTCGCGCGACTGCGCGCCCTGCTCGAGACTCCGTAGCGGCAACCACAGCGCGAGGCGCGGATGATGCCCGCTCGCCGCAGCCGCACTCATCGCCGCCGCAGCCGCGGGTATCGTCGCAGCAGCAGCAGCACCAGCACCAGCACCAGCACCAGCAGCCATCGCCGCCGCCGCAAACTCCGCGCGTCTGGGCGTTCGTGCTCTCGTCACCGAGCGAGCGACGCCGAGCGAGCGGCGCCGAGCGATCGGCGCCCGGGCTACGCGCTAGCGCTCATCGCGACGCACCGTCGAACTGCTGCACATCCAAGGCGAACACATCCACACCATCGAGACACCGCGCATTGATCGCGATCATCGGCGTCCCATCTGGCTTCTTGCCGCGCGCGAACGACTTGATCCCGCACTTCTTGCAGAAGTGATGCATGATGACGTGCTTGTTGAACGTGTACTCGGTCAGCGAGTCCTCGCCGGACTTCAGCTGAAACGCATCGACGGGCACGAACGCGAGCAGCGTACCGCTCTTGCCGCACATCGAGCAGTTGCACGCGATCACCTTGCCGAGCTCGAGCTCGACCGAATAGCTCACGTCGCCGCAATGACACGAACCGTTGTAGAGCGTCATGCCGGCGTTATCCCACGGAGTGCGGCGGCTCGGTGCGTACGACCGCCGCGGCGAGCCGGCCGCGCAGCATCTCGAACGCGGCGGTGACCTCGCTCGACGTGGCCGCTTCGAGCGTGAGCAGGACGCGGAAGTCCTTCTCCGAAAATCGCGGATAGCTGCCGAGCTTCACGCTCGGATGTGCGGCGACGACCGCGTCGAGCTGCGGCGCGAGCTCGCCCTCTTCGCCGTCGATGTAGAGCCGCGCGGCCCACACCGGCGAGGCGCGAAACCGGTCGCGAATGTCGACGAACTTGCGGCGGAACAGCGCCGGCACGCCGGGCAGGATGTAGACGTTCTTGAAGCAGACGACCGGCCAGACCTGGTCCTTGCCGTAGACCAGCTCGCTGCCGGCCGGGATATCGGCGAGGCGGAGGTTCGCGTCGGCGAGCTTGTCCTTCCAGTACGCGCGGATCTTGGCCTCGAGCTCCGGATGGCGGGCGACGCCGACCCCGAAGCCGTGGGCGATCGCCGAGATCGTGATGTCGTCGTGGGTCGGACCGACCCCGCCGGAGGTGAAGACGTGATCGAACCGGGCCGAGGCATCGGTCACGGTGGCCGCGATCTCGCCGGCGACGTCGGGGATCACCGTGATCCGCCGGAGATCGACGCCGAGGCTACGGAGCTCCCCGATCAGGAACGCCGCGTTTTCCTCGACGAATTTCCCGCTCAGGATCTCGTCTCCGATGATGACGATACCCGCGGTCGGCATGTCGCGAGCATAGCCCGCCATGGTAAGACCCGGCCCGATGGATCCGCAGGATCTGGTCTTGCGCGGCGGCAGGGTCTTAGATCCCTCCGCGCAGCGTCCCGTGGATCTGGCGGCTGACGTGCGGATCCAGAACGGTCGGATCGTCGAGATCGGGCGCGGCCTCGTCGCACCCCGGATCATCGACGTCCGCGATCTCTGGATCGTCCCCGGCCTGATCGACCTCCACGTCCATCTCCGCGAGCCGGGGCAGGAATACAAGGAGGACATCGAGACCGGAACGCGCGCGGCGGCGGCCGGCGGGTTCACGACGATCTGCTGCATGCCGAACACCAAGCCGGTCAACGACCAGCGCGCGGTGACGGAGCTGATCGTGCGGCGCGCGAAGGAAGTCGGCTGCGTCCGCGTGCGCCCGATCGGCGCGATCACGCACGGCCTCGAGGGCAAGGCGCTCGCCGATATCGCGGAGATGAAGGATGCCGGCATCGTCGCGATCTCCGACGATGGCCGCCCGGTGATGAACGCAGGCCTGGTCCGCCGCGCGTTCGAATACGCGAAGACGTTCGACCTGCCGCTCGTCCAGCACGCCGAGGATCTCGATCTCGCCGAGGGCGGCGCGATGAACGAGGGTGCGGTCGCGACCCGGATCGGGATCAAAGGCCAACCCGCGTGCGCCGAGAGCGCGATGGTCGCGCGCGACCTCGAGATCGTGGAATGGACCGGCGCGCGGTATCACATCGCGCACGTGTCGACGGCGCGCACGGTCGCGCTCGTCCGCGATGCGAAGCGCCGCGGCTTGCCGGTCACCTGCGAGGTCACGCCGCACCACCTCGCGCTGACCGACGAGGCGTGCAGCCACTACGACACGAATACGAAGATGATGCCGCCGCTGCGGACGCAGCCGGACCTCGACGCGTTGCTCGAGGGGTTGATCGACGGCACGATCGACGCGATCGCGACCGACCACGCGCCGCACTCGCCCGTCGAGAAGGACGTGGAGTTCGAGTGCGCGGCGCCGGGCATGCTCGGCCTCGAGACCGCGCTGCCGATCATCCTCGACTTCGTTCGCATGGGCTCGATCGACGAGAAGCGCGTGATCGCGGCGTTCACCGGTGGACCGGCGAAGGCGTTCGGCCTGGCGGGCGGCGGCCTCGCCGTCGGTGCGGTCGCCGACCTCACCGTGATCGACCCCGAGCGGCCGCTCGTCCTCACCGGCGACGCGCTGATGTCGAAGTCGAAGAACTCGCCGTTCCTCGGCCAGAAGCTCGCGGGCCGCGCGGTGCTGACGTTCGTCGACGGCAGGATGGTCTACGACCTCGACGGAAGGATGCGCGCGTGACCGCACGCTGGCCCGCCGCGCTCGTGCTCGAGAACGGGCGCGTGTTCAAAGGCGAGGGCTTCGGCGCGCGCAGCGAATCGATCGGCGAGGTCGTGTTCAACACGTCGCTGACCGGCTACCAGGAGATCGTCAGCGATCCTTCGTACGCCGGCCAGATCGTCGTGATGACGGCGACCCAGATCGGCAACGTCGGCACGAACAGCGAGGATCTCGAAGCGAAGCGCGTCGTGTGCGCGGGCCTCGCGATCCGCGAGCTGTCGCCGCTGACCGCGAACTGGCGGAGCGAAGCGTCGCTGGCGAGCTGGCTCGCGAAATCGGGGCTGCCCGGCATCGAAGGCATCGACACGCGGGCGCTCACTCGCGTGCTGCGCGACGAAGGTGCGATGCGCGGCGCGATCACGCCGCATGTCGCCGAGACCGACGCGGTGCTCGCGCGCGTGCGTGCCGCGCCGAAGATGGACGGCCAGGATCTCGTCCCGGGCGTCACGTGCGCTGCGATCTACGAGTGGACCGAGCCCTCGTGGCGCGCCGCCGATGATGGGCGCGCGCTGCCGACACCGCCGATCGAGTTTCACGTCGTCGCGTACGACTTCGGCATGAAGGAGAACATCCTTCGCCAGCTGCGCGACCTCGGTGCGAAGGTCACGGTCGTGCCGGCATCGACGCCCGCGCGCCAGGCGCTCGCGTTGAACCCCGACGGGTTCTTCCTGTCGAACGGCCCGGGCGATCCTGCGGCGGTGACGTACGGCGTGACCGCGACGAAGGAGCTGATCGCGAGCGGCAAGCCGGTGTTCGGCATCTGCCTCGGCCATCAGATCCTCGGGCTCGCGCTCGGCGGCCGGACCCAGAAGCTCGCGTTCGGCCATCACGGCGGCAATCACCCGGTGCTCGACAAGACGACCGGCAAGGTCGAGATCACATCGCAGAACCACGGGTTCGTCGTCGATGTCGAGTCGCTGCCGTCGGGCGTCGCGATCACGCACGAGAACCTGTTCGATCACTCGAACGAGGGACTCGAGGTCGTCGGTAAGCCGATCTTCAGCGTCCAGTACCACCCCGAGGCCTCGCCCGGTCCGCACGATGCGAACTACCTGTTCGCGCGGTTTCGCGGTCATCTGAGGCGGCGGTGACGACGTCGATCGCCGCGGACCTCGACGCGGTGACCGAGGAGCTGTACGCACGCCACACTGCAGATGTCGATGCGGCGGCTGCTGCGCGCGCCGACTACGAGCAGCGGCGCGGCAAGGTCCATCAGGATGACGAGCTGTGGGAGGCGTGGAGCGCGGCGTTCGTCGAGTGGTTCGTCGTCGAGCGCGTCGGCGAGGGGGGGGCTCCCCCCGCGGCGCTGACGTATCGCGAGCTCGAGGCCGCGAGTGATCCGCGCGCGCCGATCGTCGGAGCGCTCGTGACCTCACATCGCTCGCTGTTCGAGGTCTGCGCGATGCCGCGCGGCCGGATCGAGCTGCTCGATCTACTCGGCGGCGCGGAGATCCACGTCAACGAACAGCGCCAGCTCCACGGCGTCGAGGTCGGTGACGTCGCCGAGCTCCGGCTCGTCGGTGTCGGCGGCGAGGTCCGGTTCGGCAGGACGTTCATCTATCACCCGAAGACCGCGAGGGCGGCGATCGTCGAGCGTGCGCGGGCGATGATGGCGAAGGGCGCTTCGCGGCGCGACGTGATCGATCAGATCGCGCAGCTCCGCGTGCAGGTCACGCGCTACCGCCACATGCCCGCCGCGAGAGTCTACGAGCTCGGTTCGCGGATCATGGGGTGATGCGGACGCTCGTCTCACGGATCGCGTTTGCGTTGGCGTTCACGTTTGCGTTTGCGACTTACGCGCAGACACCGCTGAACCGACCCGAAGCGATCGATGTCGATCGCGATCAGACGCCACCGGGTCAGGCGGAGCTCGGGTTCGACGGCGGCGGCCCGATCGGCGACTGGGCGCTCGGCGCCGAGCTCGGCCTCCTCGAGCACCCGATCCGGTTTCACACGATCGGGATCAAGACGTATCCCGTGCTGCGCCGCGAGACGCTCGCACTCGGCGGAGCGCTCGCCCTCGGCGATAGCGTGATCATCGACGCGCGGATGCCGATGGCGCATCAAGTCGGCCAGCGCTTGCAATACCTCGGCGACGATCGGCCGCTCGATCCGTGGGTGCCGGAAGACCTCACGCTCGGCGCACGCGTCCACGTGATGACGCGCGGCCCGGTCGCGGTGTTCATCCGCGGCGACATCACGTTGCCGACCGGCGACGACTACGACTTCGCGGGCGAGCCGAACTGGAGCGCGGCGTGGATGGGTATCGCGCGGGTCACGCTGCCGAACGACATCATGCTGGCGGCGACCGGCGGGATCCGGTTGCGCGGCCGCGAGGTGATCGTCGCGGACCAGCTCGTCGGCGACGAATTGCTGTGGTCGGTCGGCGGCACGATCGGTCTGCCTCCATTCCTGCCGCTGTGGTGCAAGCCCGAGCAGCTGAAGGCGAGCCTCGAGGTCGACGGCATCGTCGGCGATCGCGTGAACCACATGACCGGTCCGTCGCCGATCGAAGGCCGGATCGGGCTCGTCGGCAGGATCCGCCCGCAGTACGGCATCGCGGTGCGCGCGGGGACTCACCTCGACGACGACGTCGGCGCCCCGGCATTCCGGCTGTCGATCGACCTCGTCTATCAGTCTCTCTAGGACGCCGGATCGAGGTGCAGGCGGACGATGCCGGGCTCGTGCTCGAGCACGTCGACGAGGCGTTGCTCGCCTCCGATCGCGGGCAGCTTCAGCGCGAACGTGAGGTGGCGGCGCGAGCCCTCTTTGTCCCAGCCCTCGAGCGTCGCGTTGACGTTGTGCTCGAGCAGCTTGCCGAGCAGTGATTCGATCGCGATCGCGTCGTCGCTGAGCGTGAGCTGGAGCCGGCGGCGGATCGTGTCCTTGTCCTTGCCTTCGAACTTGCGGAGCAGCGTGAGCGCGGCAATGCCGATGATCGTCGCGGCGACGCTCTCGAGATACATCCCGCCGCCGGCGCACAGCCCGATCGCGGCGACGAGCCACAAGCCGGCGGCCGTGGTCAGGCCCTGGACGTTGATCCCGGTGCGCAGGATCGCACCACCGGCAAGAAAGCCGATGCCCGACACGACCGACGCGGCGATGCGCGAGCCATCGACCTCGGCGAAATCGCCCGGCTTGTAGTTCTGGAAGTAGACCATGTGGGTCGACACGACCATGAACGTCGCGGACGCCAGTGCGACGACGGCATGGGTGCGAAGTCCGGCGGGCCGACCGTGAATGTCGCGCTCGTAGCCGATCACCGCTCCGAGCACGGTGCCGACGACGATGCGCAGCACGAGCTCTACATCGAGGGTCACCGATCGAATATGGACCCACACGCGAATGTGTCAAGTTCGCATCATGATCGCTTCAGTGGCGTGCGCGGTCGCGCAGCGCGGCCCACGCGGCGGCGCGGGCGATCGTGCCGAGGCCGAGCAGCTCGCGGACGTGCGCCCATGCGGGATGATCGGTGGGGAGCGCGCGGCCGCAGATCGCCGCGGCCATCACGCGCGCGCCGATCGGCTGATCGGGTGCGAGCAGGGTCGCGAGGACCTCGCCCGTGCGTGGCGTTGCGACACGCAATTCGCCGAGCGCGGCGATCAGGTTCGCGGCATAGCCGTCGCCACCACCATTTGGCGCCGCGAGCGCATCGGCGATCACGTCGGCAAGCGTGGCGTCCCCGGCGGAGACGTGGGCGAGCAGGCACAGTGCGAGCGTTCCGAGCTCCGCGCCTGCGTCGGGATTCGTCGCGATCCGCATCGCCGCGGCGCCGAGCCGGCTGCGCGGGCCGGGAGGTGCGAGCACGCCGACGTCGCGCTCGGCATCGACTTCCTCGACGACGGCGAGCGCGAACAGCCCGGCGGATTCGGGGATGCCGGTGATCAGGCCGGTCAGCGTGTCGAGGCCATCGCTCGAGGCGAGCAGGCACGCGGTGGTCAGGCGAACGAGCGGCGAGACGCCGGGCATCTCGCCTTCCGGATCGGCCTCGAACGCGGCGAGCAGCGCACGGACTAGCTCGCCGATCACGGGAACTGAAAGATCGCCGAGCGCGGCGGCGGCGATCGCGCGGCGCACGTCGTGGGTCTCGGCGTGATTCGCGATCAGATCCGTGCGGCCGCGTTCGAGGAGTGCGTGGGCGGCCGCGGCGGCGACGTCGATCGACGGGTCGCCGAGCCGGAGCGCGAGCGCGCGATCGACGCGCTCACCCTCGAGGAGCTCGACGGCCGCGCAGGCCAGCGCGCGATGATCGGCGCGCTCGGAGTCGAGCAACCCGACGAGCACGTCGTCGAGCGCGTCGAGTGGGAGCTTCGCGGCCAGTGCGAATGCGGTCGCGGCTTCTTCACCGCCGGTGGCGAGCAGCGCGGCGGCGAGCTCCGTGCAAGCGGGGACGTGCGCGCCGGCGACGAGGCCCGCGAGGAACGGCGCGAATAGCTCCTCGGCGCCCGGGCGGTCGAGGACGAGCGCGCGATGCGCGGCGAACGCTTCGCGATCGATCGGCGCGGCGACGCCGAGGACGTACGCGGCCGCTGCGGCGAGCTCGCGCGCGGGTAGGGCGGCCCAGCGATCGAGATCGGGGACGCGCCGGGTCTTGCCGATCTGTGCGACCTCGTCGGCAAACGAAGCGGGCGGCGGAGGCTGCAACCCGTCGAGTGCGGCGAGCGCCACGTCGCGAACGCGCTCGCCCGCGGGGCCGGGTTGTGCGGCGATCGGTCCGAGCGCCCGCGCGACCTCGTCGAGCAGCGGCTTCGGGCGCGTCGCGGAGAACAGCTCGAGCACCGCGCCGAGCGCGCGTTCGCCCTCGCGCGTCGCGAGCAGCTGCGGCGACCACGCGAGCACGCGGCCGCACTGCACGGCGGCGAGGACCGCGCGATCCGGATCGGGCGGCGGTTCTGCGAGTCGGCCGAGCGCCGCGGCCTGGTGGTCGCGCGGCAACGCCGAGATCGCCAACGCGATCGCGTCGTCGGCGCGCGGTGCAAACCGATGCTTGTGGGCGACCTCGGCGAGCACACCGCTCTTCGCCAGCAGCGGCGCCGCGATCAACGCCGGCACGAGATCGTCGACGAACGCGGCGTTGCCGGGGCCGACCGCTTCGAACAGCGGACCCGCGAGCCAGGTCGCGCGGCCTTCCGTCGTCGCGAGCAGCGCGCCGGCGTTCGCATCGAACAGATAACCCGTGATCGAAGACGCGAGCTCGCCGGTGGGCAGTCCGCTCGCCGCGGCGAGGTCCGCGAACGGCACCGCGAGCGCCTGGCGTTGGCCATCGGGCAGGAGAGCGATCGCACGGCGAACAGCAGCGCGGCTCTTCACGCGAGAAAGCCCATCTCGCCGTACTCGAGCTCGGCAGCGCGCATCAGGTGGTGTTGCATGATCGGACTTCCATCGGCCTGGGCCGCGGTGGCGGCGCGAACGAGCGCGTTCATGATGTTGCCGCCGGCGAGGGGGAACCGCTGCGCGATCGCGCGCAGATCGAGATCCGGCGCGACCTGCGCCTGCTTCGGCATCATGCCCTGCCACAGCTGGAACCGCTGCTGCTCGTCGGGCGCGGGGAACCGGATCCGGAACCG